>ERZ808035.1431-NODE-1431-length-11769-cov-16.536692_pt1 | contig 11769 bp, 11 predicted proteins | sample MGYA00380189_ERZ808035 | MGnify/ENA primary metagenome ERZ808035 (study PRJEB31490, sample SAMN06133407) | mouse gut metagenome | isolation source: M5_1 | host: mice | place: China: Chengdu | collected 2015-05 ...
ATCTGCCCGATATTCGCAAATTCATCAAGTAAGCACCTTACATGGACGGGAAGCCGCCCGCCGTATTCATCATCTGCTTTGTCGCACAAGAGGTTGAATAGCTGTGTGTAGAGAATACTCACGACAAAGTTAAAGGTGTCGTCGGTGTCGCTGATAATCACGAAAAGGGCGGTCTTTCTGTCGCCTATGGTGTCAAGCTCCATTTCGTCGGTTTCCATAAGCTCCCGCAGCTCCTTAATGTCGAATGGGGCTAACCTCGCGCCGCATGAGATAAGTATGCTTTTTGCGGTCTTGCCCGCCGCAAGTTTGTATTTTTTGTACTGCTTGACTGCAAAATGTTCCGGGTCTTTTTCTTCCAGACGTTCAAACATGAGGTCAACCGGGTTCTGGAAGTCCTCGTCGTCCTCGTGGGCTTCCGACGCATTTATCATTTCAAGCAGCGTCGTGAAGTTCTTCTCGTCCTCCGGGGCTTCATACCAGATATAGCCGATTAGTGCGGTATAGTAGAGCTTTTCCGCTTTCACCCAGAAATCCTCGCCGGATTTTTCCCCGTCGCCTTTGGTGTTGGCGATAATGGTATTGACTAACTTCAAAATGTCCTTTTCGCTCCGCAGATAGGCAAAGGGATTGTATTTCATGGATTTTTTGAAGTTAATCGTATTTAGCACTTTGATACGGTATTTGTACCGCTGCAACATTTTTCCGGTTTCCAAAATCAGTGTTCCTTTCGGGTCAGTGACGATATACGACGTTGGAAAATCCTTTGACGTACATTGCATGAGCGACGGTTTCACAAAGAACCGGGTCTTGCCGCTGCCGGAACCGCCGATTACAAGGATATTTTTGTTTCTTGCGTATTTCGGCTGCTTCGGGCGGCTGTTCATGGTGAGCCGTTCCGTCTGCGTTAAGGGGATATTATTCTCAAATACCGGGTCTGTGTATGGCTTTATATCGTCAGCCCCGCCCCAACGCGCCGAACCGTATTCTGTCCCGCGGCGGTATTTCTTCGCGTTCTTGCCTTTGGTGTAGATAATCAGCCGAACAATGACCGCCCCCGCAATGCCTAAAGCTAAGTCTGCCGGGTGGAAGCTCGGCGCGATACTGGAAAAGGCGGCGGTAAAACCGTCCCCAAGATGTAGCAGCTTTGCGCTTGCGTCCGCGCCGGGGGAGAGCCGGACAGCCGCGCCCACTTTATCAAAGAGCCAGACAAAGAGCAGATACGGGAGATTTAGGATAAGCAGCTTCTTGATTTCCGGCTTCATAGCGATACCTCCCTGTCCTTGTTCTTGACCTTTGCCCGTTCCGCGTTCTTGCCCTGTGCGGCTTCTTTGAGCGTAGAGAGCAGCTTTCGGATAGAGGGCTTTTTCTCCTGTGTCAGCTTCTTTGCGGAAAACTCCTTAAAGGCGGCGGTCAGCACGTCCGCGTCCCGCCCCTTGAAAAAAACCAGATAGCGGGGCGGGCTTTCCGTTGCGTCCTTTTTCAGCGCAAAGTCGATACCGTACTTTTTCGCCGTACTCTCAAAGGCTTTGATATTGCCCTCGGTAATCTCAATGTTGGAAACGCCCGCGTTCTGCTTCATAAGCTGCTTTACGCTCTGCTTGCCCTGTGGCGGTTTTGCAAGCTGCTTTTTGCCCTTTGACAGTATGGCTTTCATTGCCTTTTGGAGCGTCTGGGCGGTCAGCTTCCCGGTCTTGATGTAAAGGGCTATGGTCTTTTCGTTTACTTCGTCCTGCAATTTGTCGCGTCCTCCTTTCGCGTTTCTTTATGGGGCGGCGGTCAGATACGCACCCGCAGCCCGTTCAAGTCCTCGGCTCTGATACCCACAAGATACCAGTTGTCGCCGTACTCAATCCGGGTCGGCTTCCACTTGCCCCGCACGAATACGTCAAAGCACTCTCCGCAATGCAGCCCGCCATAGTAGCTGTTTAAGTCAAAGCGGATGTCGTAACGGTCGGTGCGCTCGTCAAATACCAATGCTCCTGTCATTTTCTGTGCCATAATAAAATCCTCCTTTTGTTGTTTTACAGGCTTTCGCCCGGTTTGAATGAATAATAGTCCGGGTCGCCGTACTGCGGCTTCTTCGGTGACAGTGCGCCGCTTGCCATGTCATGGGCGACAAGGGAAGTGTAATAATTGCCGATAGTGGACGGGGCGTTGAAAAGGGCTGCTTTCAGATATTGCTTGATGTTGCGGATTTTCGTTGTGTTCTCCCGCATACAGTCAAGCACAAAGCGGATATGCTCGCCGTCCAGTTTCATAAACTTAGATTTCACAAGCTCTGCCGGGTAGTCGTCCCCCGCAATCCGTACCCGCTTCCTTGCGGTGCATACGGTTTCAAGCATGAGGTCTACAATCTCGTCAAGCCTGTCACTGTCAAACTTCATGTCCTGTTTGAGAATGTGGTAGTCGATATTGTCCTTGATGATTTCCCGGTATATATCAACTGCGCTCTGTGCTGCCGCTTCCGTTCCTTTCCGTTCCGGCGGCGCAGCCGCTTCTCTGCAAGGAGAGGGGTTAGGGGAAAGGATAGGAATGGAATGGGTACTTTGTTCATCAGTAATTATTTTTTCTTTTTTTGGTAAGTCAGTTCTTTGTATATCTTTATTTAATTGCGTTGGATTTTCCAACGTAGGTTTTTCCAATGTTGGTTTTTCCTGCGTTGGATTATCCAATGTTGGATTTTCCAATATAGGTAAATCCGGCGTAGGCGGCTGCGGCTGCTCGAATATCACATAGTCCGCGCCCCGCAAGCGTCCTTTCTCGTCGCGCTCCCTTGAACGGACGATATACCCGGCGCGTTCAAGCTCCTTAATGGCTTCGCGGATAGCGTCTATCTTCTCCCGGTTGATAAGGGATAAGCCTTTCAAGGTGTAGTCCCAATCTTCGGGGAGTGACAGCATTTGCGACAACAGCCCCTTTGCCTTTAGGGAAAGCTCCTTGTTGCGTAGGTGGTGGTTGCTCATTACGGTGTAGCCCTTGTTCCGTTCCACTCTGAAAACTGCCATAGTTCATAGCTCCTTTGCTTTGGATTTGTTACGCAGTAGAAGCGCGGTTTCGGGGGATAAGGTATAAATCCCTTTCCGCGCCAGATACGCGCCCGGAAAACCGCTTGTAGCAAGGCTTTTTCTGCCCCTACTGCGTAACAAAGGGCATGAAAAAAGCGGCGTTCCTGTTCTCCCATGTAGAGAGTAAGAAACGCCGCTTCTGCGTCGTATTCAGTTTTTAGTACAATACCCTGCTTGTCCGTCGCTCGAAAAACCTTGATTTTCCAGTGTTTTCAAAAGTATCGTTATCTAACGTCAGCTTTCCACCGCCCCGGTTTCCAACAGATGCTTTCCGATATTGAGGCGGGCCATATTGACTGTGTGATTGTCAAGGACCTCTCCCGGTTGGGGCGGAATTCCATTGATACCGGTTATTATATCGAACAGTATTTCCATACCCACAACGTCCGTTTTATTGCGGTCACGGATCAGTTTGACACGGCAGACCCCGGCAGCCTCCACAGCGGCATTATGCTTCCCCTGAAAAATATGATAAACGAGGCTTACGCGCTGGACATTGGCAGGAAGATCAAGGCCCAGGCAAGGCAGGCCATGAAAGACGGCGATTATATCGGCGCACGGGCGCCATACGGATACCGCAAAGACCCGGACAACTGCCATAAACTGCTGATTGATGAAGATACCGCCCCTGTTGTGAGGCAGATTTTTGAGTGGGCGCATGAGCATGTGGCGCTGAACCGTATCGTCCGCAACTTGAATGAAATGGGGATCACAGCGCCCAGCCACTATAAAAAATCCACCGGAGAGATCACCAGCCCCGGCTTGATCGGGAGCGGGAAATGGCAGACACGCACCGTAATGAAGATTCTGGAAAGCGAGGTCTACACCGGCGATCTGGTGCAGGGAAAAACAAAGATTGTGGACCATCAGCAGGTTAAGGCAGGGGAGGACAACCTGATTATTGCCAAATGCACCCATGAGCCGATCATCAGTTATGAGCTCTTTACAGCGGTGCAGGAATATCGGAAACAAATCTGCGAGGAAAGCCGGGCGGTCCCAAAGCGGCCCTACACCCCAAACATTTTCAAGGGGAAGGTATTCTGTGCTGACTGCGGCAGGAGCCTCCACCGGCAGCGTGCCGAGCGAAAGAAAGGGCCGGACGTGTACTGGTTCCACTGCCTCACCAACAGCCGTGTGGCAAAGGATAGCTGTAAAGGCGTGATGATGCAGGAAACGGAGCTTATCGCCACGGTCACAGCTATTCTGGAAAAAGAGCTGTCTGTTGCCCTGGGAATGTCCCTCCCCCTCTTTCAGCTGGAGGCAAAACAGAAAAAGGACAAAGACAGGCTGAAAACCCAGATGTCGGCCAGGCGGCAGGAAACCGAAAAGAAACGCCGGCTAATCCGCGGCCTGTATGAGAACTTCGTCCAGGGTATCTTAACAAATGAGGAATACTTTGAACTGAAAACAGCTTATGAGGAATCCATCGGCACACTGTCCGGCGAGATTGAGGCGCTGGAAAAGGATATGGACGCCCTGGACAGCCGGCTTGTGCGCTACCGGTCAATGGAAAAGGATGCAAAGTCACTGGCGCAGGACCACGCGCTTACAGCAGAACTGATTGACCGGCTGATTGAGCGGATCGAAATCGACCATGAGCGGAATATCCATGTAACTTTCCGTTTCAAGAGTGAATTCCAGGGAAAGGCGGTGGACCCATGCACAAAAAATATGTGATCGCCCTTTATATCCGCCTGTCCGTGGAGGACTTTAAGACCGAGAGTTTGAGTATTCCCAACCAAAAGCTGATCCTCCGGGAAAAGGCCATGTCGCTGTCGGAATGGGATGACGGCGAGGTCCTGGAATTTGTTGATAACGGCCATACGGGTACAAATTTTGAGCGCCCTGCGGTACAGGAGCTTTTGACGATGGTCCAGGCCGGGAAGATCGACTGTATCATCGTAAAAGACCTCTCCCGGTTTGGGCGCAACAGCATTGAGACCGGCTATTTCATTGAGCGGGTGTTCCCGCTCTACCATACCAGGTTTATCTCGGTCAGTGATGATTTTGACACCGCCAATTTCAAAGGAGATACCGGAGGGATTGACGTTGCCTTTAAGTATCTTATCAGCGAATGTTACAGCCGGGATATGTCCATGAAAACGAAAAGCGCCAAATATGCAAAGATGCGCCGGGGCGAGTACCAGAGCGTTATCTGTCCCTATGGCTACCGCAAGAGCGCGGACGGGCGCATGGAGCCGGACGAGGACGTTGCAGGGATTGTACGGCAGATATTTGAATGGGCGGCTGACGGCAATACGGCTGCCGAGATCACGCGGAAACTGTATGCCATGAATATCCCTACACCTGGGGAATACCGGAGGGATAAAGGGAAAGACCATTATAATGTGTCCAGGACACACGGCGTCTGGAGTAGCTCAACGGTCCTGCGGATGCTGGAGGACCAGCGGTATATCGGCACTTATGTGATCGGCAAGCGTAAGGTACAGGAAATCGGCAGCCGCCGCATGAAGCTAAAGGATGAAAGCGAATGGTTCAAAATACCGGACCACCACCCGGCAATCGTAAGCATGGAGCTGTTTGAGAAAGCCAACGCTTCGATCAGGCGTTTCTCCCTTCCGAATAAAAAACGGCGCGACTACCTTCTCCGCGGGAAAGTATTCTGCGGCTGCTGCGACCATGCTATGTCACTTAGAAATGGAACGTGGTTTTACTGCCGTCACTCCGAAGTGGCAGAAACCCTTCCCTGCCATGGGGTAAGGGTGAAAATAGCTGATCTGGAGCAGGCAGTCCTTGAAACAATCCGGGCACAGATGTGTCCGGCGCTGGGGATTGACAGCAGCAAGGATAAGCTGAATTTGCAGACGGTCCAGCAGGCCGAGCACGAAGAAAAGCTGCGCTCTATCCAGGACAGCAAACGGCAGCTTTATGAACAGTATGCACTTGGAGAGATTGACCTGGAAACCTACCAGGAGCGCAAGGCGGTATATGACGCGGAGCTGGTGCAGGCAAGGAATGTCCATGCCGCCATTACCGCACAGACCAAGCAGATACAGAGCGATTATGAAGCAAAGCTGAAACAGCGTGAGATCGTTCAGGAAGTAGGCAGCGCCGACACACTGACGCAAGCCTTGATTGACCGGCTTATCAGTAAGGTCTATATCTTTCCAGGAGACCGGATTGAGATTGAATATGTGACGCAGGATTTCTTAGGAATAAGCGAACCGGGAAAGGAGGTGTGAGCCATGAATACCGTATTAAGTAGCTACGGGCAGCTATGCGGCTGCCCGGAAATCCTCAAAAAAAGTTGTAAATTTTTTTGTCGTGGGCTTGACATACGGGTGCCGCAAATCGTGAATCCGTATGCGTTTCACCCCTGCGGCTTTTGCACCCCTGTCCATCTCGTGGTGAAGATAACTCTTTGTTACCGCGAAAATGCGGTCTTTCTTCTTTAAACCGTACAGCATACCGATATATTCCTGCATTTCCTCGCAGAGAAACTTCGGCATCTTGATTGTGCGGTTGCTCTTTTTCGTTTTCGGCGTGGTAATCACATCCTCCCCATGCAGGCGTTGGTAGGATTTGTTAATCGTAACCGTTTCCTTATCAAAATTGAAATCAGCGGCGGTTAAAGCTAATAATTCTCCCTCTCGGATTCCGCACCAGTAAAGCATCTGGAACGCATAATAGGAAACTGGCTTGTCCATCATTTCATCCGCAAACCTCTTATATTCCTCTTTCGTCCAGAACAGCATTTCTTTGTGTTCCTTGCTCCCCATATTGCCCGCCTTTGCCGCAGGATTGGAGCGGAGGTCATAATAGCGCACTGCATGGTTAAATATTGCTGAAAGCTGATTGTGAACTGTTTTTAGATACGTTTGCGAATAGGGATTGCGTTTTTCATCACGGTAGGCAAGCAGTTCATTCTGCCATGCGATGATTTCCTTTGTGCCAATCTCGCTAATCTTCATCTTCCCGAAGTATGGAAGAATCTTCGTCCGAATGATATGCTCCTTTGTCAGCCAAGTGTTTTCTTTCAAACGATTTTTTACATCATTTTTATAAAGCTCTGTAAAGGCTTCAAAGTCCATGTCAAGGTCAGCAGAATTTTGTAACTGGAACTTTCGCTCCCACTCCTGCGCTTCACGCTTTGTGGCAAACCCACGCTTGCACTTCTGTTTCCGCTCCCCTTTCCAGTTCACATACCGAGCCATCACATACCATGTGCCGTTGCCCTCGTTCTTAAATACTGGCATTTACATTTCCCCCTTTCCTGCCCCGTAAAGCCTTTCTTGAAAATACTGGCGGTTGACACGCCCAGCAATCGTGATAAAACCCTGCTCCTTCAGCTCGTCATTTAATTTCTTGATGAGCTTGTAGGCGTAAGGTTTCGATACGGAAAGCTCCTGCGCCACCTCGTCCACACGGATAAATTTGTTGTCCATACAACCTCTCCTTTCCTTATTGCCGCCCATTACTCTGGGCATATAGGTATGCCCTTGCGGCGTTTTTTGTTAAGCGTTTTTGCTCAATTCATAATACTAAACATTTTTGCTACTGTCAATAGGTTTGCAAGAAAATATTAAACTTTTTTGTTTCATTTACGCTTGACTTTTTCTAAACATATATGCTATATTCATTATAAACATACGAACAAGGAGTGAAACACTATGGCGATTGGCGAAAGAATACATTTTTTCCGCATCATGCGGGGCATGACACAGAAATACCTTGGTATGCTTGTCGGATTTCCCGAAAAATCAGCGGATGTCCGTTTAGCACAGTACGAAACTGGCTCACGCAAGCCAAAGGCAGACTTGACGGCTGCACTGGCGCAGGCTCTTGATGTTGCGCCGCAGGCTCTGGACATACCCGACATTGACAGCTACATCGGACTTATGCACACCTTATTTACCCTTGAGGACATTTATGGTCTTACCGTCAGCGAATTAGACGGTGAAATCTGCTTAAAAGTCAACAAAAACAAAAATAAGAATGCCGCCGAACTTCTGAAAATGCTTTGCGCTTGGAAAGAACAAGCGGACAAGCTCTCTGCCGAGGAAATCAACAGGGAAGATTACGACCAATGGCGGTACAATTACCCGAAGTTTGACACTACGCAGCATTGGGCGAAATCTCCCTCTGATGAATTGAGCAATACATTAGTCGAAGCGTTCAAGGACAAACTGAAAACCGATTGACAAGCACGACAAAACGCCCTTAGCCATGAGTTCCTACCCACAGCTAAGGGCGTTTCTAATATGGATTTTTTACAGTCATTTAAACCTCTTGCAAATCATTCCCCCACCAACAAACCACTCGACAGCAAGAATAATCGCACTCAAACGACTGTTATCAATTTGTTATCAAAAGACCTTTCCAAAGCCCGCAAACCCGCATAAACACTGGATTTACTAAGCATTTTTGCTTATTCCCACTCTATGGTCGCACATGGCTTCGGTGAGATATCCATGCACACACGGTTGACATTCTTCACTTCTTTAAGAATTCTGTCTGTAATCTTCTTAAGCACTGCCCAATCTACTTCCTCTACGGATGCGCTCATAGCATCAATCGTATTGACTGCACGAAGGATAACCGGATACTCGAAGCATCTTGCATTATCTTTTACACCTACGGACTTGAAGTCTGGCACAATTGTGAAATACTGCCATACTTTTTTGTCAAGTCCTGCATTTGCAAATTCTTCGCGAAGAATTGCGTCGGACTCACGAACTGCTTCCAGACGTTCTCTTGTGATTGCTCCAAGACATCTTACGCCAAGTCCCGGTCCTGGGAATGGCTGACGGAATACCATGCCATGAGGAAGTCCAAGCTCAAGACCACAAGCTCTTACCTCGTCCTTGAAAAGATAGTAAAGAGGTTCTACCAAGGAGAACTGTAAATCTTCAGGAAGTCCTCCCACATTATGATGAGATTTTACCACTTTAGCTGTCTTTGTTCCGCTTTCCACGATATCCGGATAAATCGTTCCCTGTGCGAGGAAATCAATTCCTTCTAACTTACGTGCTTCTTCTTCGAATACACGAATAAATTCTGCACCAATAATCTTTCTCTTTTCTTCAGGATCAGCAACGCCTTCCAGCTTCCCTAAAAATCTTTCAGAAGCGTCTACATATATGAGGTTTGCATCCATCTGATTTTTAAATACTTCAATAACGCTTTCGGATTCGCCTTTACGCATCAAGCCATGATTTACATGTACGCATACAAGCTGTTTTCCGATTGCTTTTATTAAAAGAGCAGCTACTACAGAACTATCTACACCGCCTGACAATGCAAGAAGTACTTTTTTGTCTCCAACCTGACGGCGGATCAACTCTACCTGATCTTCCACAAAGTTTTTCATATTCCAGTTTGCTTCTGCTTTACATTTGTCAAATACGAATGCTTTTAAGATTGCTTGTCTTTCCTCTTCTGCTGGCCACTGCGTATATGTCTCTTCGCATTTTGCAAATTCATGTTCTGCTGCAAGCATTGGGTATCCAGCTGTATAAATCTCCGGTAAAACATCAATACGCTCACCATCTACGATATTGTTCTCTCCACCATTAATGATGATACCTTTTACATTCGGAATCTTCTTTAATTCTTCCACTGTAATATCATGCGGATAAATCTCACTGTAAACACCGAGTGCACGGATTTCTCTTGCAATGACGGTATTCTCTGTACTTCCAAGGTCTAAAATGACAATCATATCTTGCTTCATAGCTTGTCTCCTTTATTATTATTTTGCTGTTTTAAATTTCGATTTACTTATTATAAAACACTTGTCTTTGAATAACAAGCTTTCAATTGTAAAAATTTTGTCTTTCATTTTAAAATTTTTCGTTAATTTACCGAAGTGAAACCTATGTTTGGTATTCTTTACATTACATCGGAAATTTGATTTCGATGATTGTACCATCATCCACCTTGCTTTCTATATCAATTTTCCCATGGTGGTATGCCACTGCATGTTTTACAATAGAAAGCCCAAGCCCTGTTCCTCCCGTTTCCTTTGAATGGCTTTTATCAACTCTGTAAAACCGGTGAACCACCCATCGTCTAAAGCCAGTGGGATTGCGGTAGCCTTATTTCAAACACTTTGTCAAGATGTTCCTGCGCAATACCAATACCTGTGTCCGCAACAGTCAGTATCGCATTTTGATTATTGCTTCTAATGGAAATTTTTATATTGCCACCATAGGTATTGTATTTTATAGCGTTATCACATAAAGTGTTTCTGCAGCATATTCAATCGTGTTCACCAGCTTTTTATTTTTTGCGTATTCAGTGAGATAGATCGCCGCCCCAACACCTATAGGAAGAACAATAATCAATGTGGCTATTACAATATACACTGTATTTAAAATATAATTTGGCTATTGGAGAGACACGCATCTTTGCATGATTCACAACAACAGTAATTCCGTCATATGCCGGAACCGTTTCGCTAAGCCCCTGCTCTTTTTCTTCATCCTTCAAACTTCTGGAGAAAACCCCGATATCACATCTTCCCTCAAAAACAGCTTGTATACCTGTGCCGGAACCTGTTGGGTTATATGTAAAAGTCACACCGTCATATTCCTGTTCAAAGGCTTTTCCCAACGCTCCAATTACCTTTTCCATAGATGTGGAACCGTCTGTCGAAACTGTCCCACCATCGCTTTTTGCCCACAGCCTGTAAAAATGCTGGCAGTCACAACTGCCAAAATAATAAAACTTACGATTTTATTCATAACTAAGATTCCCTTCTGATTTACACTTATTTTTGCAGCCTACACCTATTATAATAGCGACTAAATGTAAAATGATAAAGGAACCTTTTGTAAAATCTATGTCAAATCATTCTTTGAATAACAAATTAAAAACTAGTCTCCTATGCAAAAAGAAAACAGATTACAAGCCTTTCTCAGACTGAATCTGTTTCCCCAATATCTTTTCTGTTCCCTTTACACATGCTGGTGCAAGTATTTTTCTCTTGTAGCAAGTCCTCCCCGAATATGCCGCTCAGATTTATTGACATCAATCACCTTTCTCGCCTCGGCGGCAAGGGAAGGGTTAATCTGCAAAAGACGTTCTGTGACGTCTTTATGTATGGTGCTCTTGCTTACTCCAAACTTTTTCGCAGTCTGCCTTACAGTTGCTTTCTTCTCAATAATATAATAAGCAATTTCCACTGCACGCTTTTCAATATAATCCTTCATAAAAACCTCTGCATTCTCTGTTGTTACAATCTATGCAGAAAAGTTTTTATTTATTCTGATTAGGGCATCAAAAGGTCATTGACCTTTGATACAAATTTGTGCCTTGAAAATCAAATATTTATTAATGTGTCTTTTGACACCCTAATCTTATGCATGAAAAAAACAGCCATACAACTTCATCTCTGAAATCATATAACTGCATTTATCCAAAAATATTTGCTTTTTGCTGCGAAGCCAATTAACTCCCAGCTGTCCAGAACACTGTGAAGTAATCCGAATGAACCTGTTATAACTCTTTATACTTATATTTCTGCCTGAATAATATGCCCAAAATTCATCTCGTCTTTGAAAAGATCGTATATATATTCTGAACTTTCCAAATACAAACCTGTTTCCTTATCTTGCAACTTTTCAAACACTTCCGAATTATAAAATTTATTCATTGCTTCATCGTAGTGAACCACCCATCGTCTAAAGCCAATGGGCTTCCTGCTTCGCAGACCTCGCAACCTACTATCTCCACAGGCGTT
>ERZ808035.1433-NODE-1433-length-11756-cov-3.287268_pt1 | contig 11756 bp, 9 predicted proteins | sample MGYA00380189_ERZ808035 | MGnify/ENA primary metagenome ERZ808035 (study PRJEB31490, sample SAMN06133407) | mouse gut metagenome | isolation source: M5_1 | host: mice | place: China: Chengdu | collected 2015-05 ...
GATTTTCCTGGTATAAGGGTCAGTATCATATGTTCTATCAATATTATCCATATGAATCCAAGTGGGGACCGATGCACTGGGGACATGCGGTGAGCCGCGATTTGCTCCACTGGGAACACCTCCCGGCAGCGCTGGCGCCGGACGAGCCTTACGACAGAGACGGGTGCTTTTCGGGAAGTGCGCTGACGCTTCCCGACGGCAGGCAGTTGCTGATGTACACCAGTGTTGTCAAGGAGCGTCAGGAGAATGATACGATTCGTGATATCCAGACACAGAGCCTTGCCATTGGGGACGGAATTGACTATGAAAAGTATGAAAAAAATCCTGTACTTGACGCGGCAGAGCTTCCCGTCGGTGGAAGTAAGTTTGATTTTCGGGACCCGAAGATATGGCAGAATGCGGACGGCACGTACAGTTGCATTGCGGGAAACTGTCTGGCAGACGGAGACGGGCGGATTCTGTTGTTCACTAGCAAAGATGGTTTCCAATGGAAGTTTCGCAGTATACTGGTGTCCAATGATCACCGTTTTGGAAAAATGTGGGAGTGTCCTGATTTCTTTAGGCTGGATGGGAAGTGGGTACTGCTTGCGAGCCCGCAGGATATGCTGCCGCAGGGATTTGAGTATCACAACGGCAATGGAACGCTCTGCCTCATCGGAACGTATGATGAGCAGGCGGGAACGTTCCATGAGGAGAGCAATCAATCTATTGATTATGGCATTGACTTCTATGCACCCCAGACCGTGCTGACGCCGGACGGACGCCGGATTATGATGGGCTGGATGCAGAACTGGGACACCTGCACAATGCGGTCGCCTGATGAGCCGTGGATGGGGCAGATGAGCCTGCCAAGAGAGTTGTCTTTGCGTGACGGCAGACTCTACCAGACACCGACTCGGGAGTTTGATGCGCTGCGCTGCAACAAAACTGTGCATGAAAAGGTAAATTTTACAGGCACAATCCGCTTGGAAGGAGTCAGCGGACGGCGCATTGATATGGAACTGACGCTTCGGCGCGGAGACGCGCAGGCGCTTTACCAGAAGTTTGCTGTGCGCTTTGCCCAGAAAGATCAATATCATACCTCTCTGAGCTTCCGCCCGCGCGAGTCCATACTCAAGATAGACAGGAAATTTTCAGGTTCAAGAAGGGCGATCATACACCAGCGGCGCAGTCTTGTGAACAGTGCAGAGGGCAGCCTCAAGCTGCGCATTATTCTGGACCGTTTCAGCGCGGAGGTGTTTGTCAATGACGGTGAGCAGGTTTTGACCGCGACAATGTATACCGATCAGGCGGCGGACGGCATTTCATTCTTTTCAGATGGTACGGTAGAGATGGATGTTGTAAAGTATGACCTGCTCTGAACAGGTGTAGGGAGGAATGGACGATGAAAAAGTATGATGTCACAGCATTAGGGGAACTGTTGATTGATTTTACGGAAAACGGTGTAAGCGGCCAGAATAATCCGGTATTCGAAGCAAATCCGGGAGGCGCTCCCTGCAATGTGCTGTCGATGCTCTCAAAGCTGGGGGAAAAGACGGCATTTATTGGAAAGGTTGGGAAAGATTTTTTTGGAGAACAGTTAATAAAAGCAGTTACAGAAGTTGGAATCAATGCCGATAATTTATATATGGATACGGAGATTCATACGACACTGGCGCTTGTCCACACCGCTTCGAATGGAGACCGGGACTTTTCTTTTTACAGAAACCCGGGGGCGGATATGGCGCTGACGGAGGCAGAAATACCAGAGAAACTGATTGGCGATACAAAAATATTTCACTTTGGCACACTTTCCATGACGCATGAGGGCGTGCGCGCCGCCACAAAAAAAGCTGTCCAGATCGCAAAAGACGCAGGTGCAGTCCTTTCGTTTGACCCGAATCTGAGACCGCCGCTGTGGAAGTCCATGGAGGAGGCGCATGAGCAGGTTGCGTATGGTCTTTCTCAATGCGATGTGCTAAAAATATCAGATAATGAGCTTCAATGGTTTACTGGGGAGGAAGAGTTCGGTCGCGGCATTGAACAGCTCCGCCGGCAGTATCAGATACCGATGATTTTGCTTTCTATGGGAAGGGAAGGAAGCCGGGCATATTATCAGCGCCTGTGTGTGGAGGTAGCGCCTTTTTTGCAGGAAAATACTGTGGAGACCACAGGGGCGGGAGATACGTTCTGCGCCTGCTGCCTGCATTACATACTAAAATACGGGCTTGACAATTTTGACAGCGAAAGGCTCACGGAGATGCTGCGGTTTGCCAATGCGGCAGCCTCCATTATTACCACAAGAAAAGGGGCATTGCGTGTGATGCCGTCTCTTGCTGAGATTCAGACTTTGCTGGCGGATATGCAGTAAAAATATTATAATATGTAAATACCTTAAAAAAGGAAACGGATGGTAATTAAACACCATTCGTTTTCTGCTTTTATATTCAAATAGTTCAAACAAAAATCACAATTTATTTTAAGTACATTTTAGGAAGTCACAGTATAGTTGTTCATGGGCGTGTGAAAAATACATCTTGTCAAAAGATCACTCCACAATCTGAGTTATTGTGACAGAAAACGCAGAAGTTTCTATAACAAAACTGTGCGTATTCCAGCGTGTCATATAAGGATTTGGACCATACAGGCAGGTACAACGCGCTGCGCTGATTGAAATTTGTGTTGTGCCAGCATGTTTTGAAAAAGAGGATGTGAAATGGAGTCAGTGGCTGTTCAGATGGCAGATGTATTTTTTCACGACCTTAAAAAGAACTGTTCTACAATATCCGGCAGGAGAGGTGTTCTATGGAAAAGAAAGAGGAAGCGTTTCAGGAAATGGACGCGATGGTAAAAAAGCGGAAATGGAAAAACAGGATGGGCATCGCGGCGGTGGGACTTCTGGTCTTTGCGATCGCAGCAGGAAGTATTGGCAGTTATATCAAAACGAGACAGAAGGCTTCCACAAGGGAAATGGATGAATTGAATTTTGACCAGAATATGAACGGGAATTTTAATGGAGATTCGAGAATGGTCATGGCGGCAGGAACAACCTCTGTGGGTGTGAAGGCAGTTACATTTGAGATTGATTTTTTGGAGGACACAAGCCTGTATGTCGAGGAAGTCTATCTGTCAAATGGTGACAGTGTCAAAGCAGGCGATAAGTACATAAAGTTTACCGAAGAAAGTATCATGGATGCAAGGGAAGAACTGGAATCCGCGGCACTGAGCGCACAGCTTGCCTACAGGAGCGGGCAGATTGCAGACGGAGAGAGCAGATTGCAGGCAAAATATACCTATGATACAGCAATGCTTGAGGCACAGTTTGCCAAACAGGTTTATGACGACACCATCGCACAGCTAGATGCAGAGTATGCACAGTCCACAAAAGTTTACGAGGAAGCGCAACAAGCGTATCAGGAATATCTCGATCGCGTGCAAAATAATACTTTTTACGATGATTATGATATTGCCAATCTGAAAAAAGCATACGAGGAGGCAAAAGAACTGTGTGTGGAGAGAAAGGAATATTGGGAAGTGACGGAAGATGAGCTCAAAAGCGGTTCATCAGGGAGTATGGGAACAGCGGGAGTGATGACGCTGAGTGGCTCCGCAGGCGAAGGGGCAGTGTCTGGAGCAAAAGATGAGTTAGATGAACCTGTGTCCCCCAATAAGGAGTCTGACACGGACACAAAGCCAAAGGAGGAGGCAGAAGACAAAGATACATCTTCTCAAATAGATCGTGATGAATTTGCAGGATTTGGCGACATGGGGCAGCGGGCGAATCAGGATGCCCGCAATGAAAGAAACTGGATTATCAAGACCGTAAACCTTTTGGAACAGGAGGCCGAGGAGGCTGAGGAAAAATACACGACCGCCCTTGAGGAATATGAGGAAGAAATCGCTTCCGCGGAATTAACGCTTCAAAAACTGCTGAACAAGTTTGAGACGGCAAGAGAGGACTTTACAGATGCACAGGTGTCGTATCAAAAGCAATCCTTGAATGCAAAGACCGTATATGAGACCGCTGTGGCGAAGGGCAAAACGGCACAAGATGACTATGAGACCGAGCTTACAAGTCTGAAAGACAGCCTAGACAGACTGCTGGATGCCCAAAAGGAGGCAGACAGTAATCTTGCCATGTTTGAAGCGCTCGTGGGGGATGGATATCTGAATACGGAAGAGAGCGGAACCGTATTGATGTTAATGGCAGAGGAGGGGCAGGCGCTCGCAGGTGGAAGCATGATATTTGCATACAGCAATCCAAATCAGATTTCCGTGTCCGTGTCGGTAAGTCAGGATGACATTGCGAAACTGTATGTCGGTGAGACGGCATCTGTAGTCCTATCTGACCACGGCACCTACAGCGGCGTGATCGAGGCGATCAATCCCATCTCCTCATCAAAAAGCAGAACGTCGGTCAGCTATACGGTGACAGTAAACCTACAGGGAGATGTGAGCGGAATAGACGCCAATCTGACGGCAAATGTGATATTTGGAGAAGATGCGTCTGGGAACACATCTTCTGGAGACAGACCGAGAGAACTTTCAGATACGATAATTGGCAGAGAGGAGGAGGAACATGGGCAGCGAGGAAGAACAGACCAAAACACGGATGTCGCGCAGGACTAAAAAGAACCTGGCAGTCCTGTGTACGGTGGCTGCGGTCATCATTGCGGCCGCATGCTACACGATCTTTATAAAACCAGCTCAGAACGTCCAGCAGTGGGCATACAGTGAACAGACTGTACAACACGGGACGCTCAAAAGCAGCGTGACAGAGAGCGGAACCGTGGCATTTGGTATCACATCCCAGATTTATGATCTTGACGTGTCTACGGAGGATGACAGTGACGACGAAGATGAGGAGGAGGGTGGAAACTATCTGAAAGTAGAGGAAGTCTATGTAGCTGTCGGGCAGCGTGTTCAGGAGGGGGATAAGGTATATCAGTTTACGCAGGACAGTATAGATTCTGTGCGCAGGGCACTCACCTATGAGAAGACAGAGGCGCAGATTGCGCTTGCGACAGCGCAGTCTGCGTATGAGATCGGCGTGCTGGAGGCAGAGCTATCCCGCGATGAAACGCTGCTTGACACATCGCTGGCACAGACTTCTTATGATACTGCTATAGCGCGGCTTTCTAATGATTTGGCGGCAAAAAATCTTGAGATTCAACAGCTCTTGAAAGATATCTACAAATTGCAGTGCGATCTGACACAAGAGGATTATCTCGAAGAAAAAGCCGATATTTTGGAGGCGTATGAGGATGCCATCGAGGGTGTTGAAGACGCGAGTGAAGATTATGTCACAAACAGGGTGGACGCAGCACAGGCATTTCAGTCAGCAAAGGCATCCTATGAACAGTTTTTCAGCCAGTTTGATGAGTCTAATCAGCAGATTCAGGATAAGATTGACGAAGTGTACGAAATAGAAGCAGATATTGTATACAACCAGCAGTTGCTGGAAAAAGAACTGCTGGCGGCACAGCAGGATTTGAAAACATCTACGGTCAGCGGTGAGATTGCGGATGTAAAATATCAGAACAGTCTGACCAGTTACGAGAATGCGCTTTCCAAGGCGCAGCGGGAACTTGATGAGGCATCGGAAAAACTGGCTGCTTTCGACGAGTTTGTGGGAGATGGGACAGTCTGTGTCGAGGGAAGTGGTATTATCACGGAAATCGGGTATGAGAAGGGGGAGTATCTGATGAATGCTGGCACGCTGGTTTCCTTTGCAAAGCCAGATGAAATGACAGTCTCCGTGGACGTATCACAGGAAGATGTAGTGACCCTGAAAGTGGGCGATGCAGTGGAATTAAGTGTTTCCGCATACGAGGGGGAACCTTATCACGGCGTGATCAAGTCGATAACAACGACTGCCACAAGCAGAAGTTCCGCTACGATCAGTTATCCGATAGTGGTTTCGATACAGGGAGATACCTCTTTGCTTTACAGCGGCATGACCGTGGATGTGACATTTGTCACAGAAGAGGCAGAGAACATCAACTACGTTCTGCGCAAAGCAGTTGTGGAGGAAAATGGTAAAAGTCAGTTGTATATGAAATCCGGGGAGACGTATGTGCTTACGCCTGTCACGACAGGGTTTCATAACGGCAAATACATAGAAGTCAGAGATGGAATGAACGAAGGCGACAGGTATTACATCAGGACATTGGTTCAGAAAGGAGACGCAGATGAAGACTAAGACGAAGCTGCTTATGGGGATCGGCGCGGCAGCAGTGGTAGGTATTTTGGCTGTTTTACTGCGTCTTGTGGGACGTGAGCACAGCGGGGAGGAGGTTGTATACAGGGAAGATAGAGTCGAGTATGGAAGCCTTACAGTCGGAATCACGGATGAAGCGACAGTGGAGATTGGCACACTGGAACAGCGCTTTGATCTGGATATCAGTGCACTTGTGGACGGTGGCAGCACCTCGGACACTCAGGCGGCTGGTGCCATGCCGGGAGGATTTGGCGGCATGGGAAATGGAGGTACTGGCATGTTGTCATTTGGCTCGTTGAATGTGGACAGTCCAGCGTCACAGAGCCAGTCCCTCGAAGTGGCGGATGTCGGGATTGCCGTTGGGCAGGAGATAAGAGAGGGGGATTTGATCTATACGCTGACAACAGAGAGTGTGGATGAAATTCGTGGGACACTCTCTGAGGATATCGACGATGCAAAGGCTGACTATGAGGCGCTTGAGGTCGAGCAGGAGGAGTCCAGAACACAGGCACAGCAAGGATATGACACTTATGTCACAAATGGGAAATATGCGCAGCTGATTTATCAGAATGCGCTGAAAACCTATCAGGATGCATTGGAGGAGGCAGTGGAGAATGTGGACGATCAACAGAATACATACAATGAAAAATTGCTGGAGTTTACCGAGCTTCAGGAGGAGTATACCAAAACACTAGAACTTCTGCGCGAAGCCCAAGGAGCTGTCTCGGAAAACTACGAAGGACGGCACGAAAATGCCTATTATTATACCGTCTATTTGAATACTAGGGACACAGCGCAAAAGCTTGCAGAACAGTTTGAGGAGGAGCTTGAGAGCGCAAATGAGGAGCTAGAACAACTTTCGCTGGATATACAGACAGCCGTCCGCACCATGAATCAGTGTCAGCTTGACTATGAGAAGGCAAAGCTGGAACTGGGACAGACGCAGGATATTGATATCTATTACGCTGGTAAGGCATCGGAGTGGTATTCTATACAGACGGCAAGCCTTGACAATGAACTGTCCTCCGCGAAGAACCGCTATGACGCGGCAGTGGAGAAGCTTGCAGCGTTTGATAGTTCTGTACAGGACAACGGCATTGTATCCGAATACAGCGGTGTTGTGACGGAAGTACTTCTCTCGGAGGGGGATACGCTGTCCGGCGGAAGCGGTCTTGTGGTGCTGAATGATCAGGAGACTGTGACAATGGACGTGTCTCTCGGCGAGGATGATTACAATGCGGTTGACAGGGATGGCACAGTCAATATTGTCTTTACGGCATATCCTGACGAAATGTATTCCGGCAGAATAACTGAAGTGTCTGATGCAGAATATGACAGCAGTTCGGGCGCTGTTTATTATACAGTCAGCGTGACGGTACAGGGTGACGTGTCAGGGCTGTATGAGGGAATGACCGGCGATGTGACCTTTGTGACAAAGGAGATGAAGGAGGTCTGTTATGTGTCAAACCGGGCAGTTTTCAGAGAAGGGACAAAATCTTATGTCAAGGTGCGCGATGACAGTGGAGACATCGTGAAACAGGAAGTTGTGACGGGATTTTCGGACGGTATCCATGTTGAGGTTGTGACAGGACTTTCTGAGGGGGATATTGTCCTGATCGAGAGCAAGGTAGGTGAAGCATGAGGATTTCAGAATTATTAAGGCTTGTCATCATCAATCTCTCCCAGAATAAGTTCAAGGTCATTCTGACCTCTGTCGGCATCATTGTAGGTTCTGCCACTATCATGATGGTGCTCGCGATCGGAACAGGCGGAAAGCTGGAAGTTGCGGAACAGTTTAAGAACCTCAATGCAGGCGCGATAGACATTGTTTATGAATCGAATGCAGCCGAGTTTGGCGGCAGGGGAAAAGGCGGCGGAATGCCTGGCGGCGTGGTGCCCGAAGGTGGGATGCGAGGCAGTATGCAGTCCGGCGGGATGCCGCCAATGAATGAATTTTTCGGCAATTGGGGCGGCAGTGGAGACAGGACCAATCAGGAGAAGATTGTCCTGTCCACAGAGGATATGGAGGAGCTTTCAGTATTTGTTCCCAATGTCTCAGATGTGACCATATCCTATACAACGACGACAGAGGTGGAAGGAGGCGTGCTTGAAGCTGCGGGGTCCTACACGATTGCAGGTGTGAAGAACAATTATATGACGATGAGTAATCTCTCAATGATAACGGGAGAATTTTTGACCAGCGAAAATGATGAAAACAAAGAGAAATACTGTGTGCTGGGCTATTCTATCGCAAAGGAAATATTTGGAAGTGTGTATACAGCATATGATGATGTGGTCTATATTGACGCAAGACCGTATGTGGTGAGCGGCGTGCTGGAGGAAATGGGGAGTGTATCCTCAGGCATTAGTCCAGATACGACAATTTTTATTCCATATGATACAGGTGTGAAGTATATTACAGGACAGAATATCAGTCCGACAATTACTGTAATTTCTGCGGATGTCAACGAGGTTGACACCGTGATCGAAAATGTAAAGACTGTTCTTGCCGACAGCTATGCGAATGCAGAGTTTACCATTTCCGATGCGGGAACCAAGATGGAAGCGGCGTCAAAGTCCAATGATACCTTGCAGCTACTGCTCATTGCGATGGCAGTGATCGTGTTTATTGTGGGTGGAATCGGTATTATGAATGTGCTGTTTGTGTCTGTAAAGGAGCGGACGAATGAAATCGGCATCCTCAAGGCACTCGGCTGCTCCAAGCGGGATATTTTGCTGGAATTTTTGTTTGAGGCATGTTTTATGAGCCTTATTGGATCAATCCTTGGCGTGCTCGTCGCGTTTGGCGTTACGCCAGTGATAGAGAGCTTTTCAGTCAGGGTAGAGTTATCTGCGCAGGGCGCGCTGCTGTCACTTGCGTTCGGGGCGATAACAGGGACAATTTTTGGATTTTACCCTGCTTATAAAGCGTCGTCGCTCATACCTGTCGTCGCGCTGAATCAGGAGTAGGGAGCGCCTGGCTAAGCGTAAGACTTCGAGACAGCCGAATGGAAGATCCTGTGAGGAGTTAGGGGGAAGTAAAATGGAGAAAGGTAAGAGTAGAAAGAACAAAAAAGGATGGATAATTATTTTGCTGGTTCTGTTTGTGGTGGCAGGTGCAGGAGTCTGTTATGGGGTTCTGCCGCAGGCCCATGCGGCAGATGAAAATAGAGAACCTGTTCTGGAAGAAGGGCAGGAGTATACCTACGCAGAGATTACGTCCATATTGGGCAATGAGATGACGTATGTTGTTTTGGATGCGCAGACAGTCGATATTGATGAGTCACAAGAACGAGGCAGCGGGAAGAGAGCGCGCAGTTACAGTGAGAATGCCAATGAAGGAAGACGCAGTGTAGCAGCAGCGCAGGATGAGGAGACGCCGTTGGAAGGAGCATTTACTGAGACAGATGAGGTAGGGCAGATACAGATTCCCGTGGGCACAGAAGTGGAGACGAAACTAGGCACAGTAACGACATTTTCACGTCTGTCAAATGGAGATATGATTAAAATGCTGCTGCAAAAAGATCGTGCGGGCAATAAAGCATTGATAAAAATATGGATTTTGAAATAGGGAGGCGCAGACTGTGGAGGAAAACATAATAGAGATAAAGGACGTGAATAAAGGCTACAGGCTAGGCGACGACATAGTTCCGGTTCTAAAAGACATCAACTTCACGGTGAGAAAGGGCGAGTTTGTGGCAATTCTCGGACCGTCCGGCTCCGGTAAGACGACGCTGATGAATATTATTGGCTGTATGGATGTGCTGGATTCCGGCGAATATTATCTCAATGGCAGGGCAATTCACGACACCAAGGAAAGCGAGATGACAGAAGTGCGCAACAAAGAGATTGGGTTTATTTTCCAGAATTACCAGTTGATTCCGACTTATAATGTGATGCAGAATATTATTATGCCGCTGCTTATACGAGGCATGGGACATCGGGAAGCAAAGAGACAGTGCAGTGAAATCGTAAAACTTTTGGGCATTGCGCACAGGCTAGACCACAGACCCAATGAGCTTTCCGGTGGTCAGAAACAGCGTGTATCCATCGCGAGGGCTCTGGCAAGTGAACCGGCAATTCTTCTTGCCGACGAGCCGACAGGGGCGCTTGACAGTGCGAGCGGACAGGAGGTGCTGAAACTTTTTGACAATCTGAATCAGTTGGGGAATACCATTGTCATGATTACGCACGACCTGAAAGTGGCCAGGGCGGCGAAACGCATTGTGCGCATTGTAGATGGATGTCTGTCAGAATGATATCTCAATAAATGCGAATACTAAGAATATCATAAAGAAGGAGTATCAACGGATGGCAAAGTTATATTTTAACTATGGTGCGATGAACAGCTCCAAGACAGCCAATGCACTGATGACCTATTTTAATTACAAGGAAGTGGGACAGAGCGCCCTGCTGTGCAAGACCGATACGGATACGCGGGATGGCGCGCGGGTCCTTCGCTCGCGCATTGGTCTGGAACAGAATTGTATCCTGCTCTATGAACTGATGGAGATGCCGAAGGAGGAAATCAAAACATATCACTGCATCATCGTGGACGAGGTGCAGTTTGCCACAAAGGAGCAGATTGATTTCCTCTCGGATATTGTGGACTTCATGGATGTGCCAGTCGTGTGTTATGGGCTTCGGACAGACTTCCAGAATCAGCTCTTTCCGGGGAGTGAGCGGCTGATCGCTGTTGCAGACACGATCAGGGAGATCAAGACCGTGTGCTGGTGCGGCAAAAAGGCGACCTGCAATGCGCGCTTTAACAAGGATGGGATTGTGCGTGACGGGGAGCAGGTCGTGCTTGGCGCTAACGACAGCTATGTTGCGCTTTGCCGGAGACATTTTAAGCTTGGGATGCTGTGTCCTGAATCTGCCTTAAGCTCATGACAGAATTATGGTATTCGGGATTGTTGGTGACATCCTCGTCAAACCATGCAGGCGGGATAAAGGCGTCTGCCATCTCGATGCTTGGAAACTCTACCTCCGCCATGACCAGCGGCGCAAAGGGCGGTGCAAAGATATCCAGTTCTATGCAGAGTGCCGGCTCAGCTGATGGGACAAAGCTTTTCTGAAACTGTGGGTCCTTGACTGGAATGATATAACGCTTCTTGGAAATAATATTTCCGTCAGCCTTGGTGCGTAAGTGGCAGTAGGATTTCTCGTCAAGCGGGAGGTTATACTCCTCGCGTGCCATCAGACCGCTGCCCTTGTATGTCAGATAATACGTATCGTCAGATTTGCGGACACGCACGACGGGAGAGGTGTTCAGATACGCCTGCTCGATGATTTTGCAGGGGTAGTGCTCGAGGTTGTCTGGCAGCTTTTTGATTGTGTATTTTCTTTCTATTTCCATATTCTCCATATGAATCCCCCATTCTTGTCAAAGTCTGCGAATTTTCTGTGTGTTTCACATGCTTTTGACCTTTCATGATACGATGGACTGTATGTCCATTTTTTTACATACTCATTTTAATGGATTTATCACCAAAACACAAGGACAAAAACAGTTGATATGCTTTCCGGTGTTGGGGATTATGGCAGCGTATGCGGC
>ERZ808035.1434-NODE-1434-length-11739-cov-7.877208_pt1 | contig 11739 bp, 10 predicted proteins | sample MGYA00380189_ERZ808035 | MGnify/ENA primary metagenome ERZ808035 (study PRJEB31490, sample SAMN06133407) | mouse gut metagenome | isolation source: M5_1 | host: mice | place: China: Chengdu | collected 2015-05 ...
TTTGCCAGGCAAGGCGATTTCCCGCAGGAATCCTGACGGATTTCAAGGGAAATCAACGCAGCCCTGGCGAAAAGAGACGCCGTAAGACGGCGTTTCGACATTTTTCAAACAAGGCCTAATCCTACACAGTTGCCCTGATTGTTTACAGAAAAGCTGTTGCGCATCCGTCCGTTTTTTTGTATAATGAGAAAATAGCTGAAAAAAGACTGAGAGGAGGCGGGGTCCATGCACAAAAACCTGCCGAGAACCACCGAGCGCACCGAGCGGCGGATCTCCGCCGCCACCAGCATCGGTATGTGCGCCCTGACGGTGATTGCCCAAATTGCCACCACCCTGTTTTTGACTCACTTCCTGCGGGAAAAGGCCACCTATGTCTACTCCGTCTTACAGCTGGCCGGCGCCATCGTAGCCATCCGCGTCTATCAGCGGCCCGGCAGCCCTACCTACAAGCTGGCCTGGATGTGTCTGCTACTGGCACTGCCCGTATCCGGCATGCTGTTGTTCTGCCTGTGGGGAGGCACTCATCAGGCCAAGAGCCTGAGCCTGCGGAAAATCCCGCCCATCCCTCTGCGGGAGGGGCAGCGGTTGACCAGCGAAAAAAACCTCGCCCGGCTGCGGCGCCAGTCCCCCGCCTGGGGGCGGCTGGCCGCCTATCTCCAAAAGCGGGGATTTATCCTCTACGGAAACACTGACGCCCGGTATTTCGGAGAGGGCGCACCGTTCTTTGAGGATCTCATCTCCCATCTCAGCCGGGCGGAGACCTACATTTTCCTGGAGTATTATATTCTTGCAGAGGGCCAGCTGTGGGATCGGATCTTCTCTGTCCTGCGGGAGCGGGCCGCCGCAGGAGTGGAAATCTATATCATTTTTGACGACTTCGGAAATCTGACCCGCCTATCTGACGAGACGCTCCAGGCCATGCAGGACGCCGGGATTGAGGTAGAGGTATTTAACCCCGTCCACCGCTATGTCAACCGGATCTATTTCAACTACCGGGACCACCGGAAAATTGCGGTGGTGGACGGGCATTACGCCTGGACCGGCGGCATCAACCTGGCGGACGAGTACGCCAACCTCATCGTCCGCTTCGGCCACTGGAAGGACAGCGGCGTCCGCATTGAGGGCGAGGGGGCCTGGGGCTTTGCCGCCCAGTTCATTCAGATGTGGCGCATGATGGGCCGCACCCTGCCCAATGAGGACGATTACTACCGCTCCCGCCACAACGCCGCCGGCTGCGCCGGCTTCTGCCAGCCCTTTACGGACGGCCCTTTAAACAACCCGGATAACCCCATTGAGGAGACCTATCTCCAGCTGATCTCCTCCGCTCAGCGAATGCTGTATATCACAACCCCCTACTATGCCGTGGAGGAGTCCATGCAGAAGGCCCTGTGCATTGCCGCCGACGCAGGGGTGGACGTACGGCTGCTGATTCCCGGCATCCCGGATCACCACAAGTTCACCTATATGGTGGCGGAGACCTACTGGGGTGAGCTGCTGAGCCACGGCGTCAAAATCTACAAATACACCCCCGGCTTCCTCCACGCCAAAAGCGTTCTGGTGGACCGGGAGACGGCACTGATCGGCAGCACCAACATGGATTACCGCACCTTTCAGCTGCACTATGAATGCGGCGTACTGCTGTATCATATGCCGGTAGTAGAGGAGCTGCTGGAGGATCTGGACCGCATTGTGGCCCAGAGTGCATCCTACACCATGGAGGATTGGAACCGGCGGGGCATCTTCCGGAAGCTGTTCGCCTCAATCTTCCGCCTCGGGGCCATCTGGCTCTGAGGATTCACCGCCGATTCCAGAACGTGACTTCATCTCTCCCGGAGGTGCCTATGCGCGACCTGACCTCTTGCCAAACCGCAGAGCGCAGCCTGATTAAAACCTACCGCAAAAGGCTTTGGAACCCCTTTATCGCCGCTGTAAAGCGGTATGAGCTGGTCTCACCGGGCGACCATATCGCCGTCTGCATCTCCGGCGGCAAGGACTCCATGGTTCTTGCAAAGCTGATGCAGGAGCTGCAAAAACACACAGACCGCCCCTTCTCCCTGACCTTTCTGGCCATGGATCCGGGATACAGCCCCGCTAACCGGCGCCTGCTGGAGGAAAACGCCGCCCTGCTGGGCATTCCCCTTACCATATTTGAGAGCGACATCTTCGACGTGACCGTCCGGGCAGAGAAAAATCCCTGCTACCTGTGTGCCCGGATGCGCCGGGGATGTCTGTACGCCAAGGCCCTGGAGCTGGGCTGCAATAAGATCGCCCTGGGGCACCACTTCTCAGACGTCATAGAGACCACGCTTCTGGGGCTTTTCTACGGTGCGCAGCTTCAGGCCATGCCACCAAAGCTCCACAGCAAAAATTTCCCCGGTATGGAGCTGATCCGGCCTCTCTACTGCGTCCACGAAGATGCCGTAATCTCGTGGAAGAACTACAACCGGCTCCGCTTTCTCCAGTGTGCCTGCCGCTTTACGGAGACCCGTGACGCCTCCGGCGACGGCATCGGCGAGAGCAAGCGGCAGGAGATCAAACTGCTGCTTCAGCAGCTGAAACGGCAGAATCCCAATATTGAAAAGAGCATTTTCCGCGCCATCCACGGCGTTCAGCTGGACACCTTTCCCGGGTTCAAATACCGGGGCGAGGCCTACTCCCTCTTGGATGTTTATAATTCAGGCAGCGCCTTTTTCCAGGGCGCTGTCGGACAGGAGTGACACATATGGATTACTATCGCTGTGAAAATCCGGACTGCGGCTTTGTGGCAGAGGCGGAGGAACCGGATATCTGCCCCCGCTGCGGCGGCACCTTTTTTGTTGCTCTGAATGAAGATGAGATGACTGCCGGAGACTGGGTCTCCATGGGCAACCGGGCCGTGGAAGAAAAGCGGGAGACCGACGCCCTGGCCTGCTATCAGCGGGCGGCCGCCCTGGGCGATCCCTTGGGCCTGACCAACCTGGGCTGGTGTCTGGAGGCCGGCATCGGCGTGGAGGCGGATCCCAAGCAGGCGGTGCTGCTGTACGCCCAGGCCGCCTCCCAGGAGTATATGCCCGCCCTGACCAACCTTGGCTACTGCTATACATACGGCATCGGTGTGGAGACCGACGAGGCCAGGGCCCTGGAGTGCTTCCAAAAGGGCGCGGAACAAGGATTTCCCCGGGCGCAGTTCCTGCTGGGCGAGGCCTATCGCCGGGGCGTCGGTACGGAACAGGACGACGGCGAGGCCGCCAAGTGGTACCAGTCCGCCGCGTGGCTGGGCTACCCTGCGGCACAGACGGAGCTGGGCCGCTGCTTTGAGTTCGGCACCGGCGTGGAAGAGGATCTGGAGCAGGCCGCCAAATGGTATCTTGCCGCCGCGGAGCAGGGCAACGCGCCGGGCCAATGCTGCCTGGGCTTTTGCTATGAGAGCGGGCGCGGCGTGGAGCAGAGCTGGGAAGAAGCGGTAAAATGGTACCGCACCGCCGCAGAGCGGAACTATCCCCGGGCCCTGTGCAATCTGGCCTGGTGCTATGAAAACGGCAAGGGTGTGGAGCGGGATTACGTTCAGGCTGCCCGGCTCTACCGCGCCGCAGCAGACCAGGGCTATCCCCGGGGGCTGGTCTGCCTGGGGTACTGCTACGAACGGGGGCAGGGCGTCCCGGCCAACAAGTCCGAAGCTGCAGCGTGGTATCGCAAAGCGGCGGAGGACGGTGACGAGGACGGTGCCTGCTGCCTGGGCTATCTCTATGAAATCGGCGAAGGTGTGGATCAGAGCTGGACCGAAGCCGTCCGCTGGTACCGCAAGGCGGCGGAGCTGGGCCTGCCCCGGGGCCAGTGCAACCTGGCCTGGTGCTATGAGCACGGCAAAGGGGTGGAGACCTCCCAGGCGGAGGCCTTCCGCTGGTACAGGGCCGCGGCGGATCAGGGCTATCCCCGAGGGCTTTTCAATGTGGCCCGGGACTATGACTACGGCCTGAGTCAGGAGCAGGATCAGGCCGAGGCCTGCCGCTGGTACCAAAAGGCCGTCGACGCCGGCTACGCTCCCGCCATGTGTGACCTGGGCGTATGCTACGAACGGGGCGAGGGCGTGGAACAGAGCTTTGAAAAGGCAGCGGAGCTGTACCGCAGGGCCGCCGAGAGCGGAAACGCGCCGGGCCAGTGCAATCTGGGGTATCTCTACGAGGTCGGCCGGGGTGTTGGGCAGAGCTGGACCGAAGCCGTCCGCTGGTACAAAGCCGCCGCCGAACAGGGATTCCCCCGGGCGCAGTGCTGCCTGGCCTGGTGCTATGAAAACGGCAAGGGTGTAGAGGAAAACCTGACCCGGGCCCTCAACTGGTATCGCAAAGCGGCGGAACAGGGGGATCCCCGCGGGATGTTCTGCATGGGCTATTACTATAAACGGGGCCGGGGAGTGGAACAGGACCTGAGCACCGCCGTCTCCTGGTATCAAAAGGCCGCGGATGCCGGCTATCCCCAGGCCCTCTGCAACCTGGGCGTGTGTTATGAAAACGGAGAGGGTGTGAAGCGGGATCCTGCGGAGGCCGCCCGGCTGTACCGCATGGCGGCGGACAAGGGCGACGTCGCCGCACAGTGCAACCTGGGATTCCTGTATGAAGAGGGGCTGGGGGTGAAGCAGGACTGGAGCCAGGCGGCGGCGTGGTATCAAAAATCCGCAGATGCCGGCTACCCCCGCGCCATGTGCAACTTCGGCGTATGCTGTGAATTTGGCCGGGGCACGGAAAAGGATGTAAAGGCCGCTGCAGTGTGGTACCGGAAGGCGGCGGAACAGGGTGATCGGGTAGCGGCCTGTAATCTCGGTTATCTCTATGAAACCGGTGTAGGGGTGGAGCAGAGCTGGACTGAGGCCGTCCGCTGGTATAAGGCCGCCGCAAAACAGGAGAGTCCCCGTGCCCAGTACAATCTGGCCTGGTGCTATGAACACGGCAAGGGCGTAAACCGGGACACGGCAAAAGCTGTGGAGCTCTACCGCGCCGCAGCAGCCCATGGGTATCAGGATGCGTCGGAGGCTCTGGAAAGGCTGCAGGGCACCAAGCCGGAAAAGAGGGAAAAAGGCGGCTTTTTAAAGGGATTTTTCGGCGGGAACCGCGACAAATAACCTTCTTAGAAATCTGCCCTGAAATCTGAAAAAAGCCCTTGACAAAATATTGTTTTTCTGTATAATAATATCTGTTCGCTGGTGCGGACAGATACAGCGGGTTTGTGTAAAGGTAGCACAGCAGACTCTGACTCTGTATGTGAGGGTTCGAATCCTTCACCCGCTGCCACGAGAAAAACCGCTGGAATCATTGAATACCAATGATTCCAGCGGTTCTCTATTTTGCTTTTCAAACTTTTTACGTGAGTAAAAGTGCGGAGCTGATCGACCACATCGACGTATACCACGCGGAGAAACAGGACGGCGTTACCACCCAGCACATCACCATTTATTATAATTGCATCGGCGCGTTCTCCGTCCCTGACCGCCGGAAAATTCCGGCTGCGGAGATTACGATGGGGACGAGAAAGGGAGTAGCCATCAGCTACTCCCGGTCGCGGATCGCCGTATAGGATTTTTGAGCAAAAATAATACGGAGTGTCCCACAAGGATACTCAAACCCTATAAGGACACTCCGCATGGTCCGAGTGGCGAGACTTGAACTCACGGCCTCTTGACCCCCAGTCAAGCGCGCTACCAACTGCGCCACACCCGGAAATACTGTTTATCAGCTTATTGCTGTCAGCTCATATATACTAGCACAGCTTTCCAGAAAATGCAACCCCCAAAATTCCTTTTTTAAAAATTTTTTCATGGTCGATATTTTTAATTAAAATACCCTTATCTCTTACAAATAACCTGTTGTTCAGCCTCCAAACTACTCAACAGGAACACCCTTCTTATATCAGGCCTGGTCATCATGCCGTTCAATCTCTTTATCTGCTTTTAAAACGCCAATTCACCAAACCGCAGCGAAGACGGAGCGGCACTGCATATGCCGCTCCGTCTTAATTCTCTCTGCCAAAATGTTCTATCCCGCCGCTTTACCTTATCTATAAGTCTTTCAAAAAGCCCTTCAAAAACGGATCCCCACTCCTATTTTGTCCCAAAAATGCGATCGCCGGCATCGCCCAACCCCGGTACAATATATCCTTTCTCGTTCAGTCTTTCATCCACCGCACCACAGTAGATATCCACATCCGGGTGGGTCCTTTGGATACGCTCAATACCCTCGGGAGCAGCCAACAGCACCATCAGCTTGATATTTGTACAGCCGTACTCCTTCATAAAGCCGATAGCAGCGTCCGCACTGCCGCCGGTGGCCAGCATGGGATCCACAATCAGGATGTCCCGCTCCGCCACATCCTTTGGCATCTTGCAGAAGTATTTCACCGGCTCCAGGGTCTCTTCATTCCGGTACAGGCCAATATGTCCCACCCGGGCACCGGGCACCATCCGCAGCACGCCGTCCACCAGTCCCAGTCCAGCCCGGAGAATAGGTACTACGGCAAATTTCTTGCCCTTCAGCGTGGGGGCTGTGGTTTTGCAGATAGGCGTTTCCACCTCCCGGGTCGTCAGGGGCAGATCCCGGGTAGCTTCATAGGTTATCAGCATTCCGATTTCGCTGACCAACTCCCGGAAATCCTTGACACTGGTGTTCTTATCCCGCAGAATGGTCAGCTTGTGGGCCACCAGGGGATGATCCATAACGTGTACTTTTCCGCTCATAACAATCTCTCCTTTTCATTTTTGGCGGTATTTCCCTTTATGTGCATTCCAATGAATCACTGAAATCGACGGTGTCTCATCCGTCCAAAACCCCGATACAGATAAATTCCCGCCCGCCGGAAATCTTCAGAATATATCCCGTGTTATCTCCACTGTACATCTGCCGTACTGACGCAGAATCACACCGCCGTCACTGGGAACAAGGCAGTATCTAATGATCGGAAGAACCGATCCGCTGTGTCACAAGACTTGAACATGCCATCCCTGCCATTCGGTATTTTTGTCTCTGTGTCAGGCTTTCTCTATATGTTTCAGGTCTTTTCACAGTATAACCGGTTCAATTCCCGGCGCCGGCCGCAGTCTCCTTCCGCAGCCGCTCCGCCTGGGGCGGGCGCAGATAGACAGGAAGCAGCTCCTGAGCGGAGACCAGCCCGCTGCCCTGCGCCGCCTCCTCTGCCTCCAGCGCCACAGATACTGCGTTTTGCATCACCAGATGGGGCGGGGCCAGACGGCACTCAACACCCGCCGCTGTCAGCACATCCACACACAGCCTGCCGCCGTCCCCTACCACGATTCCGGGACGGGACTCCCTCTGCAGTTCTTCCGCCAGCTTGTCCAACCCAATGGCCCGGTCTGGCGTCAGACGAGTCAAACGCCCGCCCTCAGCCTCAAACAGGGCATTGTATACCTGATTTCGGCGGGCATCCATAGCACAGACCACCAACCCGTCGGCAAAGGCCACATTTCTGGCCATGGCCGCCAGTGTTGAAACCCCTACAGAGGGCTTGTTCGCCGCGAAAGCCAGCCCCTTGGCAGCAGAGACCCCAATGCGGATACCTGTAAAAGATCCGGGACCCACCGCCACAGCCACAGCGTCAATCTCCGCCATAGAGAGATCCGCGTTTTTCATAATATGTTCCACAATGGGCATCAGGGTGCGGCTGTGGGTAAGTCCGTTCTCCTGATAACCTGAGGCCAAAACCCTTCCATCTTCCGTCACGGCGGCAGAAACCGCCTTGGCAGAGGTCTCCAGAGCAAGTATTCTCATGAGAGAGCCACCCCTTCCACAGTAATCATGCGCCAGCTCTCGTTTTCCGGGCAGCGGCGCAGAATCACCCATACGGTCCCCGGGGGCAGCGCCTCTGTTATCCGCTCGCTCCATTCCACAGCACAGACGCCGTCCCTGTCCAAATAGTCGTCCCAGCCGATGTCAAACAGATCCTCTGCGTCTTTTAAGCGGTACATGTCAAAATGGAAGAGGGGAAGCCGTCCTCCCCCGTATTCATTCACAATCGTAAAGGTGGGGCTGGTAATCCGCCCCTGGCAGCCAAGGCCCCGGGCCAGGCCCCGGGTAAAGGCGGTTTTGCCCATACCCAAACCGCCCCGATAGGCCACCACCGCACCGGGAAACAGCCGTTCCGCCAAACGGCAGCCCAAGGCCTCTGTCTCAGCCTCGCTGCGGGAGAGATAATCCACCGCCTTTCCCTCCTCTTCTGAAATCAACTCAGTATAACACATTTTGAACAGAGTGTAAAAACAAATTTGCGGCGTTTACAGCAAATTTTATTTGTGGTATACTGCTTATGTTCAAAATTATGCCTTTCAGAATGGAGTACCCCATGGCAAATCGCTTAAAAAATATTCTGGCAGACTTTTTCCAGCAGGCCGACCTCCTATTGCTGGGACTTTGCTGTATCTCTACGCTCTATGGAATCGTGCTGATTTTCAGTGCCACCCGCTTTTTTATGGACACGGCGAAAATAATCCGCTACGTGGGCGTACAGAGTGCAGCTATGGGTATCGGCATCTGCGCATATATCTTCATGTCCATGCTGGACATTGAAAATGTGATGAAAAAGTGGAAATGGCTGGTACTGTTTAATATTGTATTCATCGGCCTGCTGCAGACGGGACTGGGCGTAGGCCGCGATACCGGCAATGTGGCCTGGCTGAAATTTCCCGGGATCCCCTTTCAAATCGGGCCGGCAGAGGTGGTAAAGATCTCCTTTACCCTGCTGCTGGCAAAGCAGCTGGAATGGCTGCGTGAAGAAAAACAGGATCTGAAATCCTTTCGTGCTGCCCTTTTCGTGGCGGGACATACCTTGGCTCTTATGGGTTGGTATGTAATCATCTCCGGCGACATGGGCAATGCCCTCACCTTTTTCTTCATCTTTTTATGCATGGCATTTGCCGCCGGCTTTGCCCTGCGGTGGTTTATTCTGCTGTTCACAGGGATCGGCGGAGCTGTGGCCGCAGTGCTGGCTCTGGATCTGGTGCCGCAGTCCATGGAGTACATGGTCAACCGCTTTCGGGTCTTGTTTGACCACAGCTACGATCCCCAAGGCGTGGGCTGGCAGCAGACCAGGAGCTTGCTTGCCATTGGCTCCGGCGGTGCCTTCGGCCAGGGCTACATGAACGGCACACAGTCCCAGAGCACTTATCCGGGCTCCCTCCCCAAGCGGTGGACCGATTTTATCTTCTCTGTCTGTGGGGAAGAGCTGGGGCTGGTAGGCTGTCTTCTCATTATCCTGCTGCTGATGGCGATTATCTTCCGGGTGCTGCTGATCGCCAAACGGTCACAGACCCATTTTCACAGTTACATCTGTGTGGGTATGGCCGCCATGCTGATCTACCAGACGATCATCAATATCGGAATGTGCCTGTTTGTGATGCCCACCATTGGCATTACGCTCCCCTTCTTCAGCTACGGCGGCTCCTCCATTGTCACGCTGTATACCGCTATGGGCGTGGTATCCAACATCAAAAAACGGACTCTCTCCATGGAGCGACGGGGAAGGATCTCTTACCACGTTTAAAAAATTCTCCGGCGGCCGCCTGGCCGCCGGAGAATAATTTCTGGAAAGACGCGGACACTACGGCTATACCCTATAAAACAGGAGGAAAGCCACTTGAAGAGTAATTTCACAAGACGAACCGCCGCACTGGTGCTGGTGTCGGCGTTCGTGCTGAGCGGCAGCGCCTCAGCACTGTTCGGAAAAAAGGAACCGCCTACGGCAGAAGCCGGTGCACCCGTGGCACAGAATCTGGAAATCAGAACTTATCGGGGCATCCCCTACCAAGCTCAGTTCCTGGCCACTGACAATGAAGGGGAAGCCGTCACCTTTTCTCTGGTAGAGCAGCCCAGAAAGGGTGTTGTGGTCGTCGAGGGGGACGCCTTCACCTACACGCCGGATGAGGGCATCACCGGAAGCGACACCTTCACCTACGCCGCCACCGACAGCGCAGGGCATGTTTCTCTGCCTGCCACAGTAAAAGTCTCCATCGAAAAGGCCCGCTCCGGCGTCACCTATGCCGATACCGCCGGCAGCCCCGCAGCCGCAGCAGCACAGGAACTGGCAGAATGCGGCATTTTTACCGGCTGCAAAATTGGCGGACAGTACTTTTTTGAGCCGGACCGCCCGGTCTCCCGCAGCGAGTTTCTGGCCATGGTTATGGAGACCTCCGGCCGGGATGTCACAGCCGTTACCATGACAGGATTCTGCGACGATGAGGCGATTCCCACCTGGGTCAAAGCTTATGCTGCCGCCGGTGTTGCAGACGGCGTAATGCAGGGCACCGTCACTGCGGACGGCGTAATCTTCCGCGGTGACGATGCCATTACCTTCAACGAAGCCGCCACCGTTCTGGACAGGGTGCTGAATCTTGGCAACGTGGAATTGGACGTCTGGTACGCAGACCGGGAGAGCACTCCGTCCTGGGCGGCACAGGCCGTTGGAAATATGGAGGCTGTCAGCGTATTGGCAGCGGGCAGCTTCGGCAGTTTGACCATGGAACAGCCTGTAACCCGAGGCGATGCGGCGCAAATGCTCTCTGCCGCCAAAACCCTGTTGGATGGCCGTGAAAAGGAGAGCGGCCTGTTCAGCTGGCTGAAATAGACAGGAACACCCTCCGAAGTGCAGACGGCCATTGGTCGTATAAAGATTTTAGAGAAGCCGCCCATATAAGGGGGTTTAATCATAACCACCGGCCGTGCCGGTGGTATGCACAGGCCCCCTTGGGGCATGTCCCGGGCAGAGCCTATAGGCTTATCGAAATATTTTCACTCGCATGAGGTGCCCTGCTGCTATTGAAATAGCGGTAGGGTGCTTCTTTTACAAATTTATTAAGCTATCAGATTTCTTTCCTATTGTTTTTGTAGTGGTTCCTCGCTTCGCTCGAATATTTTTTCTGGGCATAGCTAAATCTTCTTGGAACCACCGGCACAGTCGGTGGTTTTCTTTTACAACAAGAGGGGCGCAGCAATTGCTGCGCCCCTTGTTCGTGGAAATAAGCAGAAATGAATAGTTGTTGGGAATTGTCTCATTTCCCTCGGTGGCGAATAGGCCTTGTTTGAAAAATGTCGAAACGTCGTCTTACGGCATCTCTTTTCGCCAGGGCTGCGTTGATTTCCCTTAAAATCCGTCAGGATTTCTGCGGGAAATTGCCTTGCCTGGCAAAAAAATCTGCCGCAATCCGGCATTCCGCCAATTTTCAAACAAGGCCTAGAGGGTGTCTTCAAACTCAAGCAATCCAAACGAGAATGGCGGCAAGCCGGGTAACTGCAAAAAATAGACAGGCACGTTTTTCATATCTGGTGGCGAAACGACGATGAGCTTTGAATTTGAGGAACAGGTTCTCCACTAAATGGCGTTCCATGTAAATGTGCCGGTCAATGTCACGAGGATGCCTGGCAGTTTTTCGGCTTGGGATTACAACAATGGCCCCGCGTTCCTCCAGCCAGTGTACAAAGCGGTCACTGTCATATCCCTTGTCCGCGATAATATACTTACCCCGCAAATCAAACGGTTCCAACAGCTGTTGCGCATAGCAAATGTCATTACGGTTCCCTGGAGACAGCAAAAGCCGCAGCGGGTTTCCCAGTCCATCCACTACCGCATGGACTTTCGTGCTCAATCCTCCCCGGCTGCGTCCCAGTGCTTCGTCGCCCCCTTTTTTGCACCGCTGCCATGCTGGTGGACCTTGATTGTGGTGCTGTCCAGCATCAGGGTACTCTCATCCACAATGTCCTGGGCAAT
>ERZ808035.1438-NODE-1438-length-11676-cov-6.317269_pt1 | contig 11676 bp, 10 predicted proteins | sample MGYA00380189_ERZ808035 | MGnify/ENA primary metagenome ERZ808035 (study PRJEB31490, sample SAMN06133407) | mouse gut metagenome | isolation source: M5_1 | host: mice | place: China: Chengdu | collected 2015-05 ...
ATATCAAGTGTATTGTCATGAACGAAACCGTCAACATCTTCATAAAGATAATGGTTTGTCGGCAGACCCAAAGGGATACCCGATGTGTGATTCATAAGCATACGCACGGTGATGTCTTTGTACCGCTCATCATTCATCTTGAAATCAGGGAGATACTTTGTGACAGGGGCGTCAAGTTCGACCTTTCCCTCGTCAACAAGCTGCATAACCGCCAGGGAAGAATACATTTTGCTTACAGACGCAATACAATATATCCTATCCTGCGAAGCGGTTGTTTCTGCTGAATGTTCCGACTGTACAGGTGCAGCATTCACCGCATTTCCAGCAGATGTGTATACAGTTCCCGCCATACACAAGGCTGATATTGCCGCAATCATCTTTTTCTTCATCATTTCCTCCATTTCTGCGCACTTTTTGCACATAACCGAGTTTGTGTCAAGCAATGCGCAGACACAAATCTCGCGATTGAAAATTTTAATTTTCAATCTGTCATAAGCTCGGTCACGGATATTTTTCTGATACCGCCCGCACTGACGTAGGTAACGATCAGGCAAAATAACACAAGCGCTGCCGCCGTGCCAATCATCAGCGGCAGGCTTTCGGGAATCTGTACACCGAACGCTGCCATCCAAAATGCACGCTGTACCCGTACCGACAACACCGCAGCGATGCAGGAGGAAATGATCGTTACAGGAAGAATACGCAGGGTAAGCTGTATCATAAGATCCCTTGACGTATAACCCATACTTTTCATGATACCAAATTCTCTGCGCTGTCTTTTTACGGCAGATGCGGCTATAATGCCCAATATTACCGCTACCACAACGGCGATGAATATCACAGCCCAGAACGAAAATGTCTTTGTAACCGCAGCTATGGATTCCATCTGGGATTTTGCAAGATCCTTCATGGAGGATATGTCCTTTATCACGAAACGGCTGCTGTTTCCGCTGATGATCGTATCGCCTATTCTGATGGCATAGTCAATATCGGTAACTCCGTATTGAGAGATCAGCACCGCCATTTTCTCGTCCGCTTTCGCTCTGATACGCTCCTCAAGACTTCCCTGTGCAGACTGTTCATACGCCGTGTCCTTTGCGCTTGCACCGTACAGAGCGGTGAGCTTATCCATAAAGGCAGAGCGGTCTTCCTCGTTTTTGAGGGTTATCTCCACTGTGTTCGGGCGGTCGTTTGGACGAATGCGCCGGTAACCGTCCTCTGTCATGTAGACGCTCATGCTGTCGTTGTTCATGGCGGAGACAATGCCTGTTATCATATAGCTTTTTTCACAAACATCGCCCTTAAGGATAATGTTGTCGCCTATGTGCCGGTTTTCGGTCTCCTCTCTCTTTGCGGATATCATGATCTCGTTGTCGTATTCGGGAAAACGTCCCGTTTTAGGGTGGATATTATCTGTGAGAGAAAAATCGGAGTAGGAAATCACAGTTGAATTCTGATTGCTGCCCTTGATCTCCACCTTATTAAGTATTGTATGGGTCAACAGAACCTTTTCCACTTCGGGGAACTTACGTATCTCATCGCAGAAATTTTCCCCGTTCACTCCACTCATCATGGTTATATTTATGTCGGGAATCTCCATTCCCGCAACCCCCAGAAGCCCGTTATAGCCGCCCCTGAAAAAGTCAAAGGTGTACACACTGAACATTACGGCAACTCCTGCAGCGATCATACAGATACCCGAACCTATATTGGAGCGGAGATCGCTAAATATGCCTTTGAAGGCAAGACGGAGATTTATGCTGTATCTCATTTTTTCAAGAGGAAGTATATTTTTCCCGAAATGATGAGACTTTATGCCCTTGCGAAATGCCACGACAGGAGGGAACTTTTTCACTCTTGCCGCCCTTGACAGCGCAAAAAAAGTGACAAGTGCTATGATTGATATTACCACGATCAGAATGCGGAGAATATCCACATCCGTATGCACGTCACGGTTAATCATACCCCTTGTGAGCGTATCCATGACCGGGGAAAAAGCCGCCGCTGTTATGCCGCCGATGATCGCGCCGATGCCTCCTGTAAGGATATATTCGCAAATGTAGGAGCAAGAAAGCTCACGGCTCGTATACCCCAATGCTTCCAGCACTCCTATCTGCACCATCTGTTCCTCCATATCCTTTGAGATCTTGTGAAGGATAAGGAAGACTGCACATATCAAGGTGACAACGGAAAGAAATACGCTCATATACAGAAACACATTAAGAAAATTGGTTTCTGACCATTTCTCACTATCTTTATCAAATAATATTACGATACTTGAAACACTTTCATTTGACCTTGCGGAGCATTTTTCATAGTATTCCTCATAGGAGAATTCCATTTCCGTGTCAAATGCTATCAAACGGTATTCCTCATAGCCAGCGGACAGCAGCACCATATCATCATCTGTAATTACACATTTTAACATATGCCTGGAAGAATTATACAAACCCGTGCTGTAAAAACCGGCTATGGTAAAAGGGTAATCTCTGCCGCCGAAGACAAGCGTAAACGTATCCCCCGGGGCATAGCCGGCTGTGATCTCAAAATACTGGGGCAGCCATATAGGATGGGACAGTTTTTCGATCTCGTCATCGGGGAGAGCATTCAGTTTATTAAAATTCTCTATCTTCCGCTCTGTACTTTCATCCGCAAAAATTATGTTGTTGGCGGTACTTTCACCCTTCTTTGATATGATTGACGCACCCATGCCGACAAGTACACTGCTTTCCCGGATATCGGTCACATTGTATTCCTCTTCCAGAATATCACGATAGATATCACGATATTTGTCATCTTCGAATAACAATATAAAATCAGCAGAGCCTGTTTCCTCAAAGCAGCGGTCAAAAGCGCTGCTGATCTGTGTAATGCTGACAGCAAAGGTCGCCATGAGAAATGCTGTAACAAAGGTGAGAAAGACAATTGCAGCCGCCTCACGCTTGTTTTTCTTCAAATTGAATAATGATAATCTAAATATCTTCATAAGTCACCAACCCATTTCATCAAGGAATCCTGTCAGCTTTTCACGGCGCTCTTTCAAGTCATCCCCGCCGTATTTCGCCATTCTGTGTTCGCCGACAACTTTACCGTCACGCAGATAGATGACCCGTGTTCCACGCAGTGCGGTCTTGATATCGTGCGTTACCATAACGATGCTCTGTCCGTTCTCGTGTACCCCGGTGAAGATGTCAAGAACGTCCCTGCCCGATGAAGAGTCGAGCGAACCGGTAGGCTCGTCCGCGAAAAGAATCTTCGGCTCGTTGATCACAGCGCGCACGATTCCGACACGCTGTGCCTCACCGCCGGAAAGTTGGTTTGGATATTTCTTCTGCATATTCTCATCAAGCCCGACTTTTGCGAGCAGTTCCTTCACCCTTTTGATAAGTTCGGGGGAGTTTTTCTGCACAGCAAAGGCGCCCGTCAGAACATTGTCAAGGACGCTCTGATTTTCAAGCAGATAGATGCTCTGAAAAACGAATCCGCAGTTTTTTCTCCTGAACACCGCAAGCTGGTCGTTCGTATAATCCTGTATCTCGGTATCGCCGAAGAATACCTTTCCCAGAGTGGGCTTGTCCATTCCGGAAAGAGCATAGAGCAGTGTGGACTTGCCCGAACCCGAAGCGCCCATGATAACGGTAAAATCGCCCTCCATGATTTCCAGATCGAGGTTCTTGATAACATGCTGCTGTGCGGCGCCGTTTGAAAAAGACTTGCACAACTTTTCCGTATGCAAAATAGGGATCATATATAACACCACCTTTCAAATACATGATTGTTGTATCCAATGATAGTATTATACATAATCCCCTTCATGATTTCCTTGTCAGAATCTTGTTAAATTCTTGTCTTTTTCTTAACTGATCGGAATAAGCAGCGTTACGCACAGTCCGTTTTCACTCCTGACAGACAGCTCTCCGCCCATTTTATCCATGAGTATCCTTGCGATATACAGACCTAAACCGCTGCCTTCCTTGTCGCCATGTTCCCTTCCGCGGTAGAATTTGTTGGTAATAAGCTCTATCTCGTCTTCGGGAACGCCCGAGCCGCTGTCACTGATCGACATCTCAAGAAGGCTCTCATCAAGACGGAAAGAAATGTCTATGGAAGTACCTGCGTATTTGTAAGAATTAAATATGATATTGCCAATAACCTGCGACAAACGCAGCTTGTCAATATGTACAATGACCTGCGGTATTTCGGATATGCGCACAAGCCCTCTGTCATCGTATCCGGAAACGATCTGTGCTATCACAGCGGAATCTTCGTCCGAGCATTCTACCTTGAACTCTCCCAAGTCCTCCAAAGTGGAAGAAAACAGGTCGCCTACAAGCACCCCTATTTCATCGGCTCTTTTACAGATGTTGTTCATCTTCCCGGTCATATCTTCCGTGACTGTTATTTCCTGACCCTCATTCTGAGAGAATATCGCCGCCATCAACTCAGATGTGAGTTTAATACCCGTCACAGGCGTTTTCAGGTCATGAGAAAGCGATGCAATCAGCTCACGTTCTTTTTTCTGCAAGGAAAGCTCTCTTGCTCTGGACGCTTTCAGTTCCTCCCGCATGATATCAAAGCTTTCAGAAAAAGCGCCGAACATATTGCCCTTATCCATTTCAAGAGGCCGGTCAAGGTCGCCCGCCGCCACATAAGATGCAAAGTCTTTCATCTTAGCAAATGGGCGTATGATCACTTTGCGGATATACACCCCTAAGGCCGCCGCCGCACCGATCAAGAGAAAACCACATACACAGTAAACCGTGATGATATTTGTACGCAGACGGTCAAAACGCTTATTGCTGTCAGTGAGTACGACACTGCCTGTTATTTGATTATTCTCGGTGATATAGATATAGGAATAACGCCTTTGCATTGCCGTCTCAACAGTTATCGCTTCCGAACGGTCGGAACGGTTATCATAAATAACATTCCCGTTTCTATCAAGTATTACATATTCCCGTTCCGGTGCTGTGTTTTCAGGCGGCTTATCGTCCGGGACCGTCTTATGCGCGATCTCATTGAGCAAAAGCACGTCATCATTATTTTGTGAAAAATCATCTGTGCCTGTGAACTTCACAACGGCAAACAGCCCCGCAGCAAGCAGCAGTACAAGAAGCGCCATAAATCTGCAATATCCTTTCATAGCGCTGTCTCTTCCATCATGTAGCCCACACCCCATACGGTTTTTATCAGCTGCGGTTCTTTGGGATCGGCTTCGATCTTTTCACGCAGATGCCGGATATGTACGGCGATGGTACCCTCGTTGATATGTTCATCCTCCCACACATCTCTGAGCAGATCGTCCTTTGAAACGACCTTACCCCTGTTTGCGAAAAGATAATACAATAGCTTGTATTCCAGTGCTTTGAGCGTAATCTCCCTGCCTTCTGCAATGATCTTGCGGATATTTGTGTTTAGGTACACCTCACCAGTCAATTTAACAAGACCGTCCTCAGTCTGCTGAAAATTTCGGACAGAGTGCGGATTATCCCGTAACCTGTCGTATCTTGCTACGGCGGCTTTCACCTTGGCAAGCAGAATGCTGAGCGTATAGGGCTTTTTGATATAATCATCACCGCCTATGTTAAGCGCAATCAGCACATCATCATCGCTTGTCCTGGCACTTATAAAGAATATCGGCAGGTCATAGTTTTCCCGTATCTTCCTGCAAAGCTCGAAACCTGATCTTTCGCCGAGATTGATATCAAGCAAGAGCAATGAAACATCATGTTTTGCAAGAAAACCTACCGCGTCAGCATAGCTTGTTACATAGGAAGTCTTTACGCCGAACATATTGAAATATTCGGAAGTAGCCGTGGCTATCATTTCATCATCATCTATCATCAGGACTTTATAGCTTTCCAAATCCATAACTCATCTCACTCACTTATAATGTTTGTTGTTGAAATATGATTCTTTTATATTATTAGCTCTACATTTTTACTGTTCTGAATTTTTTCAGAACCAAAACAGAGCAAGTCACAAAATACCTCTTTCCCTTATCTCCCCTTATTATATGATGCTGGCACCACGTCTTTTGTATCAATAAAGGAAAATCAAGATAATAAACATTCTGTTTTGCCCCACTGAACTTGAATCTAACGAACCTTTTCCCTTTTTTTAATACGAAATCCATTTTTCAAATAAAGCTTTATAGCATTTTGATTCCATTCAGCTACATGTAAAATAATTTCTTTATATCCCTGTTCTTTTATATGATTCATTCCCCATAATAACAATTTCTGCCCTACTCCTTGCCCTTGAAACGATTTTACCACAATTAAATCATCTACCTCATTTCCATAGCAAGAAACAGCGCCTACAATTACTCCATTTTGCAAATATAGAAAAATATCATTTATTTTATCTTTGACTTGAGAATAATCTGAATAAAAGTTTATTGGTTCAATTTCTAATGTTTTCCTCATTTCATAAAAACAATCATTATATATTTTCATATATTCATCCCAATATTGTTCTTGAAAAGGAACACAACTTACATCATTCGGATACCCAAACATTTTATCAAATGACATCTCATACGCAATTATTTCTTTCATCGACGCTGCCTCATGCGGATAATGAATCTGATGATACTTTTCCAATTTGATTATACAACTTTCATTCTCTATTTGCACCATACAATATGGATATGCGGTGTCTGCTCGTCCATGTGCAAATAGCTTGAAAATACATATAGGTTCGGATGTAAAATCATATTTCTCCTGAAAAACCGCTGATATAAAAGATATAAAATGAAAATAGAATATCGTAGCCATTTTGCAGCCACTTTAGTTTCCTAAAGTGACTATTCACGTAAAAAGGCTTTCGGCGCCTCCCCCGAAGACACGGTATTTGAATAGCGCTTTTGTGGTATCAACAACATGAATTTAACTGCATAGGGAAACAGGTTTTTACATTTATTACTCACCGTCCGTTGGTGTCCAGTCATCAGCAGGTCGATGCTGCGGCATTGTAAGATACCAGTTCACGCCAAAGCAGTCCGTGACCTCCGCCGCACACGGACTCCATGGTAATTCACATATATCCAGTTTCACTGTTCCGCCATCCTTTAAAATCGCAAATGCACGTTCAAGTTCATCGCGCGTTTCGAAGGTGTAGCCGAGTTCAACAGGATTATTTGTCGCACCTTTTTCTTCTTTCGCTTCAACAACTGAACAAAAACTTTCACCATCCTTTAGCAAATCCGAATGATAATATGTATTATCATCATTCAGCACGTGATAGCCAATTTCCAATCCGAAAGCAGAACAATACATCTCAATAGCTTTGGGACTGTTTTTGACATATATTCCAACCCCTAACAAATTCATATTCATTTCCTCCTCCAAAACAAATTTGATTTGTTCATATAATTATATCACTTCCGTTCCTCATTAACTACAAAAATATAGGACGTAACGACCGTTGCACAAGAAATATCTGATAAAGACACCACAAATAATTCGCTTTATTTTCATTACCTATAGAAGCTGCATGTTTCTTCTGCTCTTTAATTTTTCTCCTATATCAGGATTCACCTTATCATTTAGTTTAGCTAAATATATTTCTATCTCCTTTATCAGCATTACTCATCACCTTCATTATTTAAACACCCCTTTTACCGCCAGTTTTAATGCTTCTTCCGCTGAACTGGCAGGTCCTTCATATGAGATTCTTTTATTCTCTTTTCCATCAGTAACAATAATATTTAGTTTACAAGATAATTCATCTTCTTTTCTATGATGTTTTTTCATTTGGTCATACAGAAAATTTGCCACAATGCTTGACGCAATAGGCAGTACAACTGTCGCTACAATGAATGTAGCCACTGCTATAACCGCTGAATGTAATTCCATTTTATTAAATGAAGCATCATCAGCTGCGATGTCTGGTATAAATTCATCACATGCCTTTGCTTTCGCATATTCTAAAAACTCTTGTGTTGTTTCTGGAAACACATATCCCGAATGATTTTCTCTTGAAATATAAACAAGTATAATTAGCATATTGGCTTTGCCAATCTCATTCAATAAGTATTGTGGAAAATATTTCTCCTTATATATTGACTGAAAATCAATTGCTGTATCTTCTACTATTATTTTTCTATTATTTGTTTCGTGCACCATTACGTCTTCTCCTTAATATATGTTCAATATGATTTAGTATAATTAAACCTATTCAAACGTAATTTCTTCCTCGGCTTTAACATAAACATCAACCTGCGTATGCACATCAAGTTTCAAAACAACCCACCCTCTCATCATACACATCTTTATAAAATCATCTATTCTGTTTTCGCCATTCATTTCTCGCAAAGTTACTACAACACCAAACCGTAATCCTCTACCAGCTTTCGGATCAAGTCTTTCCTTTGTTTTAATACTTAATCCCCACATACCCGATTGGTATGCCTTGCGTGGACGACCATTTTCTTTCAATGCTTCACTAATATGCTTGACATTATCCCACTTACGATACAATTTACGTGCATCCTCCTCGTAGATTGTATTGAGACCTTCTTCTGCTTGTTTGTTATAATCTATGGCTTTAATTACTGCTTTTCCTTTCTGCTCCACAATTCTACCAAAGTGAATATCCATCTCAGTCGATGTATAGTCAACACCTTGGTTACGATCGCTTTGTGGAAAATAGGCAAGCGTGGCCTTTGCAAAGAAAGGATGTGCATTCATATCCTGAGGAACCGGAATATTATAAGTATATACTTCATACTCATCAATGCTTCCAGACATAATAAATCTAATTTCGTCTTCTCGAGAATACAAAATATCTTCAATCCTTTTCGGTACAATACCATACCCTTTTTCATACTTTATGGTATCTTGTCGATCCCATCCTGCTGCAGAATCAATTATTAATGCTTTTGCTACTTCACGACTTAATCCCATAACATGTATAAGATATGCCATTTTACGAGTAATCCAAGGTGCTGCAAAAGATGTACCTGTCACAGTTGCTTTACCTAAAGGTTCACAAACCACTATTTTATCTGGTCCATCTCCACCATAGTAACATACATCCGGCTTATAAAAGAAAGATAATACTGGCCCTTTTCGAGTATAGGATGCGGGTTTACCACTAAAATCCACCGCATTCACCACCAATGAATTCAGCGAATCCGCCGGTGCACCTACTTTGTTAACATTTGAATTTTTCTTCTTGTTTGTACCCGCAACTACAAAAACAACATCATACTCATACTGAATTTTGTCTAATTCAGCAGCCTCAGGAGATATGAAATTTGCATCAATTTCCATTGCAGAGCCCAGTGATAAATTCCACACTTTTATGTCGCGGTTCTTTCGAACAATATCACGAATTTGCTTCAATATTGCAAACGAACTAAATCTGCCTGCTGTAGCCACTCCAAAATGACGAACTCTGAAATTACCGCAATTATCTTGCAAATTCGGATTAAATGACGGCCCATCGACAATAATTGATGTTACAGCAGTACCATGGAAATAATCTTTTGCATGTAAGTCAATATCATCGCTTATACATTTCTGATACTCTACCCAATCCCCCAAATATACCCTTTTATCAAATTGGGTATCAATAACTCCTACAACCGGCTCCTTTTTAGGCTTTCCAATAAATAATTGTTCTTCATAGTCCTCGCTATCTGTAATATCATAGTCAATCTCTGCAAAATCCTTAACACTCATTGCAATCAAATAGGGAGCTTTATCACATAAAATATCTATCTCTTCTTTTTCCATCCGCAAAGTTGTTTCATCTATCATTTTGGCATTAATCATATTTATGCCTAATCTGCTTAACAACTCTGTCGTATCAACACCCGTTTTGTATATAGTTACAATAGATTGCTCACTTGCTATTTTAGGAGCACGATCTATACGAAAATCCTCTACATAATAGCAATCTACAAGTGTTTTTAGAAAAGAACTTTTACTCATAAAACTGTCATTATATATACCAGAATTAATAAGTTCTGTATCATCACTTGAAATATTTCCTTTATAAAAATTCTGAATAGTAGTAGCACACTTATCCAAAAGCATTACTGATTTCTGCAACGATTCTGTAGCAAGGAAATAGGTAAATACATGCTTTTGAACCAATTCATTTTTCTCATTATATCCCTCTGAGAATTTTGAGCCTCGTACGGACTGATTAGGGTGTTTCCCACCATCCGACAGCAAAAGTTGAATTCTGTTACTCTTTGCTACAACTTTTCTATAATGTACATTAACTAGAGCTCCATTGATCGTTTTTTCTTGGTTCCAAAATGCGATAATATCTTGTAACTGACTTTTCAATTTCAAAACATGCCCTATACCAACAGCTTTCCCTTTTGGCAAATTTGTGGGGCCAAAACCGCTAGGAGCTTTCCTCTTTTGAAATTGACCTTTTAATAGCAAAATATTATTCATCTTCACTCATCTCCTTTAATTCTCTGGCGACACTACTCTTCGGTATTTTACTCAAAATTTCCATTTCTCTTATGGTGAAATTCTGTTCTTGTAACTTTTTAATATCTTCTGGTTTTTCACCTGAAATCGTATAATACAATCTCCGGAAATAGTCCAATTCATCATCCGGATTACTAAATGCTACTGCTGTCTTTATCAAATTCTTCAAATCTCCCGGATACGGTAATGGCGAAAGCAACATCATTATTTTTCTAAATAATCTTATATCCTTCTTCGCCAAGTTAAATTTGATTAGGAACTTATTCAAATATTCTTCTGAAATATCCATCAAATCACTTTGAGAATACCTATTGAAATCAATAACTGTATCAAAGCGTCTAATCAATGCTTTATCAAAATGTTCATACAGGTTTGTAGTTGCCACCAACACTATTCTTTCATCTATACGATCTATGTTCTTAAGCAATGAAGATGTTGCTCGTCCCATCTCACGCAAATCATTGGCATTTGTTCTATCTAATGCAACGGCATCTATCTCATCAAACAGTACTATGACTTTTTCTGGATGAACAAAACTGTTTATCTCCTTAAATAGTTCCGACATATTCTTCTGTGTTTGACCCATTTTGCTGTCAATGATGGCTGAAAAATCAACCATATATATTTCTCTTTCCAAAATTCGCGCCAACTGTTTAACAGCTTCTGTCTTACCTGTTCCCGGTGCTCCCTGAAATAAAAATTTATTTATTCCTGCATTATGTGCTACCGCATGCACAATTCCTAATAAATCCTGGGTGATGTCATCCGGCAACCATAAAGAATCACTCATCTTTTCAACTTTTTCAAACATAGCAGATTCATTCTCGCTCATTTGTGGGATAAATGTATTGGCATTTGACATCAAAGCCATAATATATTCGGCCAGCTGATAGTCCCCTACCTGATCAAAATATCTTGCTATTTCATAAGCTTCACTTCGAAAACCAGCATCATTGTTCTCCGCATAATACTTTATTAAATTAATAACGCTCTTCTTTTTCATATGCTCCACCTCTAATTTTCTTTCTTATATATACTGTAACCCATTGGGACATTTTTGTCAATATTGGGACAAACATCCAAGTAACTTTCCTTTGGTCCGCTATTATTTTGGGGCATCAAAAAACCGCAACTCCTTGATTTCTCAAGGAACTGCGGTTTCTTTATCTTTCGTATAACTATAACGCTTAATTCAAAGATTACTCAATAATCGCAGCCA
>ERZ808035.1439-NODE-1439-length-11672-cov-4.366451_pt1 | contig 11672 bp, 5 predicted proteins | sample MGYA00380189_ERZ808035 | MGnify/ENA primary metagenome ERZ808035 (study PRJEB31490, sample SAMN06133407) | mouse gut metagenome | isolation source: M5_1 | host: mice | place: China: Chengdu | collected 2015-05 ...
GCCGGCCCTGCGGCCGGTGGCCCCGGGCCACGGCCCTCGCAGGGCGAGCTTGAGCAGGAACAGGCAGCACACCAGGTAGCACGGCATGGCCATGACGGCGGTGATGTCGACCATGGCCGACCACGCGGAGCCCGAGAGGAAGTGGGCGGCCACGAGCAGGCACTGGATGACCACGCAGGTCACGAACAACGAGAACGACGGCGCGCCGTGGGCGTTCTCGCGGGCGAAGGGCGCGGGGAACACGTGGTCGCGCGCGGCGAAGAGCGGCATCTGGCCGAGCATCACGGTCCACACGAGCCATGCGGAGAGCAGCGAGACCACCACGCCCGCCTTCACCACGACCGACGCCCACCCGATCCCCAGGGCGTCGAGGATTGAGGCCATGGAGGGGCTCGCGGCCACGGCGACCTGGTCCTGGGTGAGGCAGCCGTAGGGCAGCAGCGAGACGAGGACGTACAGCACGAGCACCACGAGGTAGCCTGCCACGGTGGCGGCCGAGACGGCCTTGGCGCTCGTGGCCTCCCCCGACACCACGACGGCCCCCTCGACGCCGATGAAGAGGAACAGCGTGACCGTCATGGTGTCGCCCACCTGGCGCGAGAAGGCCGCGGGCCGCATGCCGGCGAGGCCGGCCGAGCCTGCCAGGTGCTCCCCCACGAACGCGAGGGAGAACCGGGACGCCAGAAGGCAGGCGAACAGCACGATGGGCACCAGCTTGCAGACGGTGCCCACCACGTTGATGGCCGCGGAGCTCTCGGCCCCGCGGCACGCGAGCCAGAACATGGCCCAGGTGACGCACGAGGAGAGGGCCACCGACGCCCAGTTGCTGCCGTCGCCGAACAGGCCGGGGAACAGGGCGTCGAGGGTGGCCGGCAACAGGACGCCGTAGGCGACCATGGCGAAGCAGTTGCAGATCCAGTAACCGTAGGCCACGAGGAACCCCGCCAGGGGGCCGAAGCCCCGCTCGGCGTAGGTGTAGATGCCGTTCTTGAGGTCGGGTTGCTCGAGGGAGAGCACGCGGAACGCGTTGACGACGAAGACCATGCCCACGCCGGTGACCACCCACGCGAGGGCCACGGCCGCGGGGCCGGAGGTCTCGGCCACGGACTTGGGGAGGTTGTAGACCCCTCCCCCGAGCATGGCCGAGACCACCAGGCACACGAGGCCGAAGAAGCCTATGCGGCGGCGGGACCCGACCGCCCCGTCGGCAGCGGGTCCCGCACCGCCTCTGTCACCCCTCGCGCCCACGGATCAGCCGAAGTCGATCTCGTGCTTGAACACACGGGTCTGGACCAGGTAGTAGATGACGCCGAGGAGCACCCAGCCCCAACCCATGAGCAGGATCTGCGGGTCGATGGAGAACAGGATGGCGCCGGTGACGAGGGCGCCGAGGACGGGCAGCACGGCGGAGCGCCAGAAGGGCAGCTTGACCTTCTTGCGGAAGAGCGCGTACCAGATGACGCAGATGTTGAGCAGGCAGTAGGTGGACAGGGCGCCGAAGTTGCTGAGCTTGGCCACCTGGGTCATGCCGAGCGGGATGAGGAACAGCAGCATGACGAGGGACAGGGCGCACACGAAGAGCGTGGCCACCTGGGGCACGCCCGTCTTCTTGTCCATGATGCCGAGCTCCTTGGGAAGGGCGCCCGAGCGGCTCATGACGTACAGCACACGCGAGATGGAGGTGGTGGCGGTGAGGCCGGTGAAGGCGCCGAGGGCGATGGCGTTGGCCACGGCGCAGAGCACGCCGAACCACGGGCCGCCCACGGTGCCGGCGAGCAGGTAGAAACCGGTGTCGGCGTGGCCGGCCATGATGGAGCCGGTGGGGTCGACGCAGGTGGCCACGTAGCACATGCCCACGAACATGCAGGCCAGTATCACGACGATGAGGAGCATGGACTTTGCGGGGCCCTTCTTGGGGTCCTTGGCCTCCTCGGTGAGGGTGGCCACGCAGCCGAAGCCCACGAACGACATGGCGCCGAGCGACACGGAGCCCATGAGGCCCTTGACCTCGATCTTGGACGGGTCGATGAACGCGGTGAGGGAGAACCCGCTCGTCTCGGGGTGCCCCACGATGTAGACGACGCCGAACACGATGAACATGGCGAAGACCACGATTTCGCAGACCAGGGCGATCTTCTCGACCTTGATGGCGTTGCCGAGGCTGCGGATGGACAGGAACGTCACGAACGTGAGGAAGATGAGGCACCAGCCCCACACCGGCACCTCGGGCACGTACTGGTTCAGCGCCTGGCCGGCCTGGATGAACATGAGGTCGGGCGTGATGAGGTACTGCAGGAGCATGAGCCAGCCGGCGACGAAGCCCACGGAGGGCGCGATGGTCTGGCTGGCGTAGGTGTAGATGGAGCCCGACGACGGGAAGAGCGGGATCATCACGCCGAACGAGAAGACCGTGAAGAGCATGCCCACGGCCCCGATGAGGTAGGACAGGGCGGGCATGCCGTTGGAGGTCTGGAAGATGGAGGCATAGAGGGCGAACGGCGCGATGGGCACCATCATGATCATGCCGTACGACACCATGTCCCTGACGCCCAGCTTCTTGGGGGCTTGGATCTTCTTCTCCGGTGTCGTGGGGGCCTTGCCGCCCCGCGTCTCCGGGTCGTGGTGGTACCTGAGGCCACGCTCGCCCGCGGCCGCCGTGGTCGCGGCGGACGTGGACGCGGTCTCCTCGTGGGTGTTCTGGGCCATATCAGCCTGCTTTCCAATCTGGTCCTGAAAGGCGCCGGCCGGGACGGGTCCGACCGGCGCCTTGGTGCTTGCTATCTACCCGCGGTCGCGGAAGGGTTACGCCTTACGCCTTGGGGGCGTCGCCGGTCGTGCCGGCGGGCTCGGGCGCGTCGCCCTTGCCGGCCGGGGAGGCGGACTTGGCGGCGGGGGCGTCGGCGGCGTCCTTGGCGGCCTCCTGCTCCGCGGCCAGGGCCTCGCGGGCGGCGCGCTGGGCGTCGGCGAGGGCGGAGTCGGCCGCGACGCGGTTCTTCTCGGCCTGGATGCGCACCTGCTCGCGGGCCACGTCGGCCTCGGCGTCGGCGAGGGCCTGCTCGTCCGCCTGCTCGGCCTTGGCGGCGGCGCGGGCGTCGGCGGCGGGGTCGGCCGGAACCTTCTCGGCGGCCACCATCGCGGCGGGCGCGGCGGGGACGTCGGGGCCCTGCCTCACGGCCACGTCGGCCGAGGGGGTCGAGGGGTGCTTGAGGCCCGCGTCTGCGGAGGTGCCGATCTTGGCGGCCCGGGAGATCTGGGGCGGCTGGCTCAGGGGGATGGCGCCGCCCGCCCCGCCGGCGGCGTCGGCCGCGGGCTTCACCGGGTGGTTGATGGCGGCGGGGTCGTCGTCCGGCATGGACGGCTTGGCCTCGGCCTCCTTGATGGCCGTCTCAGGCAGCTTCTCATTGGGGTTCCAGAGCTTCTTCACCGGCATGCCCATGGGGTTCTGGCCGGCGGCGAGCATCTCGGAAGGCACGTTGGAGAGGACCCGCTCAGGCTTCTTGAGGCCCTCGACCTCCCAGGTGAAGGGGGCGAAGGCATTGGAGGGGTCGACCCAGTCGTGCTTGCGGGAGGCACGGTAGATGGCGAAGCAGACGCCGAGCACCACGGCGATGAGGGCGAGGATCACGCCCACGTACACGACGGGGCTGCCGACCTCCTCGGACACCTGCGCCGGCGGGATGATGGCCAGCACGATGCCGAACACGCAGGCGGCGAGGCCCAGGCCGGCCACCACGTAGGCGCCCACGGTGCCGCCGGGCACCTTGAAGGAGCGCGGGCGGTTGGGCTGGTCGCGGCGCAGCCTGAGGAACGACACGAACATGAGCACGTAATAGAGCATGTAGAGGATGGTGATGGCCTGGGTGATCAGGATCACGAAGCCCTCGATGTTCGGGATCAGGAAGCACAGGAACGCGATCACGGTCATGAACGCCATCTGCAGGTACATGAGGCGGCTGGGCATGCCGTGCTTGTTGTTGGACTGCAGGGCCTTGGGCAGGAAGCCCGAGCGGCCGGCCTGGCCGAGCATGTAGGAGGGGCCGGCCATGTTGGTGACCAGCGACGCCATGGAGGCGCCGAGCCCGGCCCAGACGAAGACCACGTAGATCCACGGGGCGCCGAAGCACTCGCCGAGAATCTTGTAGGTCTGGTTGAGGCCGTAGACGAGGTTCATCTGGGACTCGGGGGTCACGATGGCGATGACCAGGGTGCCTGCGATGAAGATGACGAGCGTGAGGATCATGCAGATGAAGATGGAGAGCGGGAACTCCTTCTGCGGGTTCTTGAGCTGCTTGATGTGCGCGGCGTTCATGTCGATGCCCGCGTAGGAGAAGAACACGCCGGCGGCCAGCGACAGGGTGGAGAGCTTGATGCCGTCGCGGAAGGGGTTGAACGCCTCGGCGCTCACCTGCACGTTGGGGTGGTTGCCCTGGGCGAGCCACACCACGCACATGACGATCATGAAGGCCAGCGGGATGAACGTGCCGATGAGCACGCCGTACTTCGTGATGCGGGCGAAGGCCTTGACGCCCTTGGTGGAGATCCAGGTGAGGATCCAGTAGTAGGCGAGCCACGCGAGGATGATGAGGAGCTGGGCCTGCGGGTGGTTCATGAAGTCGACGGCCCAGTCCCAGTCGGGCGTGAAGAACCCGATGGTGGTGGAGGCGGTGGCCACGCCCGAGCCGAAGTTGATGGCCGTCTGGAACCAGAGGACCATGAGGCACGTGAAGGCCAGGCCGGGGCCCATGGCCTCGCCCACCCAGCGGAAGATGCCGCCGCGCTGGCCCCAGCCGCTGGCGAGCTCGGCGGCCACGAGGCCCGTCGGCAGGAAGAACACGATGGCGCCGATGATGAAGAGGGTCACCGAGGAGAGGCCGTAGTAGGCCTGCTGCACGTCGTTGGCCACGGAGCCGATGATGGTCACGTTCATCATGACCAGGGCCATCAGCGAGATGTACTGACCCGACTTGTCGGGCTTGGGGTCTGCCGTGACCGCGTCGGCGTGGCCCCTCACCTTGTCGAGATGATGATGTCCGAACATGGGGACCCTTTCTGGGAGTCGAGACGTGGGAGGGGCGCGCGGCGCGCCCCTCCCCCTGCTGTACGCGGCCTAGAGTGCGGAGACCGGGTTGAAGGTGTTCCAGAAGGGCCAGACCTCGGGCTCGCCCTCGAGCGCCTTCTGAAGCTCGGGCGAGAGGAACGACTTCCTCACGGCCACCTCGTAGACGAACTCGTCGAACCACTCGTCGCTGCAGACGTAGTAGCCGTTGTGGCCCACCTTCTTGCCGTGGACCTCGGTGCCCCAGGAGTTCTCGATCTTCCACTTGTCGGGCTTGCCGTCCACGATGTTCACGCCGGCGATCATCATGGCGTGGGTGGGCAGGCTCTGGTGCATGGCGAAGCGCTCGGCCTTGTCCATGGTGAACTCGACGCCGAACAGGTCGTCGAAGTCGAAGAGCTCGGGGCTCATGACGCCGAGCTGCTCGTCGCAGTGCTGGAGCACGTCGCAGCCGAACCACACGGGCTCGCCGGCCTTGAGCTGGTCGATGACGGCGGCCTTGAGGGTGGGCATGTCGACGTTGAGGTAGAGGTTCTCGCGCTCGGGGATCTGGTCGGAGTCCTCGATGACGTAGGTGCGGCCGTAGGGGTTGGCCTCGCCGGGGACGTTGATGACGCCCACGTAGTCGTCGAGGTCGATGCCCACGAAGCGCTTGAAGAACTCGAGGGGCGTGAGGCCGTAGACGCCGTGGAACTTCTTCTTGGAGTCGGTGTACTCGAAGTCCACCTTCTGGGGCGGCTCGCCGAAGGCCACGCACAGCACGCGGTAGACCTCGGTGAGCATGGACTCCTCGGCCGCCTCGACGTCGGCGTCGGAGGCGCCCTCCCTCACCATGGAGCGGAGCTTGAGGGCGTCCTGGCGCAGCAGGTGCGAGAGGACGGTGTTGATCTGGGCGGTGTCGTTGGTGCAGGCCGTCTCGACCATGGCGGCGTGGGGCACGACGCCGTACTTCTTGATGAGGCCGCAGACCATGTCCCAGTCGCCGCCGTCCTGCATGGGGGCGTTGATGAGCCACGTGACCTCGCGGTCGTCGAGGTCCTTGTCGGCCGTGGCCACGATGTGGTCGAGGAACCAGTTGGAGCGCTCGAGCTTGTTGTAGAAGGCGAGGTAGGCCTGGGAGAGCTCGAAGGTACCGTGGGGCAGGTCGAGCTCCTTCTCCACGTGGAAGCGGCAGAAGTTCAGGCACGCGAACATCCAGCAGCGGCCCGACTGCTTCTGGTTGGCCACGGCCTCGTCGTCCACGTCGATGGAGAACGCGAAGGCCGGGGTGGAGAGCTCCTTGGCCACCTGGATGTCCTCGGACGCGGCGAGGATGCCGTTCTTGGTCACCGCGCGCTCGGCGACATGCTGGGTCGTGGCTCCCTTGTAGGCCTCGGCCATCCTCGCGATGGATTCCTTGCTCAGTTTCATGGTGTCTACCTCGTCCCCTGTCGTGGCCGCCCCAGCGGCCGTTGCCTTCCTGTGTCTATGGGTACCGCCGTGCCGGCCCTACTCGAAGAGGGTCCAGGGCTGGGAGGGGCGGCTCTTGGTGTAGCCCTCCTGCCAGCGCCAGAGCGGGTGGTGGGTGAAGAACTCGTCGGCGTCGAACTCCACGCCGTCGGCGCGGCCGTAGCGGCCCCAGAAGCGCATGGCCTCGATGTCGTCGGCGCCGGCCGCCTTGCCGTCGCACGAGCCCGCAGGGTAGAAGGGCACGTTCCACACGGCCGCCGGGTCGTCGGCCCAGTACTGGGGGTCGACGTCGTAGTGGCTGCAGATGGTGCGGCTCGACGGGTTGTCGTAGCCCGTGTAGACGTCGTAGGTGTCGGCGAGCATCCGCTTGGCGAGCTCGACGTCGATGGAGCCGGAGTGACGCTCGATGAGCTCCATCCAGCGCTGGCGCCTGGCGCCGGTCTGCTGGCGGGGGTCGTTGAAGCCGTTGTCCTTGCACTCGAGGTTGCGGATGCGCGGGTCGAACACGGCGTTGCAGCCGAAGAAGCACCCGTCGTGGGTGCGGTCGAGGGACTGGAACCTGAGGCCCTGCTCGTAGCGGGCCACCTCGCCGGTCTTGGTGTCGGCGATGAGCCACGCGTTGGCGTAGCCGCCGTTGTTGCCCTCGTCGATGATGCGCACGAAGTCGTCGATGGAGTCGGCGTACTGCACGGCGTTGCGGGCGCGCACGTACTCGGGCACGCCGGAGTCGTCGTAGCCGGAGAAGCCGGCCAGCGTGGTCTCGGTGACGGCCAGGCCGGCGTCGGTGACGTAGTAGTCGGTCATGGAGTCGAGGTAGCACGGCACGGTCTGCATCACGATGCGATGGCCCTCGTCGGGCGTGATGTCGAGGCAGACGTTGAAGTACTGGCCGCTCCAGAACTCGTCGAACGACTCGTGGGCGATGACGGGCCGGCCGTCGACCGTGGCCGCGCCCGTGGCCACGATGGCCGAGCAGTGCGACGCCTTGTGGGTGAGGATGTTGTCGGGCATGGCGCCCACGACCCTGGCGGCGTTGAGGGGCCACCAGTAGCCGGTGACCTCGTAATAGCCGTTCCAGCCGATGAGGTCGTCGACCGTGGAGGGCACGCCGGCCGCCGTGAGGCCGTCCGCCATGCCCTGGAGCTCGTCCATGAGGCGCTCGGGGATCCTGTCCTTGTGCAGGCGTACGGCCTGCTCGCAGAACCACTGGTAGCTCATGCCGTAGGTCTGCAGCGTCATGTAGTCGTACACCCGGAGGGCGTCGGCGTACTCGTCCGCCAGCAGGTAACCCTCCTGGAACCCGCACTCGTAGGGAGTGCCCGACACCTTCACGTGGTGCCATCCCGCCACGTCGGTGCGCGACGCCTTGTCCACCATCACCTGTTGCTTGTCTGTGAGGGCACCCATGGGACCTCCTCGTCGCAGTCGTCATACGAATGGGGTAGTTCCCAAAAACCGGCTCAAAAACGTGCGCGTTGTCCTCGCAATATCGAAGGTCGCAGACCTTACTTTTGGTATGGTTTATCAATACATATATATTGACGCCCCGTCACCGGTTATGGCAGACAGCTGAAAACCGCGGTGCGACCTGCTGCGCGGGTACCTAAAAGGACCCCCGTGGAGAAAGCGTGGCGGCGCCTGTGCCGCCAGCTCAACCCGCCAGGGCCATGGCCACGAAACTGCACGCCGAGGCCACGCCCGCGGCCACGATGGCCACCATGAGGGCCTTCTCCCAACGCCCGAGCTCCCCCTGGGACCCGGACTGCCGGAGTCCCACGAGGAAGAGGGGCAGCCCCAGGGCGAAGATGATGCTGGCGAGCATGAGGTTCTCCACGCCGGCGGCCACGAGGAGCACGACGCCGAAGCAGCAGCCGGCGACGCCGGTGACGAGGGCCCTCCCCCGCCGCACGCCGTCGGGCCAGCGGCCGTCCGTCACCGCCTCCTTCACGAGGAAGAGGCAGCAGAAGAAGTAGGCCGGCACCGTCATGACCGAGGTGATGGAGACCATGGTGTCCCAGGCCTCGGAGCCCAGCACGCAGGCAAAGACGAGGAAGAGCTGGGTGAGCGCCGCGCAGGCGAGAAGCGAGCGCCCCGGGGCGCCGTAGCGGTTCCGCTCGGTGAAGCGGGCCGGGAAGATGCCGTCGGAGGCGGCCGACGTGGGCATCTGCCCCTGCATGCACATCCAGACGAGCCACGACGACAGGATCGAGACGATGATGCCCACCGACACGAGGCCGCGGCCCCAGCCGCCCACGAGGTCGGAGAGGATGGCCGCGGTGGAGGGCGAGGCCATGGCCGCGATCTCGCCCTGTGCGTAGATGCCGTAGGGCACCGTGGAGACGAGCACATAGAAGACCAGGGCGAGGCCGAGGGCGAGCGTCACGGCGCGGCCCACGGCCCTCTGGCTCGTGGCGTCGCCCGACACCACGACGGCGCCCTCGACGCCGATGAACACCCAGAGCGTCACCATCATGACGGACCCCACCTGGGCGAACAGGCCGTCTGCCGTGCCGCCCGGGGCGGACGGCGCCGCGCCGAGGAAGTCCCCGGAGAAGGTGGCCGGGCTGAAGCTCGCGAGGCAGACGACGAGGAAGACCACCACGGGCACGAACTTGGCCACGGTGCCCACGATGTTGACCACGGAGGCCTGCTCCACGCCGTGGCGGGCGAGGGCGAAGACGCCCCACACCACGCAGGAGGCGCCGAGGAGGGCGGGCACGGTGTTGCCGGCCCCGAACGCCGGCACGACGGCCGAGAGCGTGGCCATGATGAGGACGCCGTAGGTGGCCATGGCGCAGCACGACGTGCACCAGTAGCCCAGCATGACGAGGAAGCCCACGAGCCGGCCGAAGCCCCGCTCGGCGTAGGCGTAGACGCCGTTGGTGAGCTCGGGGCGCACCTGCGCCAGGATGCGGAACGTGCCCACCACGAACCACATGCCCACACCCGTGGCGAGCCAGGCCAGAAGCGTGGCGCCGGCCGAGGCGTGGGCGGCCACCGACGCCGGCAACGAGTAGATGCCGCCGCCCACCATGGCCGACAACGAGATGCCGACGAGGCCCCAGAGCCCCACGCGCTCCGGAACGATCCCGCCCTTGGCCATGTCTGTGCCCCCCGCTCCCGTCGCGACCGGAAAAAGGCGGCCCCACACAGCGCGGGGCCGCCGGTTCTCCTCTTGTGGGTTCCCCTTATGGGGGTCCCTGATTCAGCCGCGGGGCACAGGAGGGCAGGAGGGGGCACGGGCCCTAGGCCACCTGCACCTTGCCCTGGGCGTCCACGAGGGCCGCCACCTCGGCGTAGAGCACCACGGACTGGGCGTCCACGGTCACGGGCATGGAGAGGCGCATGAGCCCCCCGTCGCCGTCCACGTAGAGCTCCAGGGAGTCGAGTCCGCCGTGGCGGGAGGCCGAGCGCGAGAGCGCCGAGAGGAACTCCTTGGTCACCCCCTCGGCGGGCATGAGCACCTCGAGGGTCTTGGGGCGGTTGGCCTCGTCGTCGAGCAGCAGGGCCTCCACCGACTGCGCCATGAACTGGTCGCCGCGGTCGGAGCGGTCCACGCGGCCCTCGATGCGCAGGAAGATGTCGCCGTCGTCGTCGGGGAACAGGAGCGAGGCGCACTTGGAGTAGGTCTTGGGGAAGACCACGACGTCGATCTTGTTCTCCATGTCCTCCAGGGTGACGATGGCCATGGGGTCGCCCTTCTTGGTGGTGCGCTTCTGCACCGTGGAGGCCATGCCCGCGAGCCAGATGGTGCGCTCGTCGTCCACGGCACGCATCTCGGTGACGCCGTCGTCGGCGGTGTGCTCGTAGCCGTTGAGCACCTCGCCGATGGAGTAGCTCCGGGCCTTGGTGAGGGCGTACTCGTAGGGCCTGAGGGGGTGGTCGGACACGTAGATGCCCAGCATCTCCTTCTCCTGGGAGAGCTTGAGCGTGCGGTCCCACTCCTCGCCGTCGGGCTCGGGGACGTCGGAGGCGAAACCGGAGTCGGCGACGTCGGCGAACATGTCGAAGAACGAGACCTGGCCGGAGGCGCGGTCCTTCTGGCGCTTCACGGCGGCGTCGAGGATGTTCTCGGGGTTGGCCTTGTCGACGAAGTGCGCCAGCTGCTTGCGGGTGTAACCCGTGGAGTCGAAGGCGCCGGCCTTGATGAGGGCCTCGATGACGCGGCGGTTGACCTGCGTGGTGTCCACGCGGTCGCAGAACTCGTGGATGGTGGCGAAGGGGCCGCCCTCGGCGCGCTCCTTGAGGATGAGCTCGGCCGCGCCCTCGCCCACGCCGCGGATGCCGGCGAGGCCGATGCGGATGCCCTCGGGCACGGCCGTGAACTCGATGCCGCTCTCGTTGACGTCGGGGGGCAGAACCTCGATGCCCTCCTGGCGGCAGGCGCCGATGTAATGGACGATCTTGTCCATCTTGCCCGTGTAGCTCGTGAGCACGGCCGCCATGTACTCGCGGGGGTAGTAGGCCTTGAGCCAGGCCGTCTGCATGACGAGGATGGCGTAGCCGGCCGAGTGGCTCTTGTTGAAGGCGTAGGAGGCGAACTCGAGGACGTCGTCCCAGATCTTCTGGGCGACCTCGCGCTTGTAGCCGTTCTTGACCGCGCCGTTGATCCAGTGGTCGTAGGTGGTCTCGTCGGCGCCGTCGTCCCAGTGGAACACGGTGCTGGTGAGGAGCTTGATCTTCTTCTTGGCCACGGGCTTGCGGATGCGGCTGTCGGACTCGCCGGCCGAGAAACCGCTCATCTTGACGGAGATCTTCATGACCTGCTCCTGGTAGACCATGGTGCCGTAGGTCTCGTCCAGGATGTCGGACAGGCGCTCGTCGTAGAAGGCCACAGGCTCGCGGCCGTTCATGCGGTTGATGTAGGAGTCCACCATGCCGGCGCCCAGCGGGCCGGGGCGGTAGAGGGCGATGAGGGCCACCACCTGGCGGTACTCCTTGGGCTGCATGGACTTGATGGTGGCGGTCATGCCGCCGGACTCCACCTGGAAGACGCCCGCGGTGTGGCCGCGGCCCATGAGGTCGAAGATGGCCGGGTCGTCGAAGGGGATGCGGTCGACGTCGATGTCGACGCCGCAGGAGCCCTCCTTGAGGGTGGCGCGCACGGCCTCGGGGGCCGCCTCGGCGTCGGCGGCCGCGGGGTGGTTGGCTCGGATGTTGGCGAGGG
>ERZ808035.1440-NODE-1440-length-11667-cov-5.388352_pt1 | contig 11667 bp, 7 predicted proteins | sample MGYA00380189_ERZ808035 | MGnify/ENA primary metagenome ERZ808035 (study PRJEB31490, sample SAMN06133407) | mouse gut metagenome | isolation source: M5_1 | host: mice | place: China: Chengdu | collected 2015-05 ...
ATCTGCCGGAGGTGGCGGAGATCGCGAAGCTCTATGCAGGGCAGGGTGTCTTCCTGGAGGACCTGATCGGAGAGGGCAATGTGGCGGTGGCAGCGGGAGTCACGATGCTGGGCGCGCTCGAACATGCCTCTGAGGCAGAGGGGATGCTGGGGAAGATGATCATGGATGCCATGGAGGAATATATTGCGGAGAACGCGGAAGAAGTGAAGAAGGACCAGCGGATCCTGGATAAGGTCAACAGGGTGGCGAAGGCGGCCAACGAGCTGTATGCGGAGCTGCACCGGAAGGTGACGGTCGAGGAAGTGATGCAGGAGTCGGGTCTGAGCAGGCGGTCGATCGAGGAAGCCATCCGGATGAGCGGGGATAAGATCGAGGCGCTGCTTCACTGAAGTGAGAAAGAGCAGTAAGGGCAGGTGCGATGGAGAAACAGATGAGCAGGATAGAAGAAGGACAGAACAGGGATTTTAAATATTTCATGCAGGATACGGGGTCTTTGTATCTGGGAGCGAAGTACAGCTACGCGGAGATTCTGGGAGACGAGATGGTCACGTTTAAATATAAGAGCATCGTGGAGCACTATATCCTCAAAGACACCGATCCGGAGACGACGCTGGAGAGCCAGCTTTATTATATGACGCCGGAACAGTTCTCCTATAGGACCTATCAGCAGCTGAAAGCCAGAGTCAAGGTCAGTATGCTGGTGGAGAAGAAGCGGCTTCTTCGCGGAAGCGGCGTGCGTTATGAGAGTAAGGTGATGAAGCTGGAGGAGTTTGTAAAGATGAACCTGGCGCAGAAGAAAAAGTGCGGGGTCGTGGTACAGGAGCTGGTGTTGTCGAAGCTGGCAGTGATGACCTTCAGTGTTTAAAAAAGGAAGTATGTTGTATAGGGGAGAATCGGTGGACCGCAGGATAGATAACTGCGGTTTTTACTTTACTAAATTTTAGTTTGGGTGGTATACTATAAATTAAATGTGATGTTAAGGATACAGGAGCGAAAGGAGTTTATACAGATTATGCAGATAGAACAGTTACAGGCTTACACAGTGCTTGAAAAGAGGGAGATCAAAGAACTGAATTCAGTCAGTTATCTTTTGAGACACAATAAAACGGGGGCGAGAGTGGCACTTTTGTCCAATGATGATGATAATAAGGTCTTTTATATCGGTTTTCGCACACCACCCAAAGACAGTACGGGTGTAGCGCATATTGTGGAACATACCGTGCTCTGCGGTTCCGATAAATTTCCGGTGAAAGATCCTTTTATCGAACTTGCGAAGGGATCGCTCAATACTTTTTTGAATGCCATGACTTATCCTGATAAGACAGTGTATCCTGTTGCAAGCTGTAATGACAAGGATTTTCAGAATCTGATGGACGTCTATCTGGATGCGGTATTTCATCCGAACATTTATCATGAGGAGAAGATTTTCAGGCAGGAGGGCTGGCACTATGAGATGGAAAATGCTGAGGACGCGCTGACCATCAACGGTGTGGTTTACAGCGAAATGAAGGGGGCCTATTCTTCACCGGACGATGTGCTGTGGAGAGAGATCATGAATTCCCTTTATCCGCATACTGCATATGCCGTGGAATCCGGCGGTGATCCGGATGTGATTCCGGAACTGACTTATGAGGATTTTCTTGCTTTTCATCAGAAGTATTATCATCCCTCCAACAGTTATATATATCTGTACGGGGATATGGATATGGCGGAGAAATTACAGTATATTGATGAGGAATATTTGTCCGCTTATGATGCTCTTTTGGTGGATTCCATGCCGGGTACGGAACCGGCTTTTACCGGGATGGTGACGGTAGAGAAGGAGTATCCCATCATGGAGAGCGAGTCGGAGAAGGATAACACGTATCTGGCCTACAATATTTCCCTGGGAGAACAGCCGGACCGGAAGTTCTGTTACGGCTTTTCCACGCTGGTAGATGTATTGTGCATGATGCCCGGCGCACCTGTGAAACAGGCGCTTCTGGATGCGGGGATTGGCACGGATTTAAACTGTGCTTATGATACGGGGGTAAGGCAGCCGTATTTTTCCATGATCGCAAAGAATGCCAACGCGGAACAGAAAGAAGAATTCATCCGCGTGGTGGATGATACGCTTGCGAAGCTTGTACGGGACGGGCTGGATCAGAAGGCAATCAGGGCAAATCTGAACAACAGTGAATTTAAATACAGGGAGGCAGATTTCGGCTCCTATCCGAAGGGGCTTATGTATGGCCTGCAGATGCTGGAAACGTGGCTTTATGATGAGTCCAGACCTTTTGAAAATGTGGAACTTCTGGATACTTTCCGTGAACTGAAGCAGGCAGCAGGCACTTCCTACTATGAGGATCTGATCCGGGAGTATCTGATCAGTAATTCTCATAAGAGCGTGGTGGTAGTGCGTCCTGCAAAAGGGCTGACCGGCATAAAAGAGAAGAAACTCGAACAGGAACTTGCCGAAAAAAAGGCTGCCATGAGCGAGGAGGAGATCCAATGCATTGTCCGGGAGACAGAGGAACTGCGGCAGTATCAGGAAGAACCCAGCCGCAGAGAAGATCTGGAAAAGATTCCGCTGCTGTCCAGAGGGGACATGAAACGGGAGGCTGTGCCATATCAGAACGAGGAGAAGGATGTTGACGGTACGGTGCTCTTATATCATGATGTTTTTACAAACGGGATAGGATATCTGCGGTTTATGTTTGATTTAAGGCAGGTGCCTGAAGAACTGTTCCCGTATGTAGGAATCCTGAAAACGGTTTTGGGTCTGGTGAGTACACAACAGTACAGCTACAGTGAACTGTACAATGAGATCAATCTGCAGACAGGCGGCATTGCTCCCGCGGTAAATACCTACACAGATGCGAGAGACTTGTTAAAATATACTGCAACGCTTGATCTTAAGGTGAAGGTATTATATGAAAATCTGCCTCAGGCTTTTGCACTGGCGGAAGAGATTCTGACGCGCTCCGATTATACGGATATGAAACGGCTTTTTGAGCTTGTGGCAGAGGCACGTTCCTGCAAACAGGCGGACATGATGTCGGCCGGACATACGCTGGCAGCAGGCCGGGCGCTGTCTTATCTGTCCAGACCGGCTATGGTGATGGAGCATATGAACGGCATACCTTTTTACAGGCTTTTGGAAGATCTGGAAAAGAACTTTGACGTGCGGAAGGAAGAACTGGCGGATTGTCTGCAGAGGGTAGTGAGTTGTATTTTCCGGCCGGAGAATCTGATGGTGGACTATACTGCCCAACCGGAGGGATTGACGGGAATCGAGGCGCTTGTCAGAAATCTGAAAGGAAGCCTGTACACCGGTCCGGTGGAGGGAAAAGGATATGCTCCTGAACCGGTGCGGAAAAATGAGGGATTTATGACTTCGGCACAGATCCAGTATGTATGCCGTGCAGGAAATTACGTCAAAAAAGGTCTGCCTTATAACGGGGCGCTGAAGGTACTGCGCGTGCTTATGGGATACGATTACCTCTGGACACAGGTGCGGGTCAAGGGCGGCGCTTACGGGTGTATGTGCAGTTTTGGCAGATCCGGCGACAGTTATTTTGTGTCCTACAGAGATCCCAACCTGCAAAATACCATCGAGGTATACGAGAAAGCGGCGGACTATATTGCTGATTTTGAGGCTGATGAGCGAACCATGACGCAGTATATCATCGGGGCTGTCAGCGAGATGGATCAGCCCATGACACCGGCTATGAAAGGAACTTATTCCCTGACCGGCTATATGACCCATTATCCTTATGAGAAGATTCAGCAGAACCGGGATGAACTGCTTGCGGCAGATGCCCATACGATTCGCGGACTTTCAGAGTATATCCGGGCTTTTATGGATGAGGACTGCCTCTGCGTGGTCGGCAATGAGGAGAAGATCAAGGGGAATAGTGACCTGTTCGAAGGTACAGATTATCTGTTCCATTGAAAAAACGGAATAAATTTTTTTAGTGATACAGATCAGATGCAACTTTTTCCTTCCGTGAAAGGTATTTAAATCAGAAGGAACCGGAAAAGATCGTTTTGTGTGCGGTGTGCGGCCGGGAAAGGGAGGAATCATTATGAATATGGAAAAAAGAAAATGGATAAGAATCGTGGCAGCGGCGGGTGCGTCAGCAGTTATGCTCAGCGCCTGCGGCAGCAGCGGGAGTCACAGTGCCGCGTCAACGATGAAATATGAATCGGCAATGGATACGGCAGCGAACTATGACAGCGGCGGGAATGGATATTCAGCCGGAGCTATAGCAGAATTTAGCGAGACGGCGACTCAGGAAGGGGCAGAAGCCGGATATGACGATGCGGTAGCAGAGGAGAGCGGTACACAGCTTCAGCAGGATGCACTGGCGGGCAGGAAGCTGATCAAGAATGTGAATCTCAACGTGGAGACGGAGCAGTTCGATGTACTGTTGCCGAACCTGCAGAAGAGAGTTACGGCTCTTGGCGGATACATAGAAGATATGTCAAGCTATAGCAGGAATGACAACTATTCCGCAGACTTTCAGGGGACGAAATATCTGCGTTATGCAAGTATGACGGTTCGTATGCCTAAAGAAAATCTGGATGCATTTCTGGAAGAAGTGGGGGAGCAGACCAATGTGGTGAGCCGTTCTGAAAGTGTGACGGATGTGACGCTGCAATATGTAGATCTGGAAAGTCATAAGAAGGCACTGACTACGGAACAGGACAGACTCCTGGAACTGATGGAACAGGCCCAGACCGTAGAAGATATTATCACCATTGAAGGGCGTTTGTCGGAGGTGCGCTATCAGATCGAAAGCATGGAATCACAGCTTCGAACCTATGATAACAAAATAGATTACAGCACCGTATATCTGTCCATTGATGAGGTGGAGCGGTACACGCCTACCGAGGAAGTGACTACGGGGCAGCGGATCAGGATCGGTTTTATGGACAGCTTAAAGGGAGTGGGAAAAGGACTCAGCAACTTCGGGATCTGGTTTGTGATCAAATTTCCTTATCTGATCTTATGGGCAGTCATTCTATTCCTTCTGTTCCTGATCGGACGGTTTGTGTTCAAAGTCATGGACAGACGCAGTGCAAAGAAAGCGGCAGGCAGAAGAAATCCGTATCAGGTGCAGCCTTATTCCCAGATGCAGAGTACAGGATTGAATCAGGGCGGCGGGCAGAATCCGGCGGGTCAGACCGGGAATGTGCAGGAAGCCCAGAACGGACCGGAACAGGGCGGAAGCACCGGAGAAGCACAGAATGACATATAAAAACAGAGTAAACAAGGCGGCAGCAAAAGGTACTCTGAATAGAAAGAACAGTACAGAAAGTGACCAGAATATTTATGGAGAAAAAAGAAGAAAACAAGCAGTTTAAATCCGGGTTTGCCACGCTGATCGGCAGACCTAATGTGGGGAAATCCACGTTGATGAACGCGCTGATCGGTCAGAAGATCGCCATCACATCCAACCGGCCGCAGACTACCAGAAATAAGATCCAGACTGTATATACTTCCGAGGCGGGACAGATCGTATTTCTGGATACGCCGGGGATTCATAAAGCAAAAAACAAGCTGGGAAATTATATGGTAAACGTGGCGGAGCGTACCCTGTCCGAAGTGGATGTGATCCTCTGGCTGGTGGAACCCACAGATTATATCGGTGCCGGGGAGCAGCACATCATCGAGCAGCTGAAGAAGACGAAGACACCGGTTATACTTGTCATTAACAAGATTGACACGGTAAAAAAGGAACTGATTCTGACCTTTATTGATGCATACCGCGGACAGCTTGATTTTGCTGAGATCGTACCGGTATCGGCACTGAAAAAGGACGGCCTGGAAGTGCTGATCGAATGTATTATGAAGTACCTGCCTTATGGAGTGCCTTTTTATGATGAGGATACGGTGACGGATCAGCCTATGCGCCAGATTGTGGCGGAATTGATCAGGGAGAAAGCGCTCCGGTGTCTGGAAGAGGAGATTCCCCACGGCATTGCAGTCACCATCGAGATGATGAAATTCAGGAAGCATATCGTGGATATTGAGGCCACCATCGTCTGCGAGCGGGATTCCCATAAGGGTATCATCATCGGTAAACAGGGCAGTATGCTCAAGAAGATCGGTTCCATGGCAAGACCGGATATTGAAGATCTGGTGGAACGCCAGGTGAACCTGAAGCTCTGGGTCAAGGTCAAAAAGGACTGGCGGGACAGCGATTATCTGTTGAAAAATTTCGGCTATAATCCGAAAGAAACCGAGTAGAAAAAAGAATAGAAAAAGCCAAATCTGCGAACCCTAAACACTAGTTGATTGAGAGAGGATCAGGGGCGTAAGATGAATGAGATAAATTACTGGGACAGATTTATGGCTACCGGAAAAATAGATGATTTTCTGGCATACAGAAATGCAGCAGAGGATACAGGGCGACGGGATTGTGATAGAAAAGAAGAGTCGGGAGAACAGTCTCATGCAGGAATATACACAGATTACAGGGATGATTTTAAAGGCTGAACCGATGGGTGAGTACGACAAAAGAGTCGTGATATTGACAAAGGAGAAGGGAAAGATTTCAGCATTTGCAAGAGGAGCGCGCAAACAGGGCAGCAGGCTTCTTGCGGCGACGAATCCCTTCTCCTTTGGAGAGTTTAAGATGTATGCGGGAAGGAGTTCCTACAATATCATGGAAGCCTCCATCAGCAATTATTTCGCCGGTTTGCGGGAAGATTTTGAAGGTGCATATTATGGGATGTATTTTCTGGAACTGATGGATTATTATACGAGAGAGAACAATGACGAGAAGGAGATGCTCAAGCTGCTTTACCAGTCGCTGCGTGCTCTCATGCATGAGGGACTTTCCAACCGGCTGATCCGTTACATATTTGAAATGAAGGCCATGGTGTTAAACGGAGAATTTCCGGGTATGCCGCGGGGAGACGGGTGGGATAAATCCACGGAATATGCTGTTTCCTATATCATGGAATCCGGCATTGAAAGGCTTTATACGTTTACCGTGACGGAGCAGGTGCTGGATCAGCTTGGCAGGATTGCAGACGACTATCGCAGGAGATATCTGGACAGAACGTTTAAAAGTCTTGAAATTGTGGATAATCTTTAATATAATGTAATGCAGTATGTTAACGGTTTAAGATTGACCAGAGAGGAATGTGTATGCAAAAAGGAAAGACGCTCCTTTTGATCCTGGCAGCGGTGAGCGGGCTAGCAGGCTGTGGTCAGGGCAGTCTGCCGGATGTTTGTTCTGTTTCGATCGGTAAAGACGGCGGGATTGCCCATCAGGTCGTAGGAAACTTTGACCAGAATTATTATGAAATGGAAGGGCTTGAGACGCTGGCATCGGACAGGGTTTCCGAATATTGTGCGGATAACGGTGCGGATAAGGTTTCCCTGACGTCTGCGGAGGAAAAGGGCGGCAAAGTGCTGCTTCAGTTTCAGTATGCCACAGATCAGGACTACAGTGATTTTAATCACAGGGAAATGTTTGTGGGTACGGTGGAAGAAGCCAATGGCCGCGGCTACAAACTGGATCATGTAGCCTTTGTTTCTTCGGGTGGAGAACCGGTAGAACTGGGAGGTATCAGTGATTCGGAGAAAAAGCAGATCGTGATCATCGGCACAAAGCCATCGGAAGAACTGGTGGTGAATACTTATGGCAGGATCCTTTACATCAACCAGAGTGCGGACAGTGATCTGGATGTTTCTTTTTCCGGCAAAAAGGGTGTGCACATCGTTCATCAGGCAGGAGAGAATGCGGATGAGAGCGTTTTGTCTTATATTGTATTTGAATAACGTGTCCGTTTCCGGCTGAACGGAATCGGAAGATCAAACGAATGGTTTTTCTGCACGGTTTTATGCTTTCAGACAGAACCGTGGCAGTTAATGCGGGCAAATACTTTAAAACAGGATATGGATGGCCGCGTGATATCATAAAAGATTCAGAATGGAGGAAATTATGGAAAAGACAATGGAAAAAATCGTGGCTTTATCGAAAGCGAGAGGGTTTGTATACCCCGGTTCCGAGATTTACGGAGGGTTGGCCAATACATGGGACTTCGGTAATCTGGGCGTGGAATTGAAGAATAATATCAAGAAAGCATGGTGGCAGAAGTTCGTGATGGAAAGTCCTTATAATGTAGGTGTGGACTGTGCCATTCTGATGAATCCGCAGACATGGGTAGCCAGCGGACATCTGGGCAGCTTTTCCGATCCGCTGATGGACTGTAAGGAATGTCATGAAAGATTCCGTGCGGATAAGATCATTGAGGATTATGTGGCGGCACAGGGTATGACGCTGGACAGTTCCGTGGACGGGTGGAGCCAGCAGGAGATGAAGGATTTTATCGAGGAACATAACATTCCCTGTCCTACTTGCGGCAAACATAACTTTACAGATATCAGACAGTTTAATCTGATGTTCAAGACTTTCCAGGGTGTTACCGAGGATGCTAAGAATACTGTATATCTGCGTCCGGAGACGGCACAGGGTATTTTTGTTAATTTCAAGAATGTGCAGAGGACTTCCCGTAAGAAGATTCCTTTCGGCATCTGTCAGGTGGGTAAATCTTTCAGAAACGAAATCACACCCGGCAACTTTATCTTCCGTGTGAGAGAGTTCGAGCAGATGGAGATGGAGTTCTTCTGTGAGCCGGATACGGATCTGGAATGGTTTGCATACTGGAAACAGTACTGTATTGATTTCCTGAAGAGTCTGGGAATGAAAGAGGAGGAGATGCGTGTCCGTGACCACGATCCGGAAGAACTTTCCTTCTACTCCAAGGCGACCACGGATATCGAGTTCCTGTTCCCCTTCGGCTGGGGCGAGTTGTGGGGCATAGCGGACAGAACGAACTATGACCTGACGCAGCACCAGAATACTTCCGGCGAGGATATGTCCTATTTTGACGATACGAAGAATGAGAAATATATTCCTTATGTTATTGAGCCGTCGCTGGGTGTGGAGAGACTTTTCCTGGCGGTATTGTGCGGTGCCTATGATGAGGAAGAGATCGGTGAGGGAGATGTACGTACCGTACTGCATTTCCATCCGGCACTGGCACCGGTGAAGATCGGTGTTCTTCCGCTTTCCAAGAAGTTAAATGAGGGCGCGGAGAAGATCTTTACGCAGCTTTCCAAAAAATATAACTGCGAATTTGACGACAGAGGCAACATCGGTAAGAGATACCGCAGACAGGACGAGATCGGCACACCTTTCTGTGTTACATATGATTTCGATTCCGAGACGGACGGATGTGTGACGGTAAGATTCCGTGATTCCATGGAGCAGGAGCGTATCGCGATCACAGAGCTGGATGCGTATTTTGCGGATAAATTCACGTTTTGATGATATGGTACAGAGACGACATAATTGAGAAAGGATAGAGAACTACGATGAAACCTTATGGTGTAAATGAATTGCGAAGGATGTTTCTTGATTTTTTTGAGAGCAAGGAACATTTGAAGATGAAGAGTTTTTCGCTGGTGCCGCATAATGACAACAGTCTGCTGTTGATCAACTCCGGCATGGCGCCGCTGAAGCCTTATTTTACGGGACAGGAGATCCCGCCGAGAAAGAGAGTGACGACCTGTCAGAAGTGTATCAGAACAGGCGATCTTGAGAATGTAGGCAAGACGGCGAGACATGGTACTTTTTTTGAGATGCTGGGAAACTTTTCTTTCGGGGATTATTTTAAGCATGAGGCTATCGCATGGAGTTGGGAGTTTCTCACGGAAGTGGTGGGACTGGATGCGGACAGACTCTATCCTTCTATCTATGAGAATGATGAGGAAGCCTTTGAGATCTGGAACAAGGAGATCGGCATCGCACCGGAACGGATTTTCCGGTTTGGCAAGGAAGATAATTTCTGGGAGCATGGTTCGGGTCCCTGTGGTCCCTGTTCCGAGATCTATTATGACCGCGGTGAGAAGTATGGATGCGGCAAGCCCGGCTGTACGGTAGGCTGCGACTGCGACCGCTATATGGAGATCTGGAACAATGTGTTTACCCAGTTCGACAATGACGGCAAGGGCAATTACACGGAACTGGTGCAGAAGAATATTGATACCGGTATGGGATTAGAGAGACTGGCTTCCGCCGTGCAGGATGTGGATTCCATTTTTGACGTGGATACTGTGCTGGCGCTCAGAACAAGGGTGTGCGAGATCGCCGGTGTGGAATATAAGAAGGACTACGACACGGACGTATCCATCCGTATCATCACGGATCATATCCGTTCCGCCACATTTATGATCTCGGACGGAATTATGCCTTCCAATGAAGGAAGAGGCTATGTGCTCCGTCGTATTATCCGCCGGGCGGCGCGCCAGGGGCGTAAGCTGGGCATTCAGGACACATTTCTGTCCAATCTGGCAGGGACGGTGATTGAAGGCTCCAAAGACGGCTATCCGGAGCTGGAAGAGAAGAAAGAATTTATTTTTAATGTGCTCACACAGGAAGAAAACAAATTTAATAAGACCATCGATCAGGGTCTCAGCATCTTAAATGAGATGTCAGAGGCGGTTGCGGCTTCTGGCGGCAAAGAACTGGGAGGTGCCGATGCGTTCAAGCTGTATGACACTTACGGATTCCCGCTTGACTTAACGAAGGAAATTCTGGAAGAAAAAGGATTTACAGTGGATGAGGCCGGTTTTAAGGCATGTATGCAGGAGCAGAAGGAGAAGGCCCGTAAAGCCCGTAAGGTGACTAATTATATGGGTGCAGACGTGACTGTATATGAGTCCATTGATCCCTCAGTCACCACGGAGTTTGTAGGGTACGACCATCTGACATATGACTCTAAAGTGACGGTGCTTACCACGGAAACGGAACTGGTGGAGGCATTGACGGATGGTGAAGTGGGTACTGTTATCGTAGAGCAGACACCTTTCTATGCTACCATGGGCGGACAGGAAGGTGATACCGGTATGATCACCACCGCGGACGGTGCGTTCAAAGTGGAAAATACGATTAAGCTTCTGGGCGGTAAGGTAGGACATGTAGGCAGAGTTACGAAAGGTATGTTCAAGGTTGGAGATGCGGTGACCTTATCAGTGGATACTGCCAGAAGAAGCAGTACCTGTAAGAACCATAGCGCTACCCATTTGCTGCAGAAGGCATTGCGGGAAGTGCTGGGAAATCATGTGGAGCAGTCCGGGTCTTATCAGGATGGTGAGAGAACGCGTTTTGACTTCTCGCATTCCGCGGCTATGACACCGGAAGAGATTCGCAAAGTGGAACAGATCGTCAATGAGCAGATTGCAGAAAATCTGGCAGTTGAGACGAAAATCATGACGATAGAAGAAGCAAAGCAGTCCGGAGCCATGGCACTTTTCGGAGAAAAGTACGGAGATACTGTCAGGGTTGTGCAGATGGGTGATTTTTCCAGTGAGTTGTGCGGCGGCACTCATGTAAAATCTACCGGTACCATCGGTTCTTTCAAGATTCTGTCCGAGGCCGGCGTGGCTGCGGGCGTGCGCCGTATCGAGGCGGTGACAGGAAGCAATGTGACGGCATATTATCAGAAACTGGAAGAACAGCTTTATGCGGCGGCTAAGACGCTCAAGACTTCTCCTTCCAGTCTGTTGGAGAGATGCGAGCATCTGATGGCAGAGATGAAAGCGCTGCAGAGTGAGAATGAATCCTTAAAGAGCAAGGCGGCGAAGGACGCTCTGGGCGACGTTAT
>ERZ808035.1441-NODE-1441-length-11656-cov-2.971068_pt1 | contig 11656 bp, 11 predicted proteins | sample MGYA00380189_ERZ808035 | MGnify/ENA primary metagenome ERZ808035 (study PRJEB31490, sample SAMN06133407) | mouse gut metagenome | isolation source: M5_1 | host: mice | place: China: Chengdu | collected 2015-05 ...
GTGATGGTGCCCAGCGGATTGATCGTGGTTGCCGACGTGCCCTCCATGATCCCCATGGGCCAGGCCCAGCCCAGCATGGCCTCCTCGGCCTCATGGTAGATGGGGCCGAGGAGGCCATGGAAAAACGGCTCCAGTCCATGTCGGTGAAGGGGGATCGTTCCACAGCGGTGGGGTCAGCGGTGGCCTTCCCCAGCGATTGAGCAAAGCGGTACAGCATGACGCAGAACTCTGCCCGCCGGACGTTTTCGTTGGGGTACAGCAGCCTCCGTTCCAGGTTGGCGCTGGGAAAGATCCCGTTCTGATAGGCCCACACTACGCCGGACGTGTACCAAGCCCCGGCAGCCACATCGCTGTAAGGGGCATTCCCCGACACGGCGGGGCTTCCCGCATAGCGGTACAGCACCGTGGCCAGCATGGCCCGGTTCATCTCGGTGGACGGCCCAAAGGTGTCGGGACCGGTGCCGTTGAACAGCTCCCGCTCAGTGACATACTGGATATCGTCTGCCGCCCAGTAGCCGGCGGGTACATCCCGGTAGGCCGCAAATGCCGGAATGATCAAAGACACAGCCACCACAACGCACAGCAGTACGCTTATCATCCTTTTCCTCATGGTCTCACGCTCCTTTGCCGTTTCTTTTCTGATTCGAGCATAATCCCACGCGGCGGAATTGTCAAAGGATTATTTTATTTCCCTGCGTCAGTAAATTGGTTTGGTGCTTTCACCTCCTCAATTTCCACTGATTCATATGTTTTCAGGCACTTTTCTCCACAGCCTGTACGCAAATTCTTTTTGCGGGCTGGTTGGCCAGACAGGTGGTAAGGGTGATGCGGTTGTCCACCGTCCCCTGGAGATAACTCCAGTCGTTGTTGGCGATGGTCTTCACCATAGTCACCTGATAGGTGCGGGTGCCGTAGACGGTGGTGTAGGTGATGATATCGCCCGGCTTGAGATCCTTGATGGCGCCGATATTATACCGGGCCCCCCGGTTGTGCCCACACACGCCCACGTTCCCCAGCCAGCCGGAGGTGGAGCTGTAGTGGCCCAGCCCCTTGGCCATACTGGTGGTGGTCTCACCCTCCCACACCTTCACGCTGATGCCCAGCTTCGGGATCTTCACCGTGCCGATGCTGCCGTCCTTATAGGCCATACCGGACACGCTGGTGTAACCGGGCTGTTGAATGGGAGGCGTGGTGGTAATCGGCCCGGAGCCGCCGGTGCCGTCGATGACCAGCTCGGTAAAGGGGCCGCCGCCCCCGCCGCCGATCCCGTAGCTGCCGGAGTCGCCCACCACAGCCCCCTGGAGACCGGGCAGGATGGTGCGCTCCATGATGCCCGTCTGGGTGGTGCTCATGCGGCCATACTCCAACTCGGGCACCTCGTAGTCCACGGCGTTCCTGCCGCCGTAGTTGTACTGGGAACCGTACACGTCCTCATAGCTGGTGCTGCCGTAGTAGTCCTGGGGCGCGGTGGTGGCAAAGCTGTAGTCCGAAGCAAAGGCCGGTGCCGTCAAAGACAGCGCCGCCCCCGCCGCCAGGGCCAGCCCCAGCAGATTTCTCATCTTGATCATGTTCCGTTCTCCTCCTGTTCGTCATCAGTTTCCCCGTCCCCGGAGCGCAGCGACTTGACCTCCCGGCGGGACAGGATCAGCAGCACCGTCAGCACCACTGCCGTGATGACGCCCGCGCCGCCCAACACATTGCGCAGGAAATTGGGGGAGGACACCACCCGCTGAAGCAGGTTGGGCTGCCCCTCCTCGGAGGCAGGGCTGGGTTCCGGCTCGTACTCCTTGCCCAGGTAGGTCACCTGGTAGGTGACGCTTTCTACCCCCTCGTGAGTGACCTCACCCACATAGTTGGCGGTGGTGACATACCCGGTGGCGGCTTTGTAGTAGCTCTTGCCGCTGTAGGTGGCCACCGCCTGGTAGGAGCAGGGGGCCATCACATCCCCCACCACATCGGCGCCGATGACCTGCCACTCCACGTTGGACAGGTTCAGCGTCACCCCGTTCTTTGTCGTGGTCGCAGGGACATAGGACATATCGTTGCGATCCAGCGGGCCGATGGTCTTGGTGGCGGTCACCGTGCTGCTGCCGGTGGTGTAGCCCGCCGCCTGGGTGCTGATGCTGGTGTGATCCAGGGCCAGGGTGCCCGCCCAGGTGCCGTCGTCATACTCCATGGTGGGGGCCAGCTGCTCCAGGATCACATCCAGGTTCTTCTTGGCTGTCTCCACCGTCACCGTCTCGGTGTGGGACTGCCGCTCGGCCACCTGGTTTTCCTCTTTCACGATGTCCGCGTAGGTATAGAGAAAGCCCTCCATCTGGAAGGGCTCCTCGATCAGCGTCTGGGCGTCCACCTCAGGGGAAACGGTATAAGTCTTAACCACCTGCTGGCTGCCGTTGAGGTTCTGCACCACCGTGCTGGTGGGCACCTCCAGGGCGCTGGCGTTCATGGTCAGCGCCGCCGTCAGCAGCAGGCAAAGGCAAATCTTTTTCATTGGGTTCAAATGCTCCTTTCATCAAATTGGGCGCTGGGATATCCGGGCGCACCCCCACGGGGGGCCCGCGGATGGGCTGTAGGTTCACAGCTTTTCCTCCTTCACGATGTACTCCATTGCCAGCTCCGGCCGCTCCCGCAACCGGGCCAAGATGTTCAGCGACTGCTCCAGGGCTTGCATGGTGTCCCGGCTCTGCCGCTTGATGAAGCCATGGAGCAGGATGACCTCCCCATTGGGCCGGATGGTGAAGATGACCCGCACCAGCACGCGGCCCCGCTCGCGCAGTTCGTAGAGTTCCCGGTACCGCTCCAGGGTGAAGTGCTTGTAGTGGGGCTCCCGGAGGTTGGCCCGAGGTGTGGTGGGCAGGACGATGAGCTGACGGATCAGCTTGTCCCGCAGCCGGGGCTCCAGACCGTCGATAAACTGGGCCACGGGCGCGGCCCGCTCCGGGGGTGTGTAGACTTTGATACCCTTCATGATCTCACCTCCTCCACCGGCAGCGCGTCATCAGCAGCCGTTCATAGCGCAGGGTTTTCGATACCCGCTTCCTGCCGGTATCCACAGGGTCGGCACGGATCCACCCCGCGGCACGCAGGGCGGAATCCGGCCTGTCCGCCGGCAGGAAGGCGATGATCCGCCAGTAGCCCAGGGCCTGGGCCGCCCGGGCCACTGCACCATAGAGCATCCCATAGGCGGTTCGGCCCCCAGTGGTGTAAATGCGGTCAATTTGCAGGGCCTGGCTGTCGTTCCGGCAGCGCCCCACGATGGCCGCGCCCACCAGTTTTCCGTCCATGGCGCACCCCACGGAGAATTTGCAGCCGTGCATGGGCCGGTACTGACGGATGTGCTCCGCCAAATAGTCGTTGGTCTCTTGCAGCGAGACCGGAACAATGTAAATCGCGTTGTTCTGTACCATCGGGTTCAACCTCCTATCGCTTCATTCAACCGTTTCAAGTGGGCCAGAAAGCCGTCCGCGAACGCCTCGGCAAAGGCCGGACTGCCGCTGAGCCACCAAACCGGGTCGGGCAGGGTGCGGTAGATGCTGTCGTATTACAGGCAGATCATCAGAAACTTCCCCTGGGGATCGCCGGTGTCCGCGCCATCCACCAGGGGAGTGACAGCGGCCCTGACCGCTTGGGCATCGTCCTGGTGGTAGTCGCACAGGTCGTCATAGAACTGGCCGGCGAAGATGCAGCAGAACACCGCCATGGCGTCTCGCTCCACCGAGCCGTCCGCCGTAGCCAGCCCCATCCGGCGCAGGCGATCCAGCGCCGAGCTGTCAAAGGGGCTGCGGGAGGTTCGGTCATTTCTCATTTCGTACTCATCTCCAATAACTTTTCAAATTTTTCTACGGCCTCGCGGGCGCTGCCCATCTGCCGCCGGAGGATGCTGAGCTGGGGCGGCGTCAACTGGGCAAATGCTTCTGGGCGGCACCTTTCGGCTGTCCGCTGGAGCACCTGTGCGAACTGTGACGCTTCAGCGGCCAAGGCATCCGGGTTCAAGGCTGGGGCGGGTTGTGGGACAGGCCCCGCTCGAGCAGGAGGCGCGTACTTCTCTATAGACTGGATCTCCCCGGCGGCCAGCAGGGCGGCGGCCTTCGCCTGGAGACCCGGCGCCAGCCGGGAGAGGGCCAGAGCCTGCTTCCGGGTGACCGGCATATCTGCTCCCCGGAGGATGTCCTTTGTTTCGGAGGTCAGGTTTTTGGCGATCTGCACATGGCGCTCCACCGTACGGCGGCCAACGCCCAGTTTCTCGGCGGTGTCCTGGGCAAAGGATTTTGTGGTCTGCGTCATTTTGTCGCTGACCTCCTGGTGCTGATTGCCGCGAAAGGGCCCGCCCTGGTTGGTTTGGACGCTCTCAGGGTGGAGGGCTTCGTAGATCTCCTTCCGGCGCAGAAGCAGCTCGCCGAACTCAAGAGGCGTCAGGTCGCTGCGCACAAAATTCTCATCGATCTCCGCCAGTTCAGCCCGCAGACCCTCCAAGCCGCTGACAACGCACTCGATCTCCGTCCAGCCCAGCAGCTTGGCGGCCTCCAGCCTGTGGAGCCCGGCGATGAGGGTTCGGCTTTGGCTGACCGTGATAGGGTTGAGCAGGCCGATCTCGGCAATGCTGTCCGCCAGCTCCCGGACATCGGCCGGCGCGGCCTTCCGTCGCCCGGGATTTACCTTGATTTCGCTGATGGGAATACGCATAGGGCTACCTCCAGGGCAAAAGAAAAGCCTGACGCCTCGCGGCATCAAGCCTTCCTTTGATGTTTGGTTTATCCGGCCCGTTCCCGTAGGAACTCCAAAAACAGGGCCTCGATCTCCTTGTCGCTGCGTCCGTCCAGATAGGGAGCAAACTGCTTGCGGTCAAAGGATATCTTCTTGGGCGGGGCGGCCCGGCGTTCGTCCGCCCTGGCCTGGGCCTCCTGCCATGTGGCGTACATATCCTGGCATTTGGCGGATGGGGGCGGGCACTTGGAGACGATGTGCTTCATAGTGGCCTTGTTAATCGGATTGCCTTCAATGGAACACATCTCAATGAACGCCTGTTGGGATTCCGGATCATAGTCTGCCATCATGCCGGCGCAGGCCAGATTTAGGAAGCTGTACCAATAACCTCAGTATGCGTCTTCGGCTATTGGTACAGCTTCTTAGAATTATGTGAGACTATTTAATTGCAGCCCGGATTCCCATCAAATGCCTGCTCCGTTATGTCTCTGGCGAGCTTATCAATTTCAGGGTACATTTTATATTTCCGTATCCCGATTGCACGGACATATTTGGAAAAATCTTTCCAATTGTGACGGTTTAGTATGATTTTGTACAAAAAAGGCTTTGGGGCCGGGATGTCGCCTCGGCTTTTTGCTTCGTTGGAGACCACCTGGAAATACTTCTGCTGAATGTTGGACAGGTCATAATCCTCATAGGACAGCCTGCCAGCCTTTTCTTCCGGCTTCGAGCGCACATCAAAAAACAGGAACACCCCAGCCTGCATCTTCATGCGCTCGCTATTCACTGGTGTCATGGCGGCAATAGGCAAGCGAATATCCTTTTCATGAACCTCGTCACTGATATTGAGGTCAAAGTATTCTATATACTCCTCATTGTCTTCGCTCCTGGTAAAGAGTGGAATGGCATACTTGCCGCTGCTGTCGGCCCCTTCTCGCAGATAAATGCACAGGCGGTCAAGTGATTTCCCGTATTCTTCCTTCGAGCTCCGGCTATTCTCTATCTTTTTATGCTTTTCCAGCATGTCCTGCGCTAGATTGAAGAGGATGGGATTAAACACCGAGATGGAGGCGTCCTCCTTCGGTTCCTCATCTGGCTTCTCCAACCAGGGCTCTATGGCAAAAAACAGGGCGGAATGCAGGTCCTCGCTCCAATCCAACAGATTTGTTTTAAAGCCGTTGTGCTGCAAAAAGGCTAGCCACTCCGCGTCGTGGAATGTCTCGCCTCGCGGCAAGATTTTCGCCTTTGCGAGCGTCAGCATTTTTCTTATGCCGAACAGAAAGCCGTATTTGGAAAAAAGCTTTTTGCTCCGCATGATGCCCGGGAGGAGACTCCAGGCGGCGGACTCCTGCCCACGGAACCAAAGCGGGGTGGAGGAACCCTCCGGCACCATAATGTTGTAGGATTCCACAATCTTGGTGGACAGGTCTTTGGGGTGGAGTGCCTTAGCCTCGCACTTCCACTGAAAAGGCGCGGCGGTTCTCTTCGGTTTGGACGCTGGCGCATCAGCGTCTTTTGGACGTGCGGAACAATGGCATATCTGGCTTAATTCGTCCAGTCTCGGTTGTTTCTGGTAATACTCGACAATCTGGATTGCCAAATTGAACAGCGCCGTAGCGCGGTGAGCCTCGGACTCATTCTCCAGGGCGGTGTAATATTGGGCGTAGAAGCCGGACAGCCGTTGCATGATGGCTACCATGTCACCTTTTTGGCAGAGCGCTTCAATCTGCTGCGCGATTGGTTCCAGGTAGCTTTTCAACATAATATTAAAGGTCAGACTTGCCGAGTGGTAGGCCGCATAATCATGGGAAATGGATTCGCGGATCCGCTTGCTTGCCTGTCGGGAGGATGGGTTGTCATCACCGCCATACCATTGCTCCAGCTTGTGGTCGATCAGCCGGGAGCGTTCCGAAAAGGACTTAAACTTATCGACATCGTACAAGCCAAAAATAAGGTAATCCAATATCACCCCGATGCGGGTGGTGATATGATCGCTCTCAAGCCTGGGCCGCGCGTTATAATACAGCTTGTCACAGCGTATGCCATGTATCTGCCACAAATACTGCTGAGCCTTCTGGTCATCCGTCTTCCCGTGCATCACAAAGCTGATGTCAAAAAGGTCGGGGGGGATTTCGCACAGCGCCCGCTCATAGGAAATCAGGTGGGCATTGACGGCGGGAAGGAAGTCCGGTAGAATCTTTTGATAAATGTCTTCAATACGTGCCTTCGCTTCCTCTTCGCTAAGTGTCTGCTCAAGGCAGAGCAGCGAAACAACACCTTCGTTTATGCGGGGTTCGTGTAAGAGCTCCCGGCGCAGCTCCATCCAGGCCTCGCAATAGAGTTGCGGTACCCACACCCCTGCGGTATTGCCGGGCTGCGGTATCAAAGCGCTCCGAATGGTTCTGAAAAATTCCGCGGAGTCTAGGGCGCGTTTACCCGCATCCACGGGGCCATCGACTTCGGTATGTAGGGCGACCTCGGCAGAACGCTGAGACTGGTTTTCGCGAATTATGCCGTACATTTGATCCACAACGGAAAGGAACTCCCTCTGGTGGTAAATAAATGTATCCTGCCCGGAGCGCCTGGACCCCTCTGATGAACAGGAACCAACTCTGTCGAGAAACTGCTGGAGCGCAATTGCCACTAGGAATTTTCCCGCCGCTTCATTTCTAAGCGCCCTATCAGCAGGGCTCGAGTAGTGAAAAAGTTCGTGTACAAGCGGTCCAATGTGCTTGGGAATGTTGCTCAATGCCTGATAAGGAAGGGTGATGCAGATCAGTTTGGCGGGCTTCCCGTTGTAGTACAGGTGATGGGGCTCAGAGAAAATAATCGGTGTGTGGCCGAACGAGAGCAACGGAATGAGCATCGGCTGTTCGCTGCCACCGCAGCGGTCGATGGAGTAGAGCAGGGTTAGGATGTCTTTTACAATGCCATAATAGGCCAGCAAAACTTTATGATACGCACCCGTATTCTGTAAATGGGACTGCTGCTCTTCGAAGCTGAACCGATCGACCTGGCTGGCCGCTTGCATGGAGTTGCTCAGGGCGTTGACAATTTGGGAAAACGTATTGTCAAATTCGCTCTTTGCCTCACTGTCGAATTGTCTCGCAATTCCATACTGCCTTGCAGCAAATACGATGGCACTGACCGCCGCCTGGAACTGCATACACAGGTCATGCTGGAATGTCCGCCCAAACGGGATGGAGGCGATTCGCATAAAATCCTTTAGGAGACGGAATAAGCCCAGCCTGATGTACCTGATGGCGTCATCCGGGTCGTCCGACGTGCCAAGTATGCTGAGATTGATCTCACAGATGGCCTTGGATACCAACTCCGCCATCTTATCAAGGGGGAGTTGCGCGGCCAGCTCCCCGCCTGCTTCGCCCACACCGGGCAATTCTACCTCAGTGCGGGTGAACGCCGAAGGGGTGACCCCTTGATATAAAATGGTTTCGGACTGGTAAACAGCGGAGCGGTAATCTGCGTTGATGTAATTCAAGCTTTTCTGATAGCCGTATAAGTAAACGCCCAGTGCCGAGGCCGGGCAGCGAATCACCACGTCATACTCGCCGACTTGACTTTCCAAAACCGTTGCTGAGCCGCCAGACTGCTCGTCCATGGTGCTCTGGAGCTCCTTCAAATAGGCCAACCCGCCAGACGTTTTCAGGGAAAAATGAATCTCGGCCTTTGTATCGCCCCACATCGGGGGCTGCGCTTTTCCGCTGTAATCTACCATGATGACGGAATGGGAATTTTGAATCACTGGCTCTCCGCTTCTGCGGTCGGACAAGTTACGCAGATGTTCGATAATCCCCGCGATACTGGAAAAATCATTGGAGAGTAGGATGATGCAGATATCCTCCGTCCCCAGCAGACCCATTACGGCGTAATCCAACTGGGGAACGTTTGGCCGCGCTGCGTACAGCGCAATCTGATCGGAAAGGCACTGTGCGGTGTCCCGGATTTCTCCACGCCCCATCCTATCCTTGAGCGACTGGTTGATGTTTAGAATGGACAGGCAGCAAAAGCATGGACGAGCATGATCCCTCGCTGCCGGACGGAACGGTAGGCCATGAGTCTCGTCCGCATCAGCGAGCTCAATTTGATTCGCTGTTGACCCACCGAAGGGATAAAGGAGCAACTGCTTTCTGCTCCCGATAAACTCCGCATCGTTCTCAGAGGCAATCCGCATATAGTCCTTAAACCGGGAAACAGAAACCACGTCTGCCCGACCAAAATACCCCAAGCAAATTGATTTCTTGTTCCCAGACTGTCTGTCCCAGTATTGCGGGTTGCTGGTGCCCGCACCAAGCATGTATTTCAGGAGGCAAACCACATATCCTTTGTCTTCATGCATTTGTTCATACCCTCTATCCTATCTCCGCCCAATCAATGGAGATAATATTTTATCGATCCCCGAAGTCCTCATTGAAGTCCGAAAGCTCCAGGTTACCGTCTGTTGGCAACTGGAGCTTTCTTGAGAAGATAAGGAGAAGTTAGTGCTGCGGCAACGTCGAAGATTTGGCCGAATCTGAATTCCAAACCATCGGCGGCTGGAAAAAGCCTGTGGCCTCAATCCTCTCAGACGGTAGAACATCATCGTAAAAGGAATGCCGCTCACTTTTCGGCAGAAAGATATCCAACGGGAATTCCATTTTGACAAACGCCATCATTTTCATTCTCACTCCTCAGCATCCGACAGAGCTGCCATCAATTCCAGCCCGCATATGCGAACATTTCAATGGCATTGCCCTTCTTTTTTGAAAGCTAATGATAATCTACCACACGCCGCGAAACCTGTCAACAGGAGATTTCATATTTTCCACAATTCCCCTTGTGTTTTGCAAAACTGCGTGATAGATTCGGCGATCTAGCCGGATTCCGTCCTAAAACGGTTAGGGCTGATTTTTCCGGCTCAATAGTTTAACACGGCATATACCATTCTATTCAAGACATCGTCGAAGATGACGATCATATCAACCGCCAGTTTTCCCTGGTATGATTCTGACTTTTCTGGGTGCAGATCAACGGCGGCTGGAGAACTATTGCGATGTGCTGGTGGACGGGATCCCCTATTCCACCACTCTAAATAGTGGAAGGAAGTCAACATCGAAATTAAATCATCAACACACCTTTGGACGGGTTCTGGGCCTGGGAAGAACGGCATCCAGACTTCATTGATTTTCCAATGTAAATCAGTTTAAGAACCCATGGGTTTAGCACAAAATGGGGCTCATCGGGATGATGCAGTAGTCTGAGGCCGCCAGCGCATTGACGGTCAAAAGTTCATGTTTCAATCCGCAATCAATTATGATATAATTATGATGTCACTGGAGCGGTTTTATTAGTGAGGCCATGATCTTTTCACAAGCGCGATCCACCTCGCCTACGGTATTGCACTGCGATAGCTGAATCACCTGGATCCGTGCGGCGGTGTCCGCCAGCCTGCGGTTGGCCGGAATCAGATCGAGGCAGCTGTCCGTATGGAGAACGGCTCGTTGTAGATGGAGTTCCAGATCCTCCGGATAGTCGATGGCAGCCAGAAGGAGATTTGCCAGGGGGCGGGATTGCTCTGCCGGTGTGTAGCCCAGGGCGGCGGTGAGATTGCCCTGAGGATCGTTGTCAATCAGGAGGTCTCGCTTTCCTTTGGCGGCAAGTGCCGCTCCTAAATTTAGGGTGGTCGTGGTTTTACCGACCCCACCCTTTGAATTCATGATTGAAATGATAGTAGCCATATGATCTCCTTGTTCGTATATGAGTTAAAATCAGGTGTCTTGGGACCTGTATCGCAAGACGTTCATATACCGGAAAACAAGAAATTCGCAATAGCCCTTTGATCTGTTGCGGAACATGTTGCAAACTTGAAAAATTTGAAATCCGCAATCCGTTAGGGCGCAACTGGTTGGAGACATTTGTGACTAAATCCTTCACACGCAAGAGGTCACAGATTCGAGTTCTGTAGTCTCCACCACAAAATCCCTAATTTCGCAAGAAATTAGGGATTTTTCATCACTTTTTTGTTTAGAATCAGTCTGGGCCAAAATCTGAATTGGGGCAAGACCCAGACCGCGACCCAGACGCCGAAAGGACACAACGGAGCGGACAGCACAGGGAGGGTTTTCATGGGCGGCTATGAGAGGGTGTTGGAGCTGTGGCGATGCAAAAATATTACCACGGACGCTGGGCTGGCCGAGGCGCTGAACGCCTTCAGCATCGCCTTTGCGTACCATTCCGGGAAAATTGAGAATGACAACGTCACCTGCAACGATACCAGGGAGATTTTCGAGCACGATGGCGTTACCGCCTATACCGGGGACCTGCGGACTCTGTTCGAGATCCGCAACGCCAAGGAAGCCTATGAACTGTTCCTGAGCGCGTTCCAGGCAAGGCGTCCTTTGGACGAGGCGTTCGTCAGGGAGCTCCAGTTCTGCCTGACCCAAAACACCTATGACACACGGCGCTGGCAGTTGGGGGAACGCCCCGGCGAGTACAAGCATCACGACTACGTGACGGGCCGTGAAGAGGTCGGAGCCGCCCCCGAGGATGTAGCGGACGAGATGCGGGAGCTTCTGGAAGAATTGCGGGATGTGACCTCGAAGAATGTGTTGACGGCGGCGGCATATTTCCACGCCAAATTTGAGAACATCCACCCTTTCGCGGACGGCAACGGGAGGGTTGGTCGGCTGGCGATGAATTATCTGCTGGTGCTTCACGGGCACCCTCCCATCATTATCCACGAGGAGGATCGCAAGGAATACTACGCCGCGCTGGAGGCGTGGGATACCCGGCAGGAGTTGGTGCCGCTACGGGAATTTCTCATAAGGCAGACGCAAAAGACGTGGGAGAAGCAAATCGCCCGTGTGGAGGGCTTGAAGGGATAAGCGTCGGAGGAGGGTATTTTACTTGTTCTGCCTTCGTCTTGTTCTATTAGCCCACCAGCTGGTGAGGG
>ERZ808035.1444-NODE-1444-length-11621-cov-3.318087_pt1 | contig 11621 bp, 10 predicted proteins | sample MGYA00380189_ERZ808035 | MGnify/ENA primary metagenome ERZ808035 (study PRJEB31490, sample SAMN06133407) | mouse gut metagenome | isolation source: M5_1 | host: mice | place: China: Chengdu | collected 2015-05 ...
TGGTATCAACGGGTTTGATGTTTTGGGAATTTATGTAATTCCATAAAAAAGCATACATCTCCATGTCAAAATGGCGTAAAAATGGCGTAGAGATTTGACTGATGAAGTAGACCCCAACACACAAAAACCAATAGAGCACATCATGGTTGAGAGTAGAGGATCCACCATGGTGTGCTCTATTTTATGGAGGTAATTATGCCCGAATATCAACTTGAAATCAAGCAGCTGGTATCTTACCCACGCTGCCGCATCTACCGAGAATTTCTTCAAACCTTGATCGCCGACCGGGGCGTCCGCACAAGCGGGCGCCCCGGTCTTTTTTGTTTTTCCGTCCTTTGTTCCTATGCCAACTTCCGCACCTCGTACCTCCAGCTGGACGGGATCAGCTACACCATCTACCCCGGCGAGTGGATTTGCCGGGTCTCGGAACTCACCACCTCCCTCCGGCTGCGTTCCCGCCGCCAGACGCTGGGGGTGCTCGAAGCGCTCCAAAAGCGCCACCTCATTCAATACTCTCTGCTGGGCCGGGGAAATCTGGTGAAGTACAAAATCATCAACTGGCACCGGCACAACACAGTGCTGGACTACAACTGTCCCTGTCAGAAAGAAACCGGCTTTTTCTTCCTGCCCGTCACCACCGCCACAGAGTTGGTCAGCGCCGAGAAATGTTCCGAGATGGACATTCTCCTGGACCTGTGGATCTCAGCGGTGTATCGGGATGAACAGGTGCAGGGCTCTTTTGACGGCCCTGTGGTCTATCTCAGAAACGGAACGGGCTGCCCGCTGGTGTCCTACTCGGAGCTGGCCCAGCGGTGGGGGCTGTCCAAAGCCACAGTGGGCCGGGTGCTGCGAAAGCTGGAAAAAGCTGGACACATTGCCATGTTCACATTTCCCGGAAAGCATGGAACGGCCATCTACCTCCAGAACTACCTATCTACCATGTTCCAGGTGTCCGATATCATGGTAGATAAGGACGAAGTGGCCATGTCCCTGCGCATCAAGACTTCCGCCCCGGACAGCGACACGGAAGAGCCTGTGCTGTGGGGTTCAAACGGAGAAATCATCGTTTCAAAACCGCACCAGGAGGTCATGGCCCAGAAAGTACTCCAAATCCTTGCGCTGCAAGGGGTTGGCTGTGCTGAATGCCCCCGGTGTTCGTATAAGTTATATCCATTATCCCGCGATAGCCAAGGTGTCGGTAAAAGGGCCACGGTGGTTAGGCGTTTTCGCATGGACGTGCTGTGTTCCAGCGGCAAAACGGTGTACACATTCGAGTTTTCCACAAGACCCGTGGAGGGTGAAGGAGGTATTTGCTATGGCGAAGAAGATTGAGCAGAACGTGCGGGACGATCCCCGTTACCATGACACTCGGAAGCTGCTGAGAAAGTACCGGGATGTGACCTGGAGCCTGGAACTGTCCGTCCAGAAGCTGAAAAGCCAGTTTCAGGTCGAATATGGGACGGACATTGAGGAATTTCTGGATTCCGTCTATCTGGCTGGAGCGGATTTGGGCGGCACTGAGCTGGAACATCATGCCCAGTGCATTGAGCGCAGCCACAAGATGCTCAAGCTGCTGGACAACGCCGTGGAATTACTCCGTACCCGCCACAAAAATGGCGAGGCGTACTACTGGCTGCTGTACTACAGCTACCTGTCGCCCCAGCAGTACCAGAACACCGAGGAAATCATTGAGCAACTTCGGCCACATATCCGGGACATCAGCCGGGCCACATATTTCCGAAAGCAGGAAAAGGCCGTGGAAGCGCTCAGCTCCATCCTCTGGGGCTTCACCTCTCAGGACTGCGCGACACTTTTGGCAAACTTTATTCCGTTGCGAGACTGAATTGAGACTGTTTTGAGACCGAATTGAGACCGCTTTGAGATTGACATGATATTCCATATATGTTAAGATGGTCATGCTCAAAACTGTAACCAAAACCGAAAACGACCGCAGGACAGACGCTGAAAGGCGTCTTTTTTCATGCTCTGCGGCAGCCGAGCCAGCACCTGGATTCCGGGCGCTGGCTTTCGTTTTCACCCAAACAGCAAAGGAGGAATTTTCTTGACCGAAAAACTCACCCCATCCCAGAACGCACCCAACCGTGGCCCGGACCCCGGACGCTGGCTGTACGCCTGGTTCTTGACCTCCAGCTTGGCCCCGCTGCTCTGCCGTCCGGCCTATGCCGCTAACATCTGGGACAAGGCCAGCGAGATCATGAACGACGTCTACACCAAGCTGCTGGGCATCTCCACCATTGCCGCCATCGTCACGGGAGCTGTGGCCCTGCTGATGATGAACTTCTCCCGCTCCGGCCGGACCGTGGACGAATCCCGCTCCTGGCTGAAGCGCATCGTCATCACCTGGATCATCCTCAACTCCCTGGGCTTCATCATGGCCTACGTGACCCCGCTCTTCTCCGGCGGTCAGTGGCAGCCGTAACCCATGGGCATTTTAGACGGCATTGTAGAATGGCTGGCGGAACAAGTCATGCACGGTCTGGACCTGATCAACACATCAGTTTTGGGCGCGCTGGGCTGTGACATGGCTGTGTTCCTGCGCTATTTCCCCGCCGCGGAGACCATGTACCAGGTCTTTGTGGCCCTGGCCATCGGCCTTATCCTGTTGATGTGGGTATGGAACCTGTTCAAGAATTTCGGCCTGGGCATCGGCTCCGAGGCCGAGGACCCCATCAAGCTCACCTTCCGGGCGGTGCTGTTCATCGCTCTGGCCTGGTACGCCGATGACATCGTGAACATGGTCCTGGGCATCGGTGGCACACCCTACGACTGGATCTTGACCAACGCCCTCCCCAGCCTGAACTTCGCGGATTTCAGCTCGGTGCTGCTCACCATCATCGGCGTGTGCGCCAATGGAGCGGTGGCCCTCATTGCCCTCATTCTGGTGCTGATTTTGGCGTGGAATTACCTGAAACTTCTGTGTGAAGCGGCGGAGAGGTACGTCCTGCTGGGCGTGCTGGTCTTTACTGCTCCTGTTGCCTTCGCCATGGGGGCGTCTCAGTCCACGTCAGACATTTTCAAGAGTTGGTGCCGAATGTTCGCCGGGCAGGTGTTCCTGTTGATGATGAACGCCTGGTGCCTGCGGCTGTTCACCAGCATGGTGGGGGCCTTCATCGCCAACCCGCTATCCCTTTGATATGGAGGCAGACCATGAAAAAACGCATTTTATCGCTCCTCCCGCTGGTGTTGCTGATGGTTTCCATTCTCTGCGCCCCCGCCTTCGCCCTTACGGAGGCCGAGGTGGAGGCCCAGGTGGCTGCGTCCAGCAAGGAGGCCGTCACCGGGAACGTGCTGATCTGGTTCCTGTGCGCCGTGGCCTTTTTGAAGGTATCTCAGAAAATCGACAGCATTTTAGGCACTCTGGGCGTCAACGTGGGCCGCACCGGCGGTTCCCTCATGGCAGAGGCCATGGTCGCCGCCCGGGGCGTCACCATGATCGCCAAAGCAGGCGGTCACGCGGTCGGCGGTGCGGGCAGGCAGGGCGGCGGTTCCGCCAGCACGGCCCCCGCTGGTACAACGGGCGGCTTCTTTAAGGGCGGCTTGATCGGCATGGCTGGACGGCACATCACCAACAGCGCCGTGAAAACGGCCACTTCACAGACCGCTGCCGTCCATACCGCACAAAGCCAGTCCGCTTCGTCCGCCATGCACACGGCAAGCTCCGCCCAGTCTGAGGGCCTCCATACGGCCAGCTCCGTCCAGTCCGGCGGCTCCCATACCGCCAACGTGGTCCAGGGCGGCGGCTTCAGCACCACCGCCTCCGGCACAGTCCACACAGACAGCAGTTTTCAGTCCGGCGGCGTGAATACCGACACCTCCGGCATCATCCAGACGGAAAACTCGGTGCAGTCCGCCACCATGCAGTCGGACCACTCCGTCATCTCGGGGCAGGACAGCACCAGCAGCGAGGCTTTTTCCGACAGCGCCGTTTTCGCGGACGCCATGGCCCAGCAGGAAGGGGTCATCATCACCGGGCACGAGTCCCAGTCCTCTGTTTACTCGGACAGCAATTCCCAGACCTCCGGCCCCGGCGGACCATCCGCCCCCTCTGGCCCCGACGCCCCCTCTGCCTCCCCGGAAGGTATCCCTTCTGCTCCGCCGGACGACAGTTCTCAGGCATCTCAATCCGCCACCAGCTCTCAGACCGTCTATGCAGGCGGCGGCGAGCGTGTCCACACCCGGTCCAGCACCGCCCAGTCCGCCCACACCCGCTCCGAAGTGCATACCGTCCGCCAGACCAGCATCGGCGGCGCTGTGTTCGCCCGGTCCCGGCCTCCGGCGGCAAGTTCGCCAACGATGTGATCGGCACCGTGGCACGGGGCGATATCCGCTCCACCGGCTCCATCACCGGGGATCTGGCCGCCCAATCCCTCAGCTCCTACATGGGCCATACCGCCCTGGGGGCCGGAGCGCCCAACATTCCCCGTTATACCGACGTGGAGATCGGCGGCGGGCGCATCACCGGCACCGAGTATAAGCCCGGGAGCAAAGAGGGGCTGGCCTTTGGTATGTACCACGCGGGGCAGTATTCCGCTCCGGAAGGCCCCCATCAGAAGGTCTTTTCCGCCGACGGCGCCATGTGGTTCAAGCAGTACGCCCAGGACGCGGTGGAGCGCAAGCCCTACAAGGCCCCGGACGGCACTGTGGCCTACGATGAAAAGATCGTGAAGAAGCTGCCCAACCCGCCCAAGCGGAAGGACCGGATTTAAGGAGGAACCCATGCGACAAAAAGAACGGGATGTCTACATCATCCCACCCAACTTTATTGAGGGCGGAAGCCTGATGGGGGGTATGTTCAAGACCCGGAACGCCATCGAGGCCGGAATCTTGGGCGCGCTCACGGCTCTGCCTGTGCTCCAGCTCGGCTTTTCCCTCACCACCCGCATCATCATCCTGTGCCTCACCACTCTGCCCCTGGTGCTGGTGGCCCTCATTGGCGTTGGCGGGCAAAGCCTGTCCCAGTTCATCATACAGTTTATCAGCTACCTGCGCAACCGGCGCGTGCTGGACCAATCCGGGACAGGCTCCAAAAAAGGGCTGCTCCCCAGCTGGGCCCAGAAGGAGCACACCGCCGACCCGGAGGTGGAGGAGCTGCCCAAGAGCCGGCACCGTTTCCGGGTGGACATGAAAAAGCGGGAGGTCTCCCAGCACAAGACGTTCCTGGAACCAGAGGAAAAGGTAAGACCCCTGAACCCGCTGGCGGACTATGTGCCCATCGACAAGATCACCCACGGCGTCATCAAGACCCGGGACCACCGCTATATCAAAGTGGTGGAGGTGGTGCCCGTCAACTTTCTCCTGCGCAGCGCCCAGGAACAGCGCAGTATCATCTATTCCTTTATCAGCTACCTCAAAATCGCGCCGGAGAAGGTGCAGTTCAAGGTGCTCACCAAGCGGGCGGACATCGACCGCCACATGGAAAGCGTCCGCGAGGAGCTGGCCCGGGAGACCGACCCCCACTGCCGGATGCTCCAGGAGGACTATCTGCGGCTGATCCGGGACCTGGGCTCCCGGGAGGCCATCACCCGGCGGTTCTTCCTCATTTTCGAGCATGAACCGCTCCCCGGCACCAAACGGGGCCAGGAGGAGGATGAGGCCATCGCCTCCCTCCAGACCGCCGCCCGCACCGCCGCCAATTATCTGCGCCAGTGCGGCAATATGGTGCTTATGCCGGAGGAACAGGATGAAGCGGTGGCCGAGATCCTTTACCACATCCTCTGCCGCCGGGAGAGCAACGAGCACCCCTTCACCGACAAGGCCAAGCGGGTGGTGGCGGAATACCTGGGCTCCGGGCGGGACGTGGACACCATTCCCGCCAACGAGTTCTACGCCCCGGTTGAGATCGACTTTACCCACGGGCGGTACATCTGCATCGACGGCGTGTACTACGCCTATCTGCTGGTGCCCTCCGACGGGTTCAAGACCCAGGTACCCGCAGGGTGGCTGTCCCTGCTGGTGAACGCCGGGGACGGCATCGACCTGGATGTGTTCCTTGCCCGCCAGCCCAAAGACCGCATGATCCGCAAGCTGGGCCAGCAGCTCCGTATCAACCGGAGCAAAATTCGGGAGACCAGCGACACCAATACCGACTTTGACGACCTGGACGGGGCCATCCGCAGCGGCTACTTTTTAAAGGACGGCCTGGGAAACAACGAGGATTTCTACTACCTCAACCTGCTGGTCACGATCACGGCGGGGAGTGTGGATGAGCTGGAGTGGAAGTGTGCCGAGATGAAAAAGCTGCTGCTCAGTCAGGACATGAACGTACAGCCCTGCTCCTTCTGTCAGGAGCAGGCTTTTTTGTCCTCCCTGCCCCTGGTTTCGCTGGAGAAGCACCTCTTTGAGCGCTCCAAGCGCAACGTCCTCACCCTGGGGGCGGCCAGCTGCTACCCCTATACCAGCTACGAGATGTGCGATGACAACGGCATCCTTTTAGGCGTGAATAAACACAACAACTCCCTCATCATTGTGGATATCTTCGATTCCAATGTGTACAAAAACGCCAACATCGCCATTCTGGGCACCAGCGGCGCCGGTAAGAGCTTCACTATGCAATTGATGGCCACGAGGATGAGGCGAAAGGGCATCCAGGTGTTCATCGTGGCGCCGCTGAAAGGCCACGAGTTCCACCGGGCCTGCTCCAATATCGGCGGAGAGTTCATTCAGATCTCCCCTGCCTCGCCCAACTGCATCAACGTCATGGAGATCCGCAAGGTGGACAAGTCGGTGGATGAGCTGCTGGACGGCCCCGGCGTGGAAAAATCCCTGCTGGCGGCAAAGATTCAGCGGCTTCACATCTTTTTCAGCCTGCTAATCCCCGACATGACCCACGAGGAGCGGCAGCTTCTGGACGACGCCCTCATCCGTACCTACGCCAACCTGGGCATCACCCACGACAATGCCACTTTGGAGGACCCGAAGCACCCGGGAAAATACTGCACCATGCCGGTGCTGGGTGACCTCTACGACACGCTGAAGGAGGTGCCGGACACCAAGCGGCTGGCCAATATCATCAACCGCCTGGTTCACGGCTCCGCCAAAACCTTCAACCAGCAGACCAATGTGTCGCTGGACAACAAATATACAGTGCTGGATATCTCCGAGCTGACCGGCGACCTGCTGACGGTGGGGATGTTCGTGGCCCTGGACTATGTGTGGGACAAGGCCAAGGAGAACCGCACCGAGGAAAAGGCCATCTTCATCGACGAATGCTGGCAGCTCATCGGGGCCAACAGCAACCGTCTGGCCGCTGAGTTCGTGCTGGAGATTTTCAAAATCATCCGCGGCTATGGCGGCTCGGCCATCTGCGCCACCCAGGACATCAACGACTTCTTCGCTCTGGAGGACGGCAAGTACGGCAAGGGCATCATCAACAACGCCAAGACCAAGATCCTGCTGAATTTGGAGGACGAGGAGGCCCGGCGGGTCCAATCCCTGCTCCACCTGTCCGAGGCGGAGGTCATGGAGATCACCCACTTTGAGCGGGGCAGCGGGCTCATCAGCACCAACAATAACAATGTGACGGTGGAGATCAAGTGCAGCCAGATGGAAAAGGAGCTCATCACCACCGACCGCCGGGAGCTTCAGGAGCTGCTGAACCGCGACCAGGGGATGAAAGCGGGTTAGACGTATTGGAGCGGCGGTTATACGGCGCGAATACGGCATTTATACGTACAGGCCTGCGGGCTTAGCCGATACGGCAGTAATGCGGCGTTAAGACCACTCTAAGACGTACAAACAGAAGTTCGTGCGTATAAACGCCGCGATTATACTGCTGTAATACGGCAGTTATGCGTACTGGAGGTATAAACTTTTGAAAATTCGAGGACAAATCTACAGCCAGGAGGCATCCAGTCTGCTCCGGGACATCTCCATGTATCAGGTCCTGTTGGAGGGGCAGTTTCTCCGGCTTTATCCTGGAAAGGAGTCCGTAGTTCGGAATCTTTTGTCCTATCTGCGTAAACAGGGCCGGATCGGCTATGAGGACGGGCTGTATTTCATGGCCCCCGGCAAGCCGGACAGCATCGACTGCGGGCTGCTGGCCGCCGTGTGGGTGCTCCTGGACTTCATTGAGCAAGTGGAGTACCACAGTGTTGGGGACTACCCGGCCAAGCTCATCTTCATTGCGGACGGCGAGGTTTACGAGATCGTCCACGCCCAGCAGGGCAAGGAAACTCTGCTGGCCCACGTGATGGGCCAGCCGGGAGAGGAACCGCCCCACTACCTGGTGCTGGTGGACCGGCCGGAGCAGATCGAGGAATTGGAGCTGCCCCACACCTGCGGCTACTGTACCGTCGCCCCCAATGGGGAAGTGCAATACTACCAAAAAGAATGAAAGGAAGGAAAAATTGAACCGAGCAGTCCTATCCCAGCGGATATCGTCCATCCTGGAGGATATTCAGCGATTGAGCAACACGCTGTATGCCATGAACACCGCCGACATCCAGCGCTACCCGGACAACTACGAAACGCTGTCCACCGATGCGGCCCTGCGGGCGGAGCAGATCACCTGCCGGCTGCGGCACCTCATCTACGCCACCACCCGTATCAAAAAGGGCGAATATCTGACCTCCGCCGCTTTGATGCAGGGCATCGACATTCAGCAGCGGGAGAGCATCATCGAGATCACCCTGCCCAGCCTCCTGCCCAAGCGGAAGCGGCGGCAAAGCTCGGAGTTCCTGCTGGACGCCTTCAATGCCGCGCTGGATCAGTACATCAGCGGCAACCCCATCCCCCGGTTCCAGCACTGTGTGGTCTGCTTCGACCTGGTCTACTGCAAAGACCTGCCCGAGCGGCGGGTGAAGGACTACGACAATCTGGAGCTGAAACAGCTTTTGGATGTGGCCGCGTCCTACCTTCTGACGGATGACGGAGGTCTCCTGTGCGACGCCTACCAGACCACCGAACTGGGCGAAACGGACTGCACCCGTATCTTCATCATGGCCAGCGACCGCTTCCCGGAGTGGCTGGAAAAGCGCCGGGCGGAGCTCCAGACCATCAAGGACCTGTGACGGGAATGCCCACATAAATGTTCCCGGATTTTCAAAATCAGCATATCCCATTTTGGACTTTTTCGCGTCACGATTTTGGGATATGGCCCATGTGGCCCCACCCCCTTGAAAATCAAGAGAAATTCCATGGCCGGGTCCCCAAAATGAACCGAGGTCATGGAGGGGTACGGTAAATCCCGCGTGGAGGGAGGTGTGGAAAAAGTTATGGCAAGGGCTGAGAGAGAAATGCCGCCGCTGGACACATTTCCCGGTCTGCTGCTGACCCTGACCGCCCTGTCCGGCGAGTTCCCGACCGACCTGTTGGCCCGACTTCCCGGTGCCGCGTCCTACAAAGAGTTCGCCGTCAAACAGCTCAAACGGGAAAACCTGCTGCGGACCTATTACCGTGATGGCGTCCGTGGTCTGCGGCTTACATTTCCCGCCAAAAAGCTGCTGCTGTCCAGCCGGCCCCATTGGTTCGGCCCCTATCTGTCCGGTGCCGCTGAGACGAACCGGCTCAAAAGCGAGATCATCCGCCGCCTGCGTTTGCACCGGATGGCCGAGGTGCTGGTGTCGATGCTGAATGCGGGCGTCACCGTATTTCCGTGGGAAAAGCCGGGTATGTTTCAGTCTGTGCCGCCCCCGGCCCATACCTGGATCAGCCACCCCACCTATTTCAGCTCCCGTGAGGTCAAAGAGATCGGGCCACAACGCGACATGATACGCGGTTCCCGTTCCACTGGCGTCCTGCTGACGGGCGGGGACATTTTTGTGGTCTACAACACCGGCGTATCTGAGATGAAGTGGGAGTTTCGGGCTGAACTTCGCCTGAAGAACCTGCTGAAAACCGACCTGTGCCATGCCCGCCTTTCCCATCAGTTTATGAACACTGAACAAAGCGCCATCGTGTTTGGTGCGGACATGGGCCGGATGGAGCCTCTTATGGGGGCACATGGTCAAAAGGGGCACGACTATTTTGTGCTGGACGGTGATTTCACGCATTTCTACTACCTCACCAGCGACCACTACGGTGAGGTTGTGCTGCAGCTGCTCTGCGGCCCGGATGAAAGAGCGGCCTTGGACGCCGTCCTGCTTGAGGACTTGTCCGAATCCCGGCCCGGCCTTGTGGTGGAGAACGACGCCATGGATGGGGATGAGCCGGTGCTGTTCGGCTACACCTGCGATATGCCCCGCATCAAGCGCTTTGACAATGCGCTGCACATTCACAACACCAAGGGGACGCTGTACTGCTTCGACTTCCAGGAGGACGCATTGCGGAAGCTGTGCGGCCCCAACGTCTCCATCCGGGTCATCGACTTTGACGCATATGAGGAGAGTGTTTTCCATTCCGCGCAAGAAATTGATTGAGCTGCTGGCAGCAGTATTTATCCTCGCGGCCCTGGTGCTCTATGGCGGCGGCTTCATCGGCCAGCTGCTCTATAACTACGATGTGTGGCAGGAGACCGGAGGGCAGTTCGGCACCGCCCCCCAGCTCCCGGACGCAAACGTGTTTGCCTGCCTCGCCGCTGTGTTCCACTGGCCCACTGGGCTGTACGGCCTCGGCCTGTGCATCGGCGGGCTGGCCGCGCTGGTGCTGGGGATCATGTGCATGGGCCGGGGCGAGGGCGGCGCCCTGGACAAGGCCCGAAACCTGGTGTACTCGGACAAGGGCACCTACGGCACGGCGGGCTTCATGTCCAAAAAGGAGCTGAAGGAGGTACTGGACCTTGTGCCCGATATCCGCAAGCACCACGGCATTATCCTGGGCGAGCTGGACGGCCAGGTGATCTGTGTGCCGGAGAAAACCCGCATGAACGGCAATCTGGCAGTCTATGGCGCCAGCGGCTCCAAAAAGACCCGGGCCTTCTGTGTCAATATGATCCTCCAAGCGGCATCCCGGTCGCCCAAAACCTCCCTCATTATCTGTGACCCAAAATCCGAACTGTATGAAAAGACCAGCGAATACCTGCGGGATCAGGGCTACACCGTCAAGGTGTTCAACCTGGTCACCCCCGCCGCCTCTGATTCCTGGAACTGCCTGTCCGAAATCGACGGCCAGGAGCTGATGGCCCAGCTTTTCTGTGACGTTATCATCAAAAACACAGGCAGCGGCCAGGGCGACCACTTCTGGGACAACGCGGAGCTGAATTTGCTCAAAGCTCTGGTACTCTATGTGGAGCAGGGCTATCCCCCGGAAAAGCGCAACATCGGAGAGGTCTATCAGCTGCTTACCATGAGCAGCGAGAAGGAACTGAATGCCCTGTTTGATGTCCTCCCGGTCAGCCACCCGGCCAAGGCCCCCTACAGCATTTTCAAGCAGTCCAGCGAGAGTGTGCGGGGCGGCGTCATCATCGGCCTGGGCTCCCGCCTCCAGGTGTTCCAGAACCGGGACATCCGAAATCTCACCGCCTATGATGAGATTGACCTGGAGCTGCCGGGAAAACAGCCCTGCGCCTACTTCTGCATCACCAGCGACCAGGACAGCACCTTTGATTTTCTGTCCTCCCTGTTCCTGTCCTTCATCTTCATCAAGCTGGTGCGGTATGCCGACCAGAACTGTCCCGGCGGGGCGCTGCCTGTCCCCGTCCATGTGCTTGGGGAGGAGCTGTGCGC
>ERZ808035.1445-NODE-1445-length-11620-cov-3.495019_pt1 | contig 11620 bp, 17 predicted proteins | sample MGYA00380189_ERZ808035 | MGnify/ENA primary metagenome ERZ808035 (study PRJEB31490, sample SAMN06133407) | mouse gut metagenome | isolation source: M5_1 | host: mice | place: China: Chengdu | collected 2015-05 ...
CTGAAACAGATGGCTTTTTTTCAGATTCACGTATTCTCTGAAAGCCTCCACATAGGAAGCTTCCGGATCCGCGATCCATAATCTTGTGTTTTTCACTTTTACCTCCTGCAACACAAGCCCCGGTTTCTTCATGCTGCAATTCTTAATGGAATCTGACTCAGAAAACATTTGAGTCCATGGCGAATGCCACCTTGTAGATAAACGTTTATCACATTTTTTATTATAAAGAATCCTGTTTCCACTGTAAAGGCAGTTTACAGTTTGTTCACAAATTTTGTCGAATACTCACAAAAACCGAAACGCTGCAATCGCATAAAGCAGGGTAACCCCGCTGAATCCAAGTGTTCCGGATGTCAGAAGACTGCACAGGTTAATTCCTACCGAACATGGAATCTCCCACGACGCCAGCAGAAGGTTGACCCCGTAAATCGAGATCGCACCCATCACCGCCCGCAGGCAGAAATTCAGGAAAAGTTCCGCTTTCCGTTTTACCAGTACCATAAAAAGCACCAGAAGACATGCACCTGCAATCACTGCGACTCCCATCTCTTTCTCCACTTCAGCCTCCCCCTCTCTGGTTTCACTATATGAAAAACACTGAAAAATATTCCCGTTTCCGTATAAATTTTCCAATTGGCGACTATACTGATAGTAACCAGTTTCCAATAACAGGAAGGAAAATGCAGATGAAACGCACAGAACCCAATATGAGTGCTGATCCCAGAAAACAGCAGCTTCTGGAGGACCTTCAAAAAGCGAAGCGTGCCATGGACTGCGCCTACTCCAACTTTGAAAACGTCATCGACCCGGATCTGATCGACTGTTCGATCTATGAACTGAAAGCGGTACAGATGCGTTATCAGTTTCTGCTGAAGCAGGCAGAGCTTCTGGACCTGACCATATGATCTTAGAGTTTTCGGATAAAACGGGCCAGGTCCGCATCACTGCCCATGACCATCATATGGTCTTCCCCTTTGAAGCAGTAGTCCGCATCGGGCATGAACACGGAACCATCCGCTTCCCGGATGCCGAGAATACTGATATTATAATTGACCCGGACATTCAGTTCTTTAATGCTTTTCCCCACCCACTCTTTGAAAGGGAGAACCTCATAGATCCCGTAATCTCCCAGATCTACAAAATCAAAAACATGGTTCGCACTGGATTTTTTCGCAACCTTCTCGGCAATGTCGCGCTCCGGATAGACGACCTCATCCGCCCCGTTCCGCAGAAGAAATTTTGCCTGTACATCCGTACTGGCGCGGCTGATGACCCATTTCGCCCCCAGCTCCTTTAAAAGGCTGGTGATCTCCAGGCTGTTCTGAAAATTTGTACCGATACATACGATACACCTGTCAAAATTCCGAACGCCCAGCTCCTTAAGCACCTCCGGTTTCGCACAGTCCCCGATCTGCGCGCTGGTCACCAGATGGAGGCAGGGCGCCAGACGCTCCTCCACCACATCCACTGCCAGTATCTCATTTCCCAGTTTGGACAGTTCCCTGCACAGATACTGCCCAAATCTTCCCATTCCAATAATCAAAAAAGATTTCATAAAGCATTTCTCCCAACTCAGCCAATATTGATGCGTTCCATGGGCTGGCGAAGCCCGGACCTCTGTTTTTTATCTGTAAATGCAAGGGCAAAGGACAGACTTCCGATCCTTCCGCAGTACATCAGGAGAATCAGGATGATTCTCGAACATGTCCCGGCCTGCCTTGTAATCCCCGTGCTCATCCCTACGGTATCTACCGCTGAAAATGTCTCCAGCAGTACATCCGTCAGCGGAAGGCCGTCCAGCGCACAGATGAGAAAGGATGCCGTTACTGCCAGTGTAAGCGTCAGCGTAAACACAATCGCCGCCTTTTCGATCATGCCGTTCTCCAGCCTTCTTCCATAGATGTTGACGCCGTCCCGGTGCTGGATCATGGACACCACATAGAACAGAAGCACCATGATCGTCGTGGTCTTCACACCGCCCGCTGTGGAACCCGGATTTCCTCCAATCAGCATCAGCACCAGCGTGAGCAGCTTTCCCGCGTCACCCATTGCCGCCACATCTGTCGTGTTAAAGCCTGCCGTTCTGGGAGTCACCGCTGCAAAAAGCGCTCCTAAAAACTGTCCGGAACCGCTCATGCCTGCCAGCACGCCGTTTCGCTCCAGGAGCCAGAACAGCCCCGTCGGCACGATCACCAGAACCAGAAGAGCGGTTAAAACCATCTTGGTGTGAAGCGTATATCTCTTCACATGGCAGCGGTTTTTATGCAGATCCCGCCACACGGAAAACCCAAGGCCTCCCACCAGGATCAATGCCGTAATGGTCAGATTGATCAGCCAGTCATCTGCATAACGGACCAGAGAACCATATTCTCCAAAGCGTCCCATCAGGTCAAAGCCGGCGTTGCAGAAAGCGGAGACAGCATGGAAAATCCCATAATAGATCCCCTCCACGATCCCGAATTCCGGTATAAAACGCAGGGACAGAAGGCATGCTCCGATTCCTTCCGCCAGAAAAGTCCCTTTTATGATCAGCTTTGCCAGGCGCACCACGCCGCCAAGCTCCAGTATATTCACGCTGTCCCTCAACAGGCCCCGGTCCGCAAGACCGATCTTTTTTCCCATCATCAGAAGAATCGTCACGCCAATCGTCACAAACCCCAGGCCCCCTGTCTGTATCATGAGCAGGATCACCAGCTGTCCGAACAGGCTCCAGTGCTGATAGGTGTCCACCACCACAAGGCCGGTCACGCAGGTGGCGCTGGCGGCTGTAAACAGTGCGGACAGAAAATCCGTCCCCTCCCGGGCCCGGCTGGCTGCTGGAAGCATTAAAAGCCCCGTACCGCACAATATGATAATGAGAAAACCGACTGCGATCCACTGGACAGGCGTCAGGCTTCTTCGTATTTTTGTAAACATATAGATCCCCGCTTTCAAAAAACACGGATGTTTCCGGCTGTTCTTTATATTCAGAAACACGAAACCCCGAAATTGATTATGCCAACTGCATTGACTGGTTTTCTAATTCCTTAACGGTATCAAGAGATAACTCCGTAGCTTCCGCTATTTCCTCTAAAGACATTTTGCCTGATTTAATTAAATGAACCGCCGTCTTTTTTGCTTTATTCTGTACTGCTTCATTCCTCATGTTTTCCATAATTTTACACATAACAGCAACTCCTTTCTCATCCTGCTTAAAGTATCGCGCTTTTTCAGCAAGTGTTTCATAATTCATATCATCGGGATTCGTGCATGAAAAATCGTGCATCAGCTTTCCAATCTCATCGTTGCCCCTATATTTCCCATTAACATATATGATATGCGAACCATCGCCAAACAATACTTTGTTTTCCCCGATAGTGACATATCTTTCTACCGGATATATCGGCTGGTTTCCTTTCATTACATCATTTTCTGTTATGAAAATAACATAGCTGTCAGGAATATCCTCTGTATCATCACCAGCCTTTAATATGTGCGCATCCAACAAGCTGCTGTTATGCCTTGCCCTCTTTGCGCCTGCTCCTGCGTCTTTCCTCTGAATTTCAACATCAAATTCCTTATCGGCGTCGTCAACCGCATGAACATCTAAAACAGCCGAACGTCCCTGCAAATTCTTCAATGGTTCTTGTGTCCTGACCGATTTAACTTTTATATCCCCCCGCCCTAAAACAATCCGAAGTATTAGTTCCACACCCTCAAAATTATCTGCAAGGCAGACGGACATAAAATCATCGTCCATATATCGGAGTGATTTCAGACGTTCTAAATCCTGTTGATGTGTCTGCTCCGTTGTATTCAAAAATATCACCTTCTTCCACTGCTTTTATTATACATCAGACAATGCCTTTTGAAAACTGAATTTTCCGTAGAATTTTCTCGATTTTCTATACGCTCTGACGCTGTGTTACTTTTTCAGTTATGATTGCGGTAAGGTTTGATAGTCTAAGTTCTCCATTCAACTATATCTTCAAGTTTTTTGCGTGGTCTTTCTTTAGGAAATTCATTAGGATAGCCAAACGCAATCGCTGCGATAAGCTGTCCGTCACTATTGAGCCATTCACATAGTTCTGAATATGCAAAATAAATATCACATATCCAAAGACTGCCTATTCCTTTTTCAGTAGCAGCAAGAAGCATATTTTGTATGGAAGCACTTATAGATTGAATATTACAAATTTCATAAATATGTTCTTCTGGTATCAATTCTGACAAAATATTTTTCCCCAAAGAATTAACAACAAAAATTATAGTTGGAGCTTCTTCCATTATATCCACGGTATATTTTGCCGCAGGGATTTGTTGTTTGCTTTGTGGTAATAATGCATTTTCGTTTTCTTCCCGTTCAATTCCCTGACGGAAAACTTTTAGCATTTCTGCTTTTGCAGTTCCTTGTATCACAATATATTTCCATGGCTGTCTATTTTTTGAAGAAGGTGCTTTTACTCCGCTTTGGATAATATCCATAATATCTTCTTGGGATATAGGCTTATCTAAGAATTTCCTTATACTTCGTTTGTCATAAATTGCCGAAATCATTTTTATATGTCCTTTCAAATTCCTCTTTGTATCTCCAATAGAATACCACAATCACACTCATATTTCTATCAGATTTTCATTAAATTTCTTCCTCCCTCCGTTTCGTTTTGTTCTGTTGCCTGTTATGCTGTCGGCTCTCGTTCTGAAGTTCCCTCTCAAGGTTCTTTTTGTTATAACTGATTACCTCGGCATACGCTAATTCTAAACTCAGCTCTTGGCTGAGTTTGCGGTCATTTGTCTGCTCCTTGCCGATACTGTCATACTCGGATTGTAAAGACTGTATCTCGGCGTTCCACTGTTTCGGCGTTATCTTCTCGCCATTCTGTAAAAGGCTCTGCATATGCTCCTTTAATTCGGGGTATTTCGATAAGCTGTCTTTATGCTCTTTATCAAATTTCATTTTTGCAAATCCTTTTAGTGACTGGCTCTCCTTATAGGTGGCTTGGATTGGCGCAAAGAGAGCATACATCTTTGACAGTTCCTTTAATCAGTTTAGTTTCTGTCCCTTTGAAAGATGTACCGCTTCCACCTCTTGGTATCTCTGTTCCTTATCCGCTGTAAAGTTCGCAAGGCTCTCAAAGCTGTCTATCTTCCTTGTCGTGATGAATTTCTCCGCATTGTCGGCTAACTGCGAATCCAATGCAGCTGCATTGGATTTGCGGTTACGGTCGGATATCCTTCTTAGGTGCTTTCCGCTGACAATCGGCAAGTCAAGTCTGACTTTGCGCTCCCTCACTTTTGCAATCATTTCCATGACTTCATTTTTCATGCTGACCGCCGCATTTTTAATCTGCGTACTTTTGTACGTTGCGTACTGTACGCTGTGAAGTTCCTGCTTGGCAAGCATGAGCATTTCTTTTGCCTGTTCCAACAGCATATTATTCTTAATGATTTCCCGATTGATTTTCTCAGGCATAAGCTGTTCTCTTTATCAAAGAACTCATGCCTTACTTTGATATACATTGGTCTCACCTCCTGTTTGTTGCGACGTCGCAACGATATTTTGACATAAAAATACCACCATGCCGCTAATGGGTGGTGGTATCAGTATCTTTATTTATTCCATCAAACCGATGATATGCTTGTCTATCACATGGACGAAGAAAGATTTTCCCCTTCTCTACACACTGCTTGAGGTGTTCTTTAAAATCTTCAACACCAAAATAGCAGTCGAGATTAAATAACAACTTTTTTCCTGTAGCATCATATAATTTTTCTTGTAGTACTTGAATCTCTTTGTCTGCTCTGATCTCCTGTAAAATAGTCAACTTACCGTCTCCTGATATGCCTCAAATAATTCTTTTAACATTCCTGATAACTCGCAACCTTCTGGAAGTTCTAATATATCAATAGCACTCATATTCGCAAATATCTCCAATGCCTTACGATTATGAATTTGCCAATATTCTTTATTATGTCCAACCATTCCTGACACTTCCCCGTCAGTCAATGCACTAATAATATCTGACAAAGCAAAGCTATCCTCATACATTCCTCCATCATTAAACCATTTCATAATATCATTTTTATTATCATAAACCCTTAGAGAACATCTTTCAATGTCTTTTAGAAATTTTTCATTTTCTCAACTTCTATCTCCAAGAACACTACCATAGACGATGCCGTGTAGTACGCGTACATGGCTCGCTCATATACCTTTCTTTCCATATTTTCGGTGCTCATATCGCTGAAAAAAGTAAAAAATAAAAAGACGATGTCGTCTACAGCTTGTCCACATACCCCCTGCGCGGCACACAGGATAGAATATACACCCCTGTGTCCGCTCTATAAAAATATAGGGGAAAGCTGCGGCACACCAGCATATATGCACGCAGGAGGTATGTGTCTATGAACTAAGTTGCACTATCCTCTTTTCCAGCATAACCAAGACACCTTGCCATACTCTTTGGGTCTGCTGTATCATATTGCTCATCGCCTATCCTGAACTTTATGTCCACATTCTCCTGCTCCGCTTTCAGCTTGATCAGCAGCCCCCATACTCTTTTATTCAGTTTTTCTAAAAATTCTGGATGTTCTCCATTTTGTAATTCTGTCAATGTTGGCATTTTCCTCACCTCATTTCATTGTATGCCATACTGTTTGTACAATATTTGGACGTTATTAATTATGTAACTGGCGCTTTCGATTGTTATCTTTCTCATTGCTGCTAAAATTAGTCCATGGAGGCTCTTGATGCCATCAATGTTGCAAGAGCCTTTGTTTTTCCTTCAATTTCTTGCTCTGTCTGATTTTTTCTCTCTATGACAATGGAAACTTTTGGTGAAAAACTAGGTATCGGACGAACTGCAATCTCAAATATTGAAAATTGTAAAAGAAATGTAACAGACCAAATGGTTAAATCCATCTGTCGCGAATTTGGCTATAATGAAAAATGGCTACGTGATGGCATTGAACCAAAGAAACCAGTGATTGATGAAGATATGGAGTATAGACAGATCTGTGCCAAACTTGGCATCAATGACAACCGGGCAAAGCAAATCATACTAAATTATGACAGATTCTCTCCTGATGATAAGAAGCTCTTTTGGGAATACATTGACAGACTAATTGACACTACTGGACAATCAAATACCTAATGATCGCGTCATTCCTGCGCACCCGATCTGGTTGTCGAAGTGCTTTCTTCTGGAACCGCCAAAATGACAAAGGCTGCACTCGTCTAAGCGTTACAGATAAAGAACAAGAAGAAACAAAAAAAAGAAATACAGGTCTCACTTTACGATGATTCCTGTATTTCTCTGGAAGAAATTTTCAAAGACTTATTTAAAAAAAGGCAATCATGACATCTGATACAGTCCGATCACCAACCGAAATATAACCGTTGATACCAAAACAGACTTTATGATTTTTTGTTGTTTTATGATTGTTTCTATGTTATATTGAATATGAAAAGGCAATACCAATAGACGGTTAGCCCAATTTTTTGTTACATTTATAAAATAACCGCGGCTTTCTGAGGGTTTTTAATTCTGCCTAACTATCTTTATTAATTCCTCAATAAGTTCTTCTTCAGGCTTCATGTTGCCACCCCTCTCATGCAAATTATTTCGTTCTGTTATGTTTTTATGCTATCACATCACAAGCAATAAAATCTATCCTCGTATTTTCATATCTTATATTTCCTGCAAACTTTGTCAGATACTTACAAGATACAAACTATCATTTTTTTATAGTTTCTTGCAATATGTATAATTCATCGCGACTTTTCGACAAAGTACTATTATTTTCCAGAAATATCCTGTATACTTAATATCAAAAACAGCGAAAAGAGGGAGCACCTATGGATTTTTTAGAAAAACTAACAAATTTCTCTAACAGAATTGATCGCATAAAAGGAAGTATCCTGACGGAAGAAGCCACGAAAACTTCTATCATTCTGCCGTTCTTCCAACTCTTAGGCTATGATGTATTTAATCCCTATGGTTTGTCCCTGAATATATTGCCGATGTTAGAATTAAAAAAGGTGAAAAAGTTGACTATGCCATTATGTCCAACAATGAACCGTTGATCTTAATTGAAGCCAAACCAGTCAATACAGAACTTTCCATCAAACATATCAATCAGTTAATTCGGTATTTTTCCGTCACCAAGGCAAAGTTTGGCATCTTGACAAACGGTATTGTATATCAGTTCTATTCTGACTTAGAAGAACACAACAAAATGGATACCGTCCCATTCCTTGAGTTTAATCTCTGCAATCTCAAAAAAGAGACAGTGCAGGAACTCAAACGCTTTCAAAAAGAGGCTTTTAATCTCAAAGATATTCTGAGCAGTGCCTCAAACTTAAAATACATGACCATGGTAAAAAAGGAAATTGCAGAGCAGTTTCAGTCCCCCTCTGACCAGTTGGTAAAAGTACTAATCAGCAAAAATATATACAGCGGTACAAAAACACAGGCAGTCATAGATAAATTCAAAGGAATTATCCAAAAATCATTTGCCGAATACATCAATGATATTCTTGCAGAACGCCTAAGTACTGTCATTTCGCCTGAACCTGCTATTTCGAATGCAGTACCCGAAAAGAATGATGCTGTCTTAACTCAGGAAGAACTGGAAATTTTAGATTATATCAAGAACCTACTGAACACGAACCAGAACATTCTCTATAAAAAGACTTCCAGATATACCTGTATGCAGCTTGGAGAGACATCTACCAAATGGATTTGCCGCGTATATATCAGGAAAGAACAACATTTATTTACGCTGCATAAATTTGAAAATACCGATTATGAGTGTGAATATTTCTTTGATGAGGTCGAGCAGCTTGAAATCATAAAGGATGTAATCAGAGATACTTTTGAAAAATGCTGTAAAATATAATCAGAAAAATATCAGAAAAAAAGATAAGAAACGAGGAAACTATCTATGGCAATTACAGATGTATTTAAAACACGGCAATTTAAAAACGACATCGAACGCCTCACCGCCGAAAATAACTACCTGAACTCTCTCCTGACACCCGAGATGAGGCAGGCCGTCTCCATAAATGCCGAAATTCAACGGCTAAATGCCGAGAAACAATCCGTCCAGGCATCAGTTGAGGCAATGACACAGGAAGTACAGACACTAAACAATGAAATCCAACGGAAAAAGGCTTTCATTATCTTTATGGACGATGAAATCTTATATCAGGATTTCGGTCTTTACACCCCCGTCTATAATCTGATGAACTCCGAAATGTACAAAGATAAGCTAGCAGTTGTGCGAGAGCGGCAAAAAAATATGATAAAAAACAATACCGCGGCATATTTTCCCACCAACTTTACTTACAATAACAGTCTTGCACAAGGCAAAAAGCTCGTGGCGGACAATGTCAAACAAATCCTTCGTGCATTTAACAACGAATGCGAAGCCATTATTGATAAAGTCAAATTCAACAATGTTGAATCCATCCGCAAGAGACTCATCAAATCCTGTGAAGATCTGAATAAATTAAATGCGAAAATGCAGATATCCATCACTCCCTCCTATCTGGATTTGAAACTGCAAGAGCTAAACTTATGTTATGAATATGCCATCAAAAAACAGGCAGAAAAAGAAGAGCAGAAGCGCATCCGCGAAGAACAGCGTGAGGCACAAAAACTACAACGGGAAATAGAAGAAGCCCGCCGAACAAGCGAGAAGGAACGAAGCCACTATAGAAATGCACTTCACCGTCTTGAAATCCAAATGCAGTCAGCAAATGAAATAGAGCGAACAATCTTAGAAGAACGACGTCTCGAAGTGCAGCGCCAGCTTGACAATATCGAAGAAGAAATAAGAAAAATTGATTACAGGGAAGCAAACCAGCGCGCAGGCTATGTGTATATTATTTCAAATATTGGGTCCTTTGGCGAGAACATTTACAAAATCGGTATGACAAGAAGGCTTGAACCTATGGACCGTGTGGACGAGCTTGGCGATGCTTCTGTCCCATTTGCATTTGATGTCCATGCCATGATATTCAGCGATGACGCCCCTGCTCTGGAAGCAGCACTTCACAGGGCATTTGACGACAGAAAAGTAAATATGGTGAATACGAGGAGAGAATTTTTCCATGTAACCCTTGAGGAGATTGAAGCAGTCGTAAAACAAAATTTTGATAAAACGGTTGAATTTACTAAAATTCCTAATGCCGAACAATACCGTGAATCCCAAATGCGGCGACGCCAGTCCGGTCAGGGCGAACTGGTCAGACAAGATGCTGCCGAAACTGTACAAGCCGCCCCTCCCTCTCCTGCTCAAACCACACCGGCCCAGACCGCACTGGCATCTTCCATTCCACATGTAAGCCAAGCACAGCTTGACCCTTCTAAGCAATACCTCAGAAGCAAATGGGGAATCTACGAAATGCCAAATCCTTATATCGTATGCCTTGTCAAAGGTCCACGCAAAGACCTGAAGCTTGTAGCCACTATGTAAATATTTTGCAGCTTCCAACCAAACAACTGATAAACATATAACAAAACCTCCCTGAGTGTTCATACTCTAGGAGGTTCATTTATTGATCTAATCTCTACTTTTATTCCAAAAATCTTTAAAATCCACTTTTAAATACAAAGTATATAATTTATCCTTACTCAAATCATTATATAGTTTTTTAAAGCCATGCTTCTCATAAAAATTAGAAAACATGCATTCTCTACACTCTAAAATAATTAAATTTCCACCAACTATTCTCGCTGCCATACTAATAGCATTATAGCATTCGTTTAAAATATCAGTACCCGATAATTGTTGGCTAGAATACGAATCACTTCTTCCCAATTGACCTATCAAATAAGCCGGTATGGACTTCAAATTATCCCTTCCGGGATAAGAACCTAGCATTTTTCGCTTTTGCTTATTAGAAATCGCTGATATATCTACGGATTTCTGCGCAATTGTGAAATATGCCATTACTATAAAGCTGCCTTTATCCAATTCCTCTTTATCCAGAATAAGATACGTTTTTCCAAAGTTGGTATTCTCATATAAGATTGCCTTATCTTTCAAAAAGTCCTCCAAATCAGTTTCACGCTGACAAGAGAACTTTTGAAATGACTGCTCTAATTTTTCCTGATCGTACTCTGCATTTAATAATTCTCCCAATGGTATAACTATATACATTATTTTTTTAATGCATCCCGAATACTATTTCTTAATTCAGCATTTTGAGGCAAATGTGCAAGGTTCGTTTTAAAATCTGGCGGCAGCGTGGGAGTCGCTGTCTTTGACATTTCTTGTACAAATTCGGTCGCCTTTTTCCGATCAACAAAAAATTGTTTGGTAAACGTCGATGTTGCCATTTTGCACCTCCTTTTCATATAACAACAAGAAAATTTTCTAATTGTTATGTACAATATAGCATTTCTATGAAAGAAAATCAAGAAACAAATGTTCTTATACCTGTTTTTATACATAGGCGTATATAAGCATTTGTGTCTTAATATCAAGATATGAAAAGACAAGGGTAGACTTTACACCCATCTTTATGATATCATCTGATTACAGATTACAAAATCGAGTAGGAAAGTTTCACCTTCCCTACTCCTGCGCCGGACGCGGGCAGCTTTTGCTGCTTATTTCCTCTCCGCGTCCG
>ERZ808035.1446-NODE-1446-length-11616-cov-4.284773_pt1 | contig 11616 bp, 9 predicted proteins | sample MGYA00380189_ERZ808035 | MGnify/ENA primary metagenome ERZ808035 (study PRJEB31490, sample SAMN06133407) | mouse gut metagenome | isolation source: M5_1 | host: mice | place: China: Chengdu | collected 2015-05 ...
GATTGGGTGGCTGTACCATACGATATTCCTTGATAAATCGCTCTACAGTACTATATAAATGCTTTGGGATTCTTTTGCAAATAGAGGCAATCGCCGCCTCATCTGTAATTGTTCCTCTGTCCATTTGAAGCCACTCTACCGATGCACAGAGATGATTTCTTATCCATTGAAAATCCTTCTCATTTTCTACATATCCACTAATATATTCTGTGGCATTATAGATAGTTAATACATTTCCCATATCAAAGACAATATTCTTAATCATAAAATCAATTCCTCCTAATTTATCAGCCAAATTCCTTTAAAAATACGTGTTAATGCAGTCTTTTATTTCAATCAAAACTATTATAAGGCAAAAAATCGACCGCAAAAGCAGCCGATTCTCTCATTTTAACACTTTCATTTCTGGATAATATTCAAATGTAGCTTTGCCAACAATATCCTCTAAATTCACAAATTTATTGTCCCAGAATCTCGAATCCCAAGAGTTATTACGATTGTCTCCCATCATAAAATAACAGCCCTCCGGTATTCTGTAAGGTCCAAAATCCTCATAGAATCTGTTCCCCGTATAATCTGGTATTTCTTTGCCATCAATGTATATCTTACTGTCAATTCCTTCAATTATTTCTCCTGGGAGACCAATAATCCGTTTTAGGTACAACGTTTCCCCATCATCAGGATAATAAAAGGACACAATATCTCCTCTTTGCGGACTGTCATACAAATATGCCAGACGATTAATCACAATCCTGCTCCCTGTCATAACAGCTCCTTCCATTGATCCTGTTGGCACCAACGCACTCGCGACAACATTATTTTTCAGCCAAAACGCGATCACTAGCGCAAACAAAATCATTTTTGACCATTCATAAATTCCCTTTACAATCTTTTTCATAAAATGCCTTTCTATAATGCTATTTCTCTATATACTCTGCAACATACTGCACTTTATCTTTATTGTATAAATCTAAACATAAGTTTATATCATTATAAAGAATTGTTCTGTCCTTACAATAAACGGAATAAATTTTATTTTGTGTCAGTACAGCCAATCGTTCCACATCAAAATCATCAGCAATAAAAATAGGCATCACTTGCAGTAAAATCTCCGCACAGCTACTATCCTTCGCATACGAAACAAGGTTATCAACAGAACTTTTGCTATATCCATCTGTGGTATCAATATACGCCGTCCGAATGGTTCCATCTCGAAATTTATAATAATGCTGCCAATCTGGGCTGTTTACTGGATAACTGCGTAAAAAGACAATACCAATCGCATAATCATATTTCATTACCCCAGCCAGATAGACTATATTGCCCTCCTTGTCCAATAGGTTAAAGGCATATTCTGTATCACGGGACACATCTAAATTGCGTATAAAACCATCATAGCTAGAAATTGATCCCTGTACAAAACCATTTGTATTCATAATATCTGCAATAGCGTCAACAATAAATGCATTTTTCATCCAGTAAAAATCAATAAAATCTGAAAATCCATTCTCCGACGCATACTTAAGATATGCATCTGAAACAAACAGCTTAATTTTATTTCCCTCCAAAAGCTCTAAATCAATCGCATTCGGATTGTTCGCAAAGGCAAGAATCTCTGAAAAATATGCAGCGATCTCTTGATTTTGCCGCGGGTCAAAGTTCACTGTCTCCAAATCATCATTGCATCCAAACAGATTATCATACTGAACATACACTGGCGCCAAATATACAGCCCTATTTTTATACTGATTTATAAGCGAAAAAGCTTCGTATAATACTTGGTCAACCACAATCTCTTCATTTGGATGCTGATTGATATAATACAAATTATGCACTCCGTCAAAGGACATACTTGTATGAAAAAGCTGATACGCTTTTACCACAGTCTCTGTATATAACACAGTGATCGCTTTCTGTTCTGCTGTGGCGGACAATTCTCCTGTTCCAAGACGATACTGAAATATCAGCTCCTTAGCACAACTAGGTTCTGATGCGGAAGCTTCGATAGTCGTCCAGCCGGCATCCACTGTGAGATATTCTATCAGCGCATAGCCAAACGCACTAATGCCAATCCCTATCAATAAAATTATTATAACAAGCCTGCTTTTTGGATACTTTTCTAGCAGAGAAATCCGTTTTACAGGTTTTGGATGTCTTTCAGTTCTATCCCTAACTGTACGATTCAAGTTATACCACCACTAAGATCAATAACAAAATAAACAGTACAATAATCGCCGCTATGACTATCAATCCAGCTATCGCGCCCTTCTTACATGCAGTATAATTGCGATAATAGTGAAAATGCTTAAATACCAAAGCTGCAATCAATCCAAGTACCGGAAGCAGAAATGAAATAATCTTGTACCACACACTGCCTGTGTCATGCACAGGAGCTTTCAAAAATTCATCCTCCTGAACAGACAATGTATCTGCTTTTGTCCCCTGCGAATCTTGCTGCGTTTGCGGCACATTTGGGTCTACAATATTAATTGACTTCAAAGGCACTCCCTTTGCACGAATTGCCTTATATTCCTCAATTTCTTTCTTATTGCCATATACAAAGTGATCATGTCCAATATTGACAAGCTCCGGCTGATCTGTACTGTAATCATGCATAGACGGATCATACGTATAAAGCACTTTGTTCTTCTCTAATTTCGGATCTGGAATTGGAATCGCAGAAATCAGAGAGTGCGTATACGGATGCAGCGGAAATTCAAACAATTCATCCGCCTCTGCTATCTCCACAATGTTTCCCTTATAGATTACCCCAATTCGGTCAGAAATAAACCGCACAATCGAGAGATCATGTGCAATAAACAAATAGGTGACATTCTTTTCTATCTGGAATTTTTTGAGTAGATTCAACACCTGTGCTCTGATAGAGACATCCAATGCCGAGATTGGTTCGTCCGCCACAACAAGCTCTGGTTCCATAACCATAGCGCGGGCAAGTCCAATTCGCTGGCGCTGTCCACCCGAAAATTCATGCGGATATCGTGTCAAATGCTCCGGCAAGAGTCCTACCTCATTAATCATATTTTCAACCTTTTGGACACGATCAGCCTCATTTTTATACAAATGAAAATTATACAATCCTTCTGACACAATGTAATCCACAGTAGCGCGCTCATTGAGAGACGCAGCCGGGTCCTGAAATACCATCTGGATATTACGGATTACCTCTCTGTCCAAAGAGTGCGGAATTTTCCCAGAGATACGAACACCTTTATATAAAATTTCTCCTCCAGCACATGGATTAACACGAATCACAGCTCTTCCAACAGTTGTTTTTCCAGATCCAGACTCTCCTACTAACGAGAAAGTTTCTCCTTTATAAATGTCAAAATTCGCATTTTTGACAGCCTTCACTGCACTTTCGCCTTTGCCAAAAGTAATATCCACGTTCTTTACTGATAATAATATCTCTTTGCCGTTTTTTTCATCAATTGGACCATGCTCCGGCAAATGAAATACACGTCCTGATTTATTCTGATTCAGATTTGACACGTTCTAAATCTCCTATCTAAAAGTCACTATATATTAAAAGCTTTTAAAAGTTTCTCATGAATATTCTGAATTGCTTCTGGTTTTTCAACCCGAGGTGAACGAGGGTCCAGCAGCCAAGTTTTTGCAAAGTGTGTATCACTAACCTGAAACATTGGCGGCTCCTTCAGCGTATCAATCTTCATACAGTATGGGTTCCGTGGTGCAAATGCATCTCCTACAACTTTGTTGTAAAGAGAAGGCGGCGTGCCTGTGATTGAATACAACTTTGTATTCTTCTCCGCAAGCTGCGGCATAGAAGACAGCAGTGCCCATGTATATGGGTGCCTTGGATCATAAAAGATCTCATCCACAGAGGCAAGTTCTATAATCTGACCTGCATAGACAACCGCAACACGGTCCGCTATATTGGCCACAACCCCGAGATCGTGTGTGATAAACACAATTGTATAGTTAAACTCTTTCTGCAAATCCTTTAGAAGCTTTAAAATCTGCGCCTGAATTGTCACATCGAGCGCCGTTGTCGGCTCGTCACATATCAATATCTTAGGCTGACAAGAAAGCGCAATCGCGATAACAATTCGCTGTCTCATACCACCGGAATACTGAAATGGATAGTCATCAAAACGTGCCTCCGCATTAGGAATCCCCACTTTCTTCATAAGGTCCAATGCTTTTGCCCGCGCCTCAGCCTCCGTCACATCCTGATGTTTCATAATAATTGATGTAATCTGCTTCCCAATTGTTATAATAGGATTCAATGAAGTCATTGGGTCCTGAAATACCGTCGCAATTTTTTTACCGCGAATCTGATACCAGTCTTTTGCATACTTTACATTTGCCAAATTTAGCACACAAGTTCCATGAAGCTGATCTGCTGTCTCATCAAGATATTTTACGCGAAAAGCTACTTTGTCAAAAACTGCATTTCTGTGCACATCATCCGACAAATCTGCTCCTATTTTCATCGCGGACTGAAACGCTGCTAAAAACTTAAACAACATCTGCACACGCTTATGAAAACTATATCTGCCAATAGAGAGATACACTTCTTTTGCGAGAACTTCATTGCGCTCCTTTGTCTCCTGACGAATACTTCCCTTAATTGCCGCGTCATACTTGGCTTTCAAAGCAGCCATATCCGAGTTATATTGATTGATATAGGCTGTGTCATTCTCAATCTGTCTTTTTGCAGCAGCCTCCATTGCAGCTCTATCTTTCAACAGTTTTTTAATCTCTTTTTCCATCTGCCTTATTGATTGAGAGAGTTCTTTAATCTTTGCTCTTTCTGTCTTGGAGTCCAATGTCTGTTTCAAATTAAATACTTCTGTCTTCTTTGTACCAAGTTCCGCAATCGCCTTATCGCTTTGTTCTTTCTGCTCTTTGCTAATGCTCGCCTTTTTGGCATGCTCAGCCTTCAAAGCTTCTATCTCTTTATAAATATCTGCTCCAAGTTCAAACTGCGAATACGCATTCAGCTTTGCATACGTATAGTCGATCATCTTTTTGGATACGGAAGTTTTCCGAACAATTGTATCCGCTAAATCTTCATCATTAAAGATTATACTTCCATTGTCAATATATCCATTGCTGTCAAGCATTCCTGCAAATGTTTTTGTAAACACAGATTTGCCAGAACCAGACTCCCCAACAATCGCTATTGATTCATTCTCATAAATATCAAGTGAAACGCCGCGAATAGCTGTCAATTTTTTTCCACGCACACGAAATTTCACTTCCAAATCCTTGATTGATAATAATACCTTTTTATCTTCCATTCTATCTTCCTCTTATTCGGAACTGTACAACCATTCGTAATACATCTGCAACATCATTCTGCATGTTACTATTCACGGCTTAAAACCCACTCATAGTAACAATTCGGGGCAATATTCAAAATTTTCCTTCGCAAAAATCGCCCCTCACTCCTGAATCATATTCTCACGGAATGCGCAGTTCAGCGCATTCCTGACTCATGAATAGTAACTTTTGCACTTTCTACATATGTGTTCTAGGGTCAGACGCATCACCAAGATTCTGTCCCACCACATACAAAACAATTGTGATAATCGAAGCAACCGCAACCGGACTCCAGAACTCAAAGCCCCATCCAGGTGTGAGCATTGCGCTCTCAGCCTCATAGATTAACCTACCAAGTGACATTTCCTTAAGCCCCATTCCAATATAGGCAAGGAACACTTCATAAGAAATATAAGAAGGTATCTCTGTCGCCGCAAGGGTCACAACAACAGAAGTCATAAACGGCAGAATATTTTTCATTGCAATCCGAATGGTAGAAGTTCCAAGGCATCTTGATGCCAGATTATACTCCCTATCACGGATAATGACAACCTGTGTACGTATAAAATACGCAATTGACAACCATCCTGTCACAGTCATCGCAAAGACCATTGTCCAAAAGCCTGCCGTAAATATCATAACCATTACAGAAATTACTAAAATATAAGGAAGATTTGCAATAATGTTATAGACAATCATCATAACATTATCCACCTTCTTAGAAAATCCCCAAATTGCGCCAATCACAACACCAACCGACATATTAATCAGCGCGACAATCAGTGCCAGTGAAATCGAAATCTGAGAACCATACCAAATCGCATCAAAGGTAGACTGACCAGCCGCGCCTGCTCCCAAAATCCAGTGGATATTATATCCAAACTGCTTGAGCGCAGCAGCAGGCGTCAAATGCTTTGCAGAAGCATTCAACAGATTTCCATATCGGTCATACTCCACAAATATTGGATACAAGTATGCCATCAATACAATAACCGCAAGCAGTCCCAACATCACAATATTAATCTTTTTTCGGAAAAATACCCGAAAAACAGAATGCCAGTAAGAATATCTTGGCGCTGTAATTTTTTCTGACTCTAAGTCACTGTGGTTCACCACAGCAAACAACTCCTCGTCTGACATTCCCTCTGTTGGGTCAGTTTCTTTTAAATCTGTATCTTCTACATTGACATACTTGCCCATTTTAAAATCTACATTCATTCTATCCCTTACCTTTCTCTAGATTAAATTTCTGGTACATTGGCGCAGAATTATCGATCCTTACTTGAGAAAGAAATTCTAGGATCTACCATTGACATCAACACATCACCTAAAATAATCGCCACGACACTCAGCACTGCATAAAATAAAGAAACACCGACAATTACACCATTATCGTACTTATTAATTGCCTCTGTCAGCAAGTTACCTGCACCAGGCACAACATATACGCGCTCCGTAATAATTGCACCTGTCAAACATCCTAAAACACTTCCTGGTATTCCATGGATAACTGGAATTGACGCATTCTTCAAAATATGCTTTGTGAAAATTTCATTCTCCGAAAGTCCGCCGGCCCTCGCAAATTTTACATAGTCAGAATTCATCTGGTCAATCATATAACGGCGCAGCCATTTCATGAGATTTGCAACCTGTGGCAGAGCAAGGGAAATAATCGGCAACACATACACTAACTTGTTGGCTGTATCCATATCGAACGTTGTTGGAAATCCCAACTTACCGCCCATTGCTTTAAACAGGAAAATATAAGCCAGTGAAGGCACTGCAATAATAAATACTATATATAATGTCCCAATTTTATCAATCAGCTTGTCCTTCTTTCTCGCCATTGCAATTCCAAGCGGCACCCCAAGCACATACGCCAAAACCGTTGCAATAATACCAATCAGGAAAGAGTATCCTATCTTGGACAAACCGCCTTTTACTGTGCCCACAACTGTATAATCATCTGTGTACCGCGTCTCATATACCAGACTCGAATGTAGAGAATCCGCCAGATATGTAGCGGAATGCAAGTCATCTGCACTCTCCTCCACCAAACCAGTTGGATAAGTGATCGTCGAGTTAATAAACGACCCTTGTGTCTTTGTCATTGTTGTAAATACATCCACTCCCGTATTGACAGAATAGGAAGTTCCTAGTTGAATGCTCAAAATATTCTGATGAATAAACGGAAATTTAGAATCACAATAGAGCAGATACTTATGTACTGTTCCATTTCCAATGATAGCCGGTGAGAAGGTATCCCCGCCGTAAACGGGGTCATATAAAGTAAAGGAAATCCCGCGATCTCCCACATCGTTTTCAATTTTATTAATATTGTCGATACTTAATATTCCGCTAAAATAATTCCACACACGCGAGACTAACGGAATATTCTTATAAGCAAAAAGCTGTTGCTGCCCACCGCTGGCAATTTTCTTTTTTCCCATTAACACGGCGTCCAACCGCTCAACTGTATAGCCTTGTGATTTATAATGTTCTGTAAATTTTTCTATATATTCTTTTACAAGATCCGAATCTTTTTCAGGAGTTCTCCCAAATCCAACCGCTGCGGTTCTAGTCTCCTCATCAATCTCTCCGCTCGAAGTTAAAATATTCAAATAATCGGAGTAAGTTACATAATCCAAATAACCATAATCTTCCCATTTCTGATATTTGTATGTTATCTTTTGGTTATTCTGCTGCTTGGTATACACTGGATCGGACGCAAAGATCAGATTGCGGTCCAACAGGGAATAGATCATAATCATAATCAGTATCACGACCGCAATTACAGATAACAATCCATGAAATAAACGTTTCAATAAATATTTAGCCATATCAATCTCCCATTCTTGCTTCATCTGCGAGTTTGGGCGCAAGCGCAAACTATCCACTTTTTATGCGCACGCCGATGCAGATGAAATATGCCACTAAAGTGGCGCATCGGCGGCGCGCGAGTAGGAAAAATAGCCTTCCCTGCTCGATTCTGCTGCCAGAAACGGCAAAAGCCGTTTCACCGCAGCATAGTGTATTAGAAAATACCAAGACTCTTCGTTACATAGCCTGAGTAATCAGGTAAAAATGTATCAAGATAGGTTACAGGATCACCATAGTCAGGTCCCCAGCCAGACACGTCTGTGACATTATAATTTGCCTCATATCCATAGTCTGTATAGTATCCCGTATAATACCATTCATTGCTGTCCGCTCCATTTGCAAGAATAATTTCTACTTTACCGCCAAGAGCACCTTCAACAGACTGCTTTACAGCATTTGCCTGATTGGTGTCCCACTCAATGCTGGATGTATATGGAAGCTCCAGACGAACAGGATGCTCCTCATCAATTACTACTCCCTGTGCAGCCAGCTCTTCAATTGCCTTGTTCAGATATGTAACAGCATTTTCTGGACTGTACCATCCATCATATCCATCGCTGCTTCCTATACCATCATTTGCCGACTTGTCAAATGCTTTGATAGGAATTCCATCCGCGTCAATCTGCGCCTGAACAATCTCGCCATAGACTGTACCTGCTGGAAATGTTGTCGCTGTTCCATTAATATCGACTGTCACTTCATTCTCAAGTGTCACAAAGTTTCCTGGCACATAAGTATTTCTGAGTCTTCCATATTTAAGATCCTCACCTACACGCTGTGCTTGTATTGCTGCCTTATCCATAGAGAAAGAAAGTGCAAGACGGAAATTTGCATTTCCAAGGGCAGCATTTGCCAGATCCTTTTCCTCGTCTGTAAGAACAGATACTACTTTTGTCTCATCATTGCTGTTTGCATACGCAGTGCGGTATAAATTATAGTACATTGGGAATGTCGATCCATTCGTGTCACTGATAAATACATATTCGTCGAACAATCCATCTGCTTTTGCGGATTCTACCTCAGAAGTATTTAGAGGAGCATGATCCAATGTAGCACTCTTGCCATCATTGTACATCTTAGTAGCATCAGACTGATCCTCATATGGCCACGACATAGACTTGATTGTCATATTGTCCTTGTTCCAGTAAGACTCATTCTGCTTAAATACAATCACGCTCTTAGAAGTAAAATTTGTAATAAGGAATGGACCATTGTATGCGATATTGTCCGGAGACTTTCCATATGTATAATCTGCTGCCGAACTGTCAAATTCATCGCCGAACTTACCACCCTGTGATGTGTAGTAATCTCTGCTAAGCGGTGCAAATACATTGTAACAAAGCATGGTTGGGAAGTATGGCAGTGGCTCCTCCAGTGTGTACTCCAACGTGTAATCATCAACCGCTTTAACACCAACCTGTGAAAAATCTGTAATCTCGCCAGAAATGTATCCAGAAGCATTCAGCACAACGCCATCAACCAAATCGCCCAGTCCGCCGTTTGTATCAATCATATGCTGAAATCCTGCAACCCAGTCATCTGCCTTGACGTCCGCAACTTTTCTGCCCTGTGAATCAACCCAATCAACACCCTCTCGAATGTGGAATGTGTAGGTCAGTCCGTCATCCGACACATCATAGCTTGTCGCTAAAGCAGGCTGCTGTACATTTTCACAATCATACTCCAACAGACCATCATATGTATTTACTGTTGCGTAGCTGTCAACCGTCTGACTTGTGGAAAGGATATCCCACGTAGTTGGATCTGAGCCAAACCAGTGTGCTGCATAGGAATCTTTCAATTCATATCCTTTTTCTGCAAGATATGTTTTCGCCCATTCCAGATAAGTTCCTGAGCCGCGCAGCTCTGCCCACTTCTGTCTCATCTCTGTTCTGTCCGCCGTTTTTATCAGCTCTGTTGTCACAAGCAGATTGTGATATCTGTACTCATCATTTCCCCACAATACTGTTGTCTCCGTATTTGGAACCCTTCTTGATATCGAATAGGTACCACCCTGTGCAGTCTGTGGATTCAATACACCAGATTCCAAAAGTTTTGCTTCGGCAATCGCCATCATAGCATACCGTTTGGAAAGATCCGTAATCTCAGATTTCGCCTCCTGATAAATTTCATAAAACTCACCAAGATTCTGCTCATACAGATAAGTGGAGCGATCATCATATTCCATCTCAGCAAGTTCCGCCATGCTCTTTACAGAAGTCTCTTCTTCCCCCGCTGTTGTCTCCTCTGTGCCTGATGTCTCTGTGCCAGCCTGTTCTGTCTGTTTATTATTTTCCGCCACAGGGGTATCTGTAGCGGGTGTATCAGAACCGCCTTTAGAACCACAGCCTGCCAAAGAACCGGCAACCATCGTTCCTGCTAACAAAACAGCAAGAACCCGTTTTCTGTTTCTCATAATACTTTTTTTACCTCCTTAAAAATAACTATGTTTTAACCTAAAAATAAGTTAAAAGCCAAATTAAATCTGTCAAATGACACAAAAATGTAAAAAAAGTGCCTATGAACGCCATTGTCCACTGCACTTAACTCTGTAACAGTTCCGATGCCTTCACTTATGTACAAGGTCCTTAAAACCCCGCCTGCAGCCACTGCCCTCGTATACGGTCAGCACAAAAAATGTGCTGACCTGACTAAACTGTTGCTTTCACTTACTATTCCCGACATAAGCTCTCGCTTTAATATACTAAAGTAAGTTTATGTCAAATGACTATTTAATTATACTTACATTGAAAAAGTTTGTCAATAGCCTACATAATTCTGATTTTACAAATAAGGCTGACAATACCTCTTTTTCGCGCGTTTTTTGTGCAACATAACCTATATTTTTTCTGTTTTGACGCACGTTTTTTCCACAAAAATAACATAAATTATGTTATATATTACTAAAAATATTCTAATTTGATGTTTTTAGATTAAATATTCTCTATCTGCCAGTCAATCGGATCGACTCCATTCGCTTTCAGAAATTCATTCGCCTGGCTAAAATGTTTGCATCCAAAAAATCCGTTATGTGCGGACAGTGGACTTGGATGTGCTGCCTTCAAAATCAGATGTTTCGAGTTTGTCAACATTGGTATCTTGCGTTGTGCTGGCTTTCCCCACAGCAGATATACAATCGGTCTATCTTGGGCATTGACCGCCTGTATAATCGCATCCGTAAATTTTTCCCATCCCTTGCCCTGATGCGAATTTGGCTGATGCGCACGCACTGTCAAAACAGTATTGAGAAGCAGCACGCCCTGGTCTGCCCACTTTTTCAGATAGCCATTATTTGGTATATAGCAGCCGAGATCTTCCTGCAATTCCTTATAAATATTTTGCAGAGAGGGCGGCAGCTTTGTCTGACTTGGAAGTACTGAAAAACTCAAGCCATGTGCTTGATTTACATTGTGATAAGGGTCTTGCCCC
>ERZ808035.1447-NODE-1447-length-11558-cov-3.572250_pt1 | contig 11558 bp, 9 predicted proteins | sample MGYA00380189_ERZ808035 | MGnify/ENA primary metagenome ERZ808035 (study PRJEB31490, sample SAMN06133407) | mouse gut metagenome | isolation source: M5_1 | host: mice | place: China: Chengdu | collected 2015-05 ...
TATATCCTCAATTTTGTATACACGTCAACACTATTCTTTGTACTTTTTTGTGTACAGAGGGATAAAAATTATTAAAAATTTGTGAATTATTACAAAGAGCGCCTGCACGATTTTGGCAGCCTGTATATATGCCTTGAATTATCCCTCACATCTGTTACAATAAAAATGAATACAAACGATACAATACCATTTAACGCCGTGAGGCAGCTAGGACAGCGGCATGCAGCCGGCGAGCGCATTGGATGTGAGGAGGGGATAGCATGATCAGAGTAACGATATGGAATGAAAACCTGCACGAACAGCAGCAGGAGGAAGTGCGGGCGATATATCCGAAGGGAATACATGGGTGCATTGCGGATTTTTTGTCTAAAAATAATGATTTATGGATACGAACCGCCACGCTGGAAGAGGATGAACATGGGTTGACAGAGGCGGTGCTGTCTGAGACGGATGTTTTGATTTATTGGGGGCATATGGCGCACGAAGCCTTTTCTAACGAGGTGGCTCAGCGTATACAGAAGCATGTGTTGCAGGGGATGGGATTGATAGCACTCCACTCCGCACATCTTTCCAAGGTCATGCGCCTTCTTATGGGGACAAGTATGACGCTTCGCTGGAAGCACGGGGACCGCGAGCGCCTCTTTGTCACTGCGCCGTCACATCCTATCGCGAGGGGGATATCGCCGCAGTTTGACATTCCTGTCGAGGAGATGTACGGGGAATATTTTGATATCCCGAAGCCGGATGATGTGGTATTTACAGGCTGGTTTGCAGGCGGCGAGGTCTTTCGCAGCGGCTGTACGTTCCAGCGCGGTCTGGGGAGAATCTTTTATTTCCAGCCGGGGCATGAGGAGTATCCGATATATCATATGCCTGAGATTCAGCAGATTCTTGCCAACGCGGTACACTGGTGTGCGGACGTGAGCCGGCAGCAAAGATCACTCGGCTGTACGGCGGTGAAGGCGACATTGGAGGAGGAGTATCAAAATCCGATGAAACTGTCGGTATTCTATGACCATATGATGCAGGCTGTGGAGCAGTCTGGCGGAAAGTTATCTTTGGAGGATGTCCTCAAGCGATGCAGTGATGCCGGGATACGTGGCATTGACATTGAGTACAGTCAGCTTGCGGCGGATTATGACCATATCTGTGAGGCGCTGCGCTATTATTATATGGAAGTGGCATCCATCTACCAGATCAGCACGTTCAGGAATCCTGATTTCATGGACAGCATCAAAGAGCAGATTGATATGGCGCACAGGCTGGATGTGAAGCGTGTGCTGGTCGTGCCGGGATTCCTTGACAGGGAGGAGGCGAAAGCACTTCACAGTGTGAGTGGTGATTACTGGTCCGTTGATCATTTTATGCAGGAAAATCTCTGTGTGCGCTCCATCAAGGCGGCGTTGATTCAGCTGACGCAGTATGCGAAGTCCCTGGGGGTGGAGGTGACGCTGGAGGATTTTGACAAGACCGAGGCACCGTATTCTAGGATGAACGAATTGCTGTGGTTCATGAGGAATGTGCCGGGCATGAAGTGCACATTTGATATGGGAAACTTTGCATTTGGCTATGAGAATGTGATGGAAGCATATGAGATTTTGAAGCCATATATTGTGCATGTGCACTGCAAGGACAGGGGCAGTGAGGGCAATGGTCTGCAATCCGTTCCGACAGGAAGTGGGTACATTCCGATCGCACAGCTTGTCAGAAAACTGCGGGCTGCGGGATATCGCGGTTATCTGTCGATAGAGCATTTCGGGGAGCTTGACCAGATGGCGGCCATCGAACAGTCTGCTCATTTTTTGAAATCATTGCTATCCATACCCGAATAAATGCAATTCATACCAATGTTCTTTCTTTTTATTTTATTTTTGCTATAATATCACTTGGATTGTCGCGGACAATTTTATATTACATGGAATTGCTGGAACATTCATTTTCCCCCGAAATGAAGTTCCGGCAATTTGTGTCTTGTATGGCTGCCGCACAGAGATTAATTTGTCAGGAGGTATAGGGATGGAAAAAACTTTTGGAAAGAGAGTGAATCGTTTTGTTCTTACCATTGTCACAATTATTGATCTGTTTTTATTTTTTGGCTATATCGGGGATTATGCCCAGGGGCATATCAGTTTTGGGTTTATGCTCACGGTGGTTCTGTCTGTCATCGCGTCGATGATCGCATGTTATTTTGTCTATTTTCACAGAAAGGACAGCCCAGTATTCAAACATGTCTCGTTGGTTGGCTACATGGTGGTCTACGGGCTTGCGGTATTTGGTGCACAGAATGATCTGGTGTTTGTGATGGCATTTCCGCTGACGGTTATTTATATACTTTATTATGATTTTAAGCTGATTGTGAGAATTGCTGTGGTATTTGGCGCAATCAATCTGCTGGATGTGGGGTACACGGCTATGGTGCTTGGACATATGCATTCGGGGGCACCGTTAAACAGTACTTCGATGCTTTTGCAGGGAGCGTCTACAGTCGTGTACATGATTGTGCTGTGCGGCACGACGCATATTTCAAATGATAACAATGCCAAAAAGATTTCCAGCATTGACAAGGAGCGGGAGAGGAGCGATGCGCTCTTGAATGAAGTGCTGGATGTGGCAGCAGCTGTGAAAAATAATTCTGCGGAGGCGGCAGAACATATACGAGAACTGAGTCAGTATGTGGAATCGACTGTGGCGGAGCTGGACGGAATCGCGCAGGGAAATACCAACAATGCGCAGAGTATCGAACGACAGACTGTGATGACAGGAAATATTCAGACGATGATATTGGAGACGAAGCAGATGTCAGATGAAATGCTCGCATTGGCAGAGCGCTCCGAGGCTGCGGTCAAGCACGGAAAGGACACGGTTGACAGTTTACAGGAGCAGGCGAAGAAGACGGAGAAGGCAAATGAGCAGGTGGTGGCTTCTGTTTCTAGTCTGATCACGAATGCGAAGGCAGTGGAGGATATCACAGAACAGATTTTTGCAATCTCTAGCCAGACGAACCTGCTGGCACTCAATGCTTCGATTGAGAGTGCGAGAGCAGGGGATGCCGGGAGAGGCTTTGCTGTCGTCTCTTCAGAGATTCGCGCGCTGGCGGATGAGACTAGAAATCTGACGGAGCGCATCCATAGCATTGTGGATGATCTGAAAAAAAATGCAGACACTGCAAAAAACACAGTGGATAATGTTCTCATGGCAGCAGGCTCAGAGCATGAACTGATCATCAATGCCAATACACAGTTTGGTGAGATTGGCAGCCGCATGAACGGGCTTCATACCAATGTGCAGGAGATCTACAAAAAGATCGAGGAAATCCTGGAATCCAATAATATGATTGTGGACAGTATCAATCATATCTCAGCAGTCAGCGAGGAAGTGACTGCTGGCACGCAGCTGGCGGCAGAGCTGGGCGCAGATACCAACCGCAAAGCGGAACAGGCAAGAGGGCTTATGATGGAACTGCTCGATACTGCGAAGGCGATTGACAAATATCTGTAAAGGCTGAAATGATGGCGGCGAGTACATATTCCGGCCGATCATATATATCCTGTCTAGTAGAGAAGGATTGATAAGAGAGGGGTAGTGACAATGTATTTGATAGCACTCTGCGATGATGAAGAGGTAGCTTTGGATAAGACAGAACGAATTCTCAGAGTGTATGAGAACAGTCATCCTGATATAGCGTTCGAGATCGAGCGATTTCAGAGTGCAGACTGCTTGATCAGGCGTGTGAGAGAGGATGATTATGTACCGAATTGTATATTGATGGATATTTATATGCCGGGTAAACTGGGAATCGAGGCGGCACGTGAGCTGCGGGATCTGGGAACCCAGGCAAAGATTATTTTTCTCACAACGTCTAGGGATCATGCGCTGGAAGCTTTTGATGTGGAGGCATCACAATATTTGGTGAAGCCGATTACGGATGACAAACTGTTTGCTGTGCTGGACAGATTTCTGAGAGAAGACGAGGCGTCGCGCAGGAAATATCTGCTACTGCGGGTGGAAGGCAAGATACAGCGCATAGTAGTTCATGATATTGTGCATTGTGAGGCACAGGGCAAATCTCAGTATTTGTATTTATCAGATGGTACACAATACAATCTGCGCAGAACCTTGACGGAACTCTATGAGCAGCTCGCAGAGGACAGGCGGTTTGTGCGTGTCGGCGTCGCCTATATTGTGAATCTGGAATATATAGAAAGCTTAAGTGCACGTGAGATCAAGCTTGATAACGGCAAGAAGATCTTTTTGCCGAGAGGATCTTTTCATCCATTGCGGGAGCGATATTTTAATTATTACTGCGAAGACAATAAGGGGCTGTAAAATGATAGACATTTATTACTTGGAAGATGACAGGCGTATTGCGCAGGCTGTAAAGGAATTTTTGGCACAGGGAGGATGCCATGTATGTGTCTTTTCGACATTCGATGAGATCAAGGAGGCGCTGAACGTTATGCGTCCGGCATTGGTGCTGGTGGACTGCCATATGCCGAATGGAATAGGCAATATGTTATGTCGGTGGATACACGCAAACTGCAAGGGAATACCAGTTCTCTTTGTGGCGGCGCGCAGCAGTTCACAGAGCGGCAGATCAAACACTGATAATTACATTGTGAAGCCGTTTGAGCTGGATGTGCTGCTCAGGCGCATCCGCGCATTGATGCAGAGGGCGGGGGGCGCTGGAAAACAATATTTGTATTGTGATGTGATATCTCTTGACCGCCATCAAAGACAGGTGAGATGTGGCGCCGAGGAAGTCCGCCTGAGTTCGTCGGAATATCAGCTGCTCCTGCATTTGATGCAGAATAAGGGAAGAACTGTCACACGGGAAAATCTGCTGGCAAGTATTTGGGATGCAGATGGAAATGATGTCAACAACAATACACTCAGTGTCACAGTGAAACGTCTGCGCGAGAAACTGCATCAGCCAGAATGTTTAAAGACGATCCGCAGTGTGGGGTACCGCATGGAAGATTCAGAATAATTTTTCTATTTTTCCATAAAAAAGAACGTCCTGAAACGTATCTAGGATAACACCGTTAACAAAGTACAACAATGCGTATTCAGGATGAGGATTGAAATGGAAGGAAGGGAGAAATTATGAAGAAAAAATGGATGCAATACATACCAATTGCGGTCTTGGCTGCAAGCTTTCTGACAGGCTGCGGCGGCTCAGGCAGTACCATCGCCAGCGTGACAGATTCTGCGGCGCCTGTTATGAACGATACAGCGCAGCAGGAGTATGCAGGGGGCGTCGCAGAGGAGATGGTGAAGACAGAATTAGCGTATGATGAGGAAGGTGGCGTGACAGCAGATCAGGCACAGACGATTCAGCAGAAAACGGAGGATATCACACTGCTTGAGGAAAAGCTGGTCTATCATTGTAATCTTGATATAGAGACACTGGACTATCCGGCAACAATCGCATCAATCAAGGCGGCGATCTCCCAATACGGAGGCGTGATTCAGTCAGAGAGTGAGAACGACAGCGGTCAGGATTGGTATTATGCGGATTATCGCAAGACAAGCGGCACAATGCATAATTATCTGCAAGTGCGCATTCCGTCAAAGGAGTATGACAATTTTCTCGCAGAACTTGACGGCTTTGGCAAGATTATATCCAAAACGACCAGCGTGGATAATATCAGCCAGCAGTACTATGATACTACTGCGCAGATAGAGGCATTGCAGATTCAGGAGAGAAATCTGCTCACGATGCTCGAAAAATGTGAGACGATCGAAGATATGATCACAGTCGAGCAGCGTTTGTCTGAAGTGCAGTATGAGCTTCGCGATTTGCAGACCACCAGGCGGTATATGGATATGGACGTGGCGTATTCCTATGTCAATATCAGTGTGTCAGAGGTAATGGAATACCGCAAGGACAGTGCGCCCGTCAGAAAAAATACGTTCGCGGATCGTCTCAAACATACCATCGTGTCAACGGGCAAAGGATTTCTGTACTTCCTAGAAGGACTGCTGTTCCTGCTGATCAGTCTGCTGCCGTATATATTGATTATCACTGTGATCTATATGGCATTCTTTCATAAAAAGCTTCGTCGTATCAGGGAGAACAGGCGCGCAGAGAAAGCCGCACACATTGCCCAGGAGGAGCTTCGCATGCAAAATATGATGCAGCATCTTGCCGTGCCGAGGGAGACGGAAGACAAGATGCAGCAGGAAACGCATTCTCAGGCAGATCAAAACCAGCCTGAAAACAAGCAACAATAAACTGTTTTATCGCCGCAGGCGCTTTAAGCCCCCTGCGGCGAGCGGTTTTTTCGGGTGCAGTTCAAACAGTTTTCGCGCCATGTCCAGGTTTGTCTTGGTACCCAGACCATTGAGATAGCAGGTGCCCAGCATGTCAGAACCCCATGTGCTGCCTTTGAAATATGCTTTGCTCAGCAACAGGAATGCTTGATCGTAGTCGGGCAATATATCCTGGCCGCCGCGGAAGTAGATCTCCCCCAGCAGATTGCAGAAGCCTGCATCATCGGGAAGACGGGCGTAGCCTTCCTCTAGGTAGGCGCGTGCTTTTTGCAGGTCCAGCGGCATTGCTCCGTGAAAGGTATAGAGCTTGCCAAGGCAATAATAAGCATAGTCGTCCTTGTGAGACAGCGCACGCTCATATAGTTCGACTGCCTTTGACAGTTTGCCCTCATCGCGGTATTCGTTTCCGACCATGCGCTCATAAGTGCCGATGCCTAAGTCCGCACCGATGTGGATATACATCTGGGCGCGCTGGAGCTGTCTGGGTGCGCCGTGTCTGCCTGTGCGGAGGATGTCCACTAGATTGGGAAGTGCGATACCAAGACCGGCGGCAACGCACTCTTCATAGAGCTTCATGGCAGAAGCTGTCCATTCATATTGACAGCGTTCGTATTTTTTCTTTCCGACGGTGGACGGCGTGATGTCCAGTAAATCACCGGCGGTACAGTAATAATAGGCGTTTGCGATCAAATATTTGCAAAAGATCTGACCTTGCTTTGCCTTGTCGGTCACGACATCCCATATTTCCTTTTTGGTGTGGTAGGGAGGGTGGACAAACGTGTTGCCGGGCGGTTCAAATCCGTCCTGAAGCATCGCGCCCAACATACCGACAGCGCTCTCTAGCGTCAGGCTGATGCGGAAGCACTCAAAAGCAAAATTTCGGTCTATTGGCAGCTCCATGACGGGGTCTACATAGCTTTTGCCAAGATAGCAGCGCCCTAGAAAATAATAGGCGTCGCCGTCGCCCAGATTGGCAGCGGAGCGGAGCATCGTCAGCGCCTCCTCACGTCTCGCCGGATTTCGTTCAAACCATAAGATCGAAATTGCGTTGTCCACGCGCTCATCAAAACGTACAGTCATTTGTCATCATGCCTTTCTCAATATCCTCCATAAATCCAGATGAAAAACGCCTGTCTTTGGCGTTTTTCTGCGTGAAACTTAGTACTTTTCACGTTGCTATTCCCATTGTACCATAGGTGTTGTGAGAATTCCATTGGGATGACAGAAAAATATTGAAATGGAAATAAACCGTGTGGCTGTAGCTTCAAAGCAGTGTCCGCAGAGCGGGCGCTAAGATAGTTGTTGGGACGATGGTGCAAAAGTCCGGTCGCCAAGTATCATCTGGTGGTCATGAATCCACAGGATACCGTCAGCGAAATCATCGAGTTCATCGCTGTGCATGATCACAAGTATTGTCTTTTTGCCTTTGAGCGATTTGATGTATTGAATCAGGTGGTGCTGCGTCTCGGTGTCTAGGTTTGACAGCGGTTCATCGAGAAACAGCGTCGGCTCGTCTGTGCCAAACAGGCGCATCAGGGCAAGCTTTTGCTGCTGTCCATAGCTGAGATTGACAGGATTGCTCGTGATCTCTTTGTCCGCAAAATCGACGTTGAGAAGCGCAAGCAGTTCTTCATTCCTTGCGATGCCAAACAGATTGTCGTCAAAGCTGCCGTTAATGGCAAAGAACGGGTACGTGAGAAAAGCGGTGTCATTAATCTTTTGGGACACAGAGAAGTTTCCTTTGGAGTATTCCGAGCTGATATTTCCGAGCATTAAATTCATCAGCATACTTTTCCCGCTGCCGTTCTCGCCCTTGATCACATACAGACCATTCTTTTTCAGGGTGAGCTGTCCAATATGATAGAGGAAATCCTCTGGCGCTTCTCCCTTGTAAAAGTCAAACGATTCCGTCTGAAAGAGTGCGTCCTGATCAGCCTTGTGCTGTTCGATCTCGCATTCCTTGGCGGCATCTTCGGAGAGCTGGTCAATGCGGTCCACATGGACTTTGTTTGACTTGTAGCGCGTCAGGATATTGCACACGAGGGTGATCGGGTCCGCGAAGCATCCCAGATACTGATAGCCCATCATCAGGATACCGACGGTAATCTGCCCGCGAAAGACCAGAAATGCCGCGATAAAAAGGTATACAATGCTAAAGATTTTGTTGATCACAACGGGGGCATAGACGCACATATAGTACCAGAATTTGTATTTCAGGAAGTACTTGGTGAAACTGTCGCAGCACTTGTTAAACTCTTTTTGAAAAAATGCCTCTGTGTGCAGTGCGTTGATGCCCAGTTTGTTTTCGATGATGTTTCTGTTCTCGGACAGAAAGGTATCCTCTTTCATCAGGACTGTGCTCTGCATATCAAACAGCGGTTTAGAGCCATACAGGGAAAAGAGACCCAGCAGGAAGCCATAGACCAGAAAGAAGATGCCAAAGACCCAGTTGGTGTAGGTGATGACGGCAAGCAGTGCAATGATATACAGCAGATTGCCGATCAGGTTGCAGTACATTTCCTCATGCACTTCAGCGTAGCACATACTGCTGTTGGCGCAGAGATTATAGTAATATCCTTTATCTTTCTTGGAAAAGAGGGACGGATTCATGTGCAGGATATCGTTAACCGCTTTTTGCTGTAGTTTCTGGTTGTTGATAAGCATATATTTATTGAGGTTGTAGTAACAGAAAAAGAATGAGAAACTCATGCTGACGACAGCGACAAGGAAGGTGACACCAAACCAGCCCCACAGCTTCTGCTCGTCGTAGGAGGCGAGCACGTTGTCGATCAGGTAGCCGGACAGATAGGGCAGCAGCAGTGTCAGACCGAACGTGATTGCCATCATCAGGACAGGGATGGGGTATTTTTTGAGTTGCTTGGTTTTCATGGTTGGACTCCTCCTTTGATTGAGTGTTACGCGGGTTGTGTAATATCGGCATCTGTAAACTTTGTTTTTCAGTTTTTGATAATACTGCTACAAAAATTACGATATTTTCTCTGGACGGATGGCATAAATATTTCCATCAAGAAGATAGTTTTCATTATATGCCTTTTGTGAAGGTTGTACATAACTTTTCGCTTTAATTTTTGGTAGATTTTCTTAAAATGAAAAGTTATGTACAATCCTTTAAAAGAAGGTTATGATCATGAGGAGTCTGTTGCTGTTTGCGCTGAACAACCCGAATCTGCCACGCAACCCAGTCCCTTTCTTGTTGATGAAATTATATGATATTTATATCTTCCGATTTAAGAAATGTGCTAAATTTTTGTTTCTGTTGTAGGAAATTATATAAATCACTCATATAATAAACACATTCTGAGTACCACAGCCAAATTTCCTTTGGTTCTCCTCGATTCTCTAAAATTGAGGATATTATATGAATACCAAAAGGCAGAATAGAGGCTTTCCCACAATACAATTCATTTCTGAGGATTTCACATGCAGTAGAATAATCTAGTGTTAAGTGTATATAATTATATAAAAGCAACGAATAGGAACGATATCGGTATTGGACGTTCATACGGCTTCTTTGCATTTTTTCAATTGTCTGTACATATATATTGATTGCGTCACTTTTCTGTCCCAGTTCTAAAAGAATAATACAGTAACGATTGATAAGCAGTACTTCATTGCGCATTGGAATATGACGCAGATTTTTTTTATCTGCATCAAGAAGGCTTTCGTACAGCTTTTTCTGCCGTTTATAGGCTTCTTCTATCGTAATTTTATGCAGTTTTCTGTGGATGAGGATTTCTGAATCCTCTACGACATGCTGGTTTTCTGTGAACGACATATCCAGTTGTGACTTTAAATTTTCTAACAGATATTCAGCTTTTTCGTAATCATTGTGTGTAATTTTAATGTTCAGCTGATACCGCAGTTCCATCGTCTCAAAGGAATCTGTGGCGACAAATCCATTGTACCGCCCTATCTCAAGGTCGAGTTTTTCCATCATTTTCTCAAAGGTTTTCTTGTTGGGAGAGACCTTTGCGTTCTCAAAGTTGGAGAGGGAGGAGGCGTTTTTATAGATGCCTTCGATCAGCTCCTCCTGCTGAATGTGCTGTGCGATGCGCTCGGATTTCACCAGCTCATAGTCTAGGTGATACTCTTTTTGGCAGCAGTTGTGAAAGAGCATATCCGTGGGATACCATTTTTGGGCGTAGGAGTCCCACAGGAAGCGCAGGGTTTCGTAGTATTTTACATATTTATTCTGCTCGGGTGCGATGGACAGACGATTTCCGACTTCAAGCATCAGTTCCAGCAGCGGGAGCATGAAGTAGATCATGGTATTCTGCCGCAGCGCATTGATGCCCTTTTCACATGTCACCATTGCCTGTGTGGTCTGATTCTGGTTTAGATAGGCTTTGGCGAGCAGCCATGCGCACTTGGCGCAGATTTTGGCGTGTTCTTCTCCGTCCGTAAAATGTCTGTCGATGTAGCGCATACATTGTTCCAGATGTTCGATATGCAGTGACAGGTCTGTATGCGCGTCAGATTCAAACTCCACGCGCTCGAGCGCAAGCAGGTTTTCCATTTCAATTGTCGAGATCAGATAGTGTTCCATCACTTCATAGGAAAAGCCGGGCATGGTCAGCTCGACTGCCTGCCGCAGCAGCGAGACGGCAAGTTCATAATCCTTGTCAATGCGGTAGGACAGACACGCCTGCATTCTTTTGTGATACATCTGGCTGACACTGTTTTGTGCGGGGTGGGCGGCAAGCGCTGTGACGGCAAGTTCTTTCCTGCCGCGCAGGATAGCTTTCTCGATCAGATCCCGTAAGCGGACAAGCTGGTATGCCTCCTGCGACAGCACGATTTCGAGCTTGTCGGGCGAGATGCCAAGACGCTGGAGCAGTATGTCGATCATCAGCGTATCGGTCTTGTACTGGTTTTCTTCGAGTGCGTAGAGCGTTTGTTCTGTACAGATGCCGCGGATGAGATCTTTTCTTGGAATTTTGTTTTGATTGATTCTGGCGTGCGCGATGACGCTTCCGATTGTAATAAAATGCATACGTTTCCCCTTTATATATGCACACGGATGCAGAAAGGAAATAAGCAGCGACAGCAGCCCGCGTCCGGTGCGTGATCAGAGAGAAGATGACACTTCTCAGCTCGATTGTACAGCTCCATGTAAGCTGAAAATGAAACTTACTGTGTCAAGCAGTATAGCATATGGGGAGTATTCGGTCAAATTTTTGTAAATTCCTAGTACAGCGTTTTCTTAATCCCCATATACTTAGTGCTTGATATTTTCGTCAGCGCAAGGCGGAGGAAGGAGGCAA
>ERZ808035.1448-NODE-1448-length-11556-cov-18.548306_pt1 | contig 11556 bp, 8 predicted proteins | sample MGYA00380189_ERZ808035 | MGnify/ENA primary metagenome ERZ808035 (study PRJEB31490, sample SAMN06133407) | mouse gut metagenome | isolation source: M5_1 | host: mice | place: China: Chengdu | collected 2015-05 ...
AATTCTGCTTCGTTTCAAAAGCGGGTGCAAAGGTAAGGGGTTTATTTTAAACTGCCAAATGTTTTGGGAAGTTTTTTCTCAATGCCCGTCTTTTATTTCCAAGCCTCTCTGTGCGAAAGGGAAAGAAGTGTCGGACAAAGACCCTCGCTCTGCGAATCGGACTGCAAAGATAACAACTTTTATAATAATGATCCAAATAAAAAGGAAATTATTTTTGTTATTCTGTAAGGCAGGTCCTACGCCGTTGCAACATGTCAAAATTAAATGCTGTCCGTCTCTTGGAAAGCGGATGCAAAAGTACGGGATTATGTGATACGAGCCAAATATAAAAGGGTATTTTTTTGAAAATATTTTGAATAGGGACGTAAAGAGCTGAGGGAGAGGAGGATTTTAATACAGGATGATGGGGGAAGGGAAGGAAGAGAGGAAAAGAGACACATTATTATATTATATAGGGGAAATTTATCGGGGAGAGGGAAAAGGGCATTTGCCGAGAAAGGGAGAAGGAGAAGTGTTTGCGGGAGGAAATTGAGGAGAAAATAGGGAATTTAACGGGAACTTGACGGAAATTAAACGGGGTTTAAGCAAAAAACTCGGTGGGACCTTGGCGGGAATCAGACAGGAATCAAACAAAAATTGAACGGAAGACCGCGTTAACATTGTTAATGCGGTTAGGAAGACATTTATTTTAGGGGCGGAAAGAACAAAGCTTTGGCTTCGAAAAGACTTGTTATTTAAAAACAAAAGGCTTGATTTAACAGAGGGTTAAATCAAGTTATAGGAAGAGGAAAAACAAATGGGGAGAAAGGATTGAAAATGAATGAAATAGAGAAAAGAGGGGGACTTTTCTGGGAAAAGGGATAAGTGCCGGATGGAAAGGGATAGTTGCGATTAAAGCAAGTATAGATACGATTAAAGCAGGTATGAGTGTGATTAGGATAAGTATGATTGTGATTAGAGCAAGTATAGGTGCAATTAAAGTAAGTATAGGTGCAATTAAAGTAAGTATAGGTGCAATTAAAGTAAGTATAGGTGCAATTAAAGTAAGTATAGGTGCGATCAGAGCAGGTATAGGTGTATTTAAAGCAAATGCCGGTGCAATCCGGAAGAACATTTGCGATCAGGAAAGTTTCATTATAAAGTATTTTCATAAGCAAAATTTAGGGTAAAAACAGGAGAAGCCTACCTTTCAAACCAAAGGCGTGTTGGTTTAAAGCCAAGGGGTGTTGTTGGCTTAAAAGGTAAGGAGTCTTGGTTTTAAAGATAAAAGGATGGCTGTGTAAGGAGGTTATAGGGGTATTTTTAGGGAAATAGAGAGCTGCTCAAAGAAAGAAAGAGAATAAGGAGATGTATAGATTTGAGAAGAGACTATACAGGATTCAAGTATAAAACCTGAATCCTGAAGACTATATGAATCAACCTTAGCCTACCTCTATAAACCACACTCACCCACTCCCTGTCCCTATGCCTAACCGTTTTGCATCAATCATCCCCATCATAGCATTAATAACATACAAAAGTTCCCTCCACCGAAATAATGTTTAGCCCGATACAGATAATGATGTTTGAATCATCTTGAAGTAGAAACTTATTTCTCCATTCCATCCATTACAACTCAAGCTGAAATAACCACCGCTTGTATGTAAGCATTATACAAACCAGCTAAATATCTCCAAACAAGTTACAATAAATATCTTTCTATAAAAGTTTTGCCTCCTATTCATTAAAAGTTCAGGTTAACAACAGAAAAAGAATCATAACTGGGAACAAAGGCAATCTTTTCAGGTTCTACAACGATTTCGTTTCATCTTTTTTTCGTATTTTTGTCCCAATATGCATGCTTCTGCAAGGATAGCAAAGACGAATAAAAAAATAATGAGAGTAATTGATTTAATACATAGCAACGAAAAAACAGCTTTCTCTTTCGAAATACTCCCTCCTTTAAAGGGTACGGGCATCGAGAAGTTGTACCAAACCATAGATACCTTACGTGAGTTCGACCCAAAGTATATCAACATCACCACTCATCGCAGTGAGTATGTATATCGGGATTTAGGTAACGGACTTTTTCAGCGCAACCGCCTGAGAAGACGTCCGGGAACCGTAGCTGTAGCTGCTGCCATCCAGAATAAATACAACATCACAGTAGTACCCCACATTTTGTGTAGCGGGTTTACACAGGAAGAGACAGAATATGTACTGCTCGACCTTCAGTTCCTGGGTATTACAGATCTATTAGTGCTTCGTGGCGATAAAGCCAAACATGAAACCGTGTTTACTCCTGAGGGAGACGGACATCATCATGCTTTGGATCTACAGCAACAAATCAATAACTTCAACAAAGGTATTTTTGTAGACGGATCGGAGATGAAAGTGACTAATACTCCTTTCTCATACGGTGTGGCTTGCTATCCGGAAAAGCATGAAGAAGCTCCTAATATCGATATGGATATCTATTGGTTGAAGAAGAAAGTGGAAGCCGGTGCAGAATATGCCGTTACCCAACTGTTTTACGATAACAAAAAGTACTTTGAATTCGTAGAAAAGGTACATCAGGCAGGTATCGACATCCCTATCATCCCGGGTATTAAGCCCTTTAAAAAGATATCACAACTGAATATGGTGCCTAAAACGTTCAAGGTAGACCTTCCGGAAGAGTTGACCAAGGAAGCACTGAAGTGCCAAACCGATGAGGAAGCCCGTCAGGTAGGCATCGAATGGTGCATCAGCCAATGCAAAGAGTTGATGGCAGCCGGTGTGCCCAGTATCCATTTCTACTCCATCGGAGCAGTGGACAGTATCAAAGAAGTAGCCAAAGCAATTTATTAAGCCATGTTTTTCAGAGACGTCATCGGACAAGAAGAGGCCAAGCATCGACTGATACAAGAAGTCAGCGAAGGACGCATCCCCCATGCCCAGCTTTTTTGTGGGCCCGAAGGGGTAGGCAAGTTTCCGCTGGCACTGGCCTATGCACGCTATCTGAGTTGCACCAATCGTAGTGACACTGATGCTTGCGGAGTCTGTCCGTCATGTGTGAAATTCAATAAGCTGGTTCACCCGGATGTTCATTTCGTCTTTCCGGTAGTAAAAAACGGGAGAAGCGATGACTACATTGTAGAATGGAGAAAATTGGTGTTAAACAATCCCTATTTTACCATCAATCATTGGCTGAACGAAATAAATGCAGAAAATGCACAGGCCGTAATCTACACCAAAGAGAGTGATGAGATCATGAAAAAGCTCAGCCTTAAATCCAGCGAGGGCGGATTTAAGATTACACTCCTCTGGCTGCCGGAAAAGATGCAACAGGCTTGTGCCAACAAGTTATTGAAACTGCTGGAAGAACCACCCGAAAAGACAATCTTCCTTTTGGTTTCGGAGGCTCCCGATTTAATTCTCCAAACGATATTGAGCCGCACACAACGCTTCAATCTACGTAAAATTGAGGAAGAGTGTATGGCCGAGGCTTTACAAAGCAAATACGGGGTCCAGCAGGCAACCAGTATTTCGATCGCCCACCTAGCCAACGGAAACTTTATCAAAGCCCTCGAGACGATTCACCTGAATGAAGAGAATCAGTTGTTTTTCGAACTGTTTGTCAGTTTGATGCGACTCTCTTACCAACGGAAAATCCGGGAAATGAAATTATGGAGCGAACAAGTGGCAGGCATGGGACGCGAACGCCAGAAAAACTTTCTGGAATACTGCCAACGAATGATCCGGGAGAATTTTATCTACAACCTACACCGGAAAGAGTTGACTTATATGACATTAGAAGAACAGAACTTCGCTACACGGTTTGCCCCTTTTGTCAACGAACGAAATGTAATGGGCATCATGGATGAACTGAGTGAAGCTCAAAAACATATTGAACAGAACGTAAATGCTAAAATGGTATTTTTCGACTTCTCACTGAAGATGATCGTACTGTTAAAGCAATAACTCTAAAATAAAGTATATGGAATTTAAACTGCATAATGGGAGCGGAGGTCTTTGTTGTAAAAGCTGTTCCCGACAAGATAAAAAACTAAATACCTATGATTGGCTGGCCGACATACCAGGCAATGCAGAGGAGAGTGATATGGTAGAAGTTCAATTTAAGAACACCCGTAAAGGCTACTACCGTAACAGTAACAAAATCAAATTGGAGAAAGGCGATATCGTAGCTGTAGAAGCTACTCCGGGACACGATATTGGTACTGTCACCCTGACAGGACGATTAGTCCCCCTCCAGATGAAAAAGGCAAACTTTAAACAGGATGCCGAAATCAAGCGTATCTACCGCAAAGCAAAAGCTGTAGATATGGAGAAATATGAAGAAGCAAAAGCCAAAGAACATACCACAATGATTCGTGCACGGCAGATAGCAGCCAGTCTGAATCTGGATATGAAAATTGGTGATGTAGAATATCAAGGAGACGGCAATAAAGCTATCTTTTATTATATCGCCGACGAACGCGTAGACTTCCGCCAATTGATTAAAGTACTGGCCGAAGCTTTCAGAGTACGTATCGAAATGAAGCAAATCGGTGCACGGCAGGAAGCCGGACGCATCGGAGGTATCGGCCCTTGCGGACGTGAGTTATGCTGTGCCACCTGGATGACCAGTTTTGTATCCGTATCAACCAGTGCGGCAAGGTATCAGGACATTTCACTGAATCCTCAAAAGTTGGCCGGACAGTGTGCCAAGTTAAAATGTTGCCTGAACTATGAAGTGGACTGCTATGTAGAAGCACAAAAACGTCTGCCCTCAAGAGAAATCGAACTGGAAACCAAAGACGGAACCTATTACTTCTTCAAAGCAGATATCCTCAGTAATCAGATTTCGTATTCAACCGACAAAAACTTTGCAGCAAACTTAGTGACCATTAGCGGAAAACGTGCATTCGAAGTGATAGGGCTGAACAAAAGAGGTATTAAACCGGACAGTCTGTTGGAAGCCGAACGCAAACCGGAACCTAAAAAGCCTGTTGATTTGCTGGAGCAGGAAAGCTTGACGCGTTTCGACCGTGACCGCCGCCGTAACGCCAAAGACGGAAATGGAAAGGACGAAGGCGGAAACGGAAACCGGAAAAAGAAAAAGAAGAATAATAACAACCGCCCGCAACAAGCTGCCAATGGCGAAACACAGAGTTCACAGTCCACTCCGATTAATGCACAGGAGAACAACGGTTCTCAGCCTGTACAAAACCAACAGCGTACACGTGGTGAACGTCCGAAAAACAATAATCGCAACAACAACCAACCACGTAAAAATAATGAGTCTCGTGAACCGCGTAACAACGAGAACCGGGAAACGCGTAAAAACGAACCCCGTGAACAGCGCCCTCCTCGCGAACCACGCGGACCGCGCAACAATGAACAACCTAAACGTATCGAGAAAGCTCAGGAAAATGAAAAGCCTGCTCAAGAATAGCATTTGCATGCTCCTTACCACATGGGTTCTGACTGCATGTGACGAAAATACTGTGTATCACTCTTACCAATCCACTCCCCCGGATGGATGGAAGAAGAGTGATACACTCTTTTTCAACGTGCCTCTAAAAGATTCCCTAGCCAACCTGCGACTGTCCGTTGGTGTACGCAACAGCAGTAACTACCCTTATCAGAACCTGAATATCCTCATCCATTATAATCTGGAAGATTCAACTGTATGGAAGACAGATACCCTGAAGTTTATACTGACTGACCGGGAAGGCAAATGGACAGGAACCGGCTGGGGAAGTCTCTACCAATCGGCGCTCCCTTTGAAGGACTGCTTTGTCAAACATCCCGGCAACTATACTTTCAAGATAGTACACGAAATGAAGAATGAACAACTAACCGGGATCAGTGATGTGGGATTGAAAATAGAACATTTATAGCCGTCTGCTACGCCCCGCATCGATACGCAGAAAGATAAAAAGCAGAATCGTAAATCCCCATAAAGATGACCCGCCATAACTAAAGAAAGGCAACGGAATACCGATTACAGGAGTCAGACCAAGTACCATTCCGATGTTAATAAACAAATGGAACAGGAAAATGCTCACAACCGAATAGCCATAAACCCGCCCGAAAGTAGAAGTCTGCCGCTCTGACGTCGCTATAAGACGGAGTATCAATGCCAAGAAAAGCAAAAGAACGGCTGCCGAACCAACAAACCCCTGTTCTTCACCCACAGTACAGAAAATGAAATCGGTATCTTGTTCGGGCACATATTTCAACTTGGTTTGTGTACCATTCAGAAAACCTTTACCCGTCAACCCTCCGGAACCAATCGCAATCTTCGACTGGTTAACGTTGTAACCGGCTCCGGCCAAGTCCTCTTCCATCCCCAACACCACTTTTATACGAATCTGCTGATGAGGTTCAAGAATGTTGTCGAACACATAATCACTTGAATAAAGAAAACCGATAGAACCCAAAGCAAACAATCCGATCAAAAGATAGGCACGTTGCCGTTCGCTCAAAGATAAGTAAAGTAGATAACCTATGGTCACCACACAAAGCCCCCACTCCACCCAAACCAAATTGAATGGAGAGAGATACTCAGAAACGAGATAAGCGATCAGCAGCACAAGCAAACTACCGCCTATCATATTCCGTACAGGTTCCCACTTTTTCCTATACACCCAAACCATGGAACCGGCAAATAAAAGTATCATCAACAACACGGCAAACTCTCCGATAGGCGTAGGCGTATCGGCTATAAATACCTGATCGAAACGAATACCGACCACAAAATAGACTACAGCACATACTCCCGAAAACAAAACTACTCCAGGCATACCCTCGCGATATAGCACCAAGAAGAAGGCAAGATAGACCAATGCCGAACCGGTTTCTTTCTGCAAAATAATCAGCAACATCGGAAGTAAAATAAAAGCTACCAAGGGTAAAAAGCACTTCCACTTCTTGATATTAAATGAATAGGCATTCATAAACTTTGCCAGAGCCAAAGCTGTGGCAAATTTTGCAAACTCCGCCGGCTGCAGACTGACCGGACCTAATATTAACCACGAACGGGAACCTTTCGTATCGGGTGCAATAAAAATGGTTACGATCAACAGAAGAATCATACCTATATATATCAGGTATGCAAACATATCGTACATTCGTTCTTCAAGCATCAGGAGTATAAAACCAAGCCCAAAGGAACAGATAATCCACACAAACTGCCTACCGGCACGTGTTGAAAAGTCCAGAAAGTCACGATCACCATAATCATAACTGGCACCGCACACACTAAACCATCCACCGATTATAAGGAGCAGGTAAATGACGATCGTTACCCAATCCAATGTTTTCCATAAACTAACGCTCCTCGTTTCCATACATAATCACTCTATTACTATATTCTTCTGCACGTATCTCATTCTCCGGAGAGAGTTTCCCTTTTAAATATTGTTCCATCATCAATGCTCCGATCGGTACTCCGTAGACTGCGCCAAAACCACCATTCTCAACATATACGGCGATGGCTATCTTTGGGTTATTCATGGGAGCAAATCCCATAAAAACGGAGTGGTCATGTCCTCGGTTCTGCGCCGTACCGGTTTTGCCACATACTTCAACGTCCGGTAAAATGGCTCCTGCTACCCGGCAAGTACCTCCTGTGACCGCAGCACGCATGCCTGTAACCACATCTTCATAGTGCTTCCGGTCGATAGAGGTTTTTCTGGGAACCCGATAGAGGCTGTCGAGCTGTTCATCTTGAATTTCCTTCACAATATGTGGAGTAATAAAATGTCCCCGATTGGCTATTGTCGCACCCAAATTGGCTATCTGCAAAGGAGTTGCCAGAATCTCTCCCTGGCCAATTGCGATACTGATCACTGTCAACCCATTCCAACGTCCACGATAGGCCTTGTCATAAAACTGAGCATTAGGAATCAATCCCCGCTTTTCACCCGGTAAATCCACCCCGAGTTTATAGCCAAAACCCTGAGACACCATGTGGTCTTTCCATACAGTAATGGCATTTTGTGAAGAGCCATACTTGCGATCGCCAAACATCCGGAACAAGCCCCAACAAAAATAAGAGTTACATGAAGTCGCAATGGCCGGTATTAGCGGCAACGGCGAACCATGGGCATGACATCCCACATGCAAACTCCCGTAATTGAACCCATGAGCACAAGGGAAAGCCGGCGTATTGGTCTGAATAATCCCTTCTTGTAAGAAAGTCAGCGCTTGTGCCGTTTTAAACGTCGATCCTGGAGGATATACTCCCATAATCGAACGGTTTAACAAAGGTTTCATCGGATCTCTCTGGAGCATCAAGTGGTTCTTTCCGCGCTGACGGCCAATCATCAGTCTCGGATCAAAATCGGGTGAAGAAACCATGCAAAGTATTTCTCCCGTCTCCGGTTCGATAGCAACAATACTCCCGATTTTATTTTTCAACAAGCGTTCTCCCAACATCTGGAGATCGATATCGATTCCGAGCTTCAGGTTCTTTCCGGGTATCGGACGCTTATCATACTTTCCATCCATATAATGTCCCTGTATACGTCCGTGCGCATCCCTCAACAATACCTCAACGCCCTTTTCACCCCGTAAATAAGATTCATATGATTTTTCAATACCCTGTTTCCCGATATAGTCTCCCCGGATGTAATAATCATCATTTTCGATGTCTTTCATTGATACTTCACCAATATCACCAAGCACATGGGCAGCGGAGTTATAGCTATATTGACGAATGGTACGTCGCTGGATATAGAATCCGTGAAACTTAAATAGCTTCTCCTGAAATACGCCACATTCTTCTGCCGAAAGTTGAGACATGAATACCTGATTGGTATAGCGTGAATAACCGGGATTCCTGCGACGATCTTTCATATCGCTCATTATCTTCAGAAACTGTGCACGAGTGATATTCAGCGTCTGGCACAAGTCGAGTGTATCGAGGTTCTCAACTTCCTTCGGCACCATTGTTATATCATACGCAGGCTGATTAAACACTAACAGTTTATCATTCCGGTCGTACATTGCCCCACGTGACGGGTACTGAATCTTATTCAGGAAAGCATTACTGTCGGCATTTTTTTTATAGTCATCAGTAGCTATCTGGAGAGAAAACAGACGCAGCAGATAAATCAGGACAATAGCCAATGCTACTCCGCCGATCACATATTTCCGTTTCTCTAAAACATAATCTTTTGCCATACCTATCTCCTCACTCCTTCAACAGCCATAATACAGGTTATAGTCAAAATGGTGCTCGACACCACCCTTAACAGCAATAACGGTATGCTGGTAAATGAGAAGAACTCAAGAGTCAGTAACATAAAATGGTGAACAAAGACACTTACCACCAAATATTTAAGGAAAGAAGCAATTCCCATACTTTTCAGCGAAGGTACGATACTATCCAAAGTATCTCGAGGCGTAAACAAGCGAAGAAACAACGGACGTAGAAAAGCCAGTAGTACTGTCGCCGCCGCATTCATACCCGGGGTATTAGAAAAGATATCGATGGCAAGCCCCATACAGAAACCCCATACCATCAATTCGTTTCGGGAAGTACCGGAGTTAAATTTTAATATAAAATAAACGTATAGAAAAGGAGTAGCCACACCGGCTATGTGCACATTATTCAAGATCAGCACCTGAAGTAATATCAGACCGACAAACCATCCTACTCTATGTATATAGTTGATAATCATTGCGCCAAACTCTTTTGTTCCAACTCTTTTTGCTCTCTCTGACCAGTTCTTGCAATCACACGCACCTCACTCACCTTACCAAAATCCGTTGCCAGTTTTACCTTCAACAGATAGGAAAGACCATCATTCGAATCGGCCATATCATCTACCGTACCAATCATAATACCTTCAGGAAAAACCGTGGAATAACCACTGGTCACAACTGTATCTCCCAAATTGAATTCGGCATGACGAGGCAAATCTTTCAAATAAGCATACCGGGCATCTCCATATTCCCACTTCAGGTAACCGAAATACTCACTACCCACAATTTTACAACTAATGCTGGATTTGCTGTTCAACACCGAAATCACCCGGGAATAGTGAGAAGAAGTTTCATATACGATGCCGACCACCCCATTACCATCGACCACGCCCATCTCAGGACGGATGCCATCCTTCGATCCCCGATTCAGAGTGATGTAGTTATCTACCAGATTGAGACTGTTATTGATAACCCGGGCTTTGAAGATTTCATAGTCTGTATCCGACAAGTTTCGGATACTATTCAGCTCGGTTGAGTCAGAGAGATGTTTTACTAATGCATTCTCCAGATTGCGGTTCTGCTGCTCCAACTCCATGATGCGATCCAGTAAATCCTCATTGACCGATTTCAGATGGAAATAAGAAGTTATTCCACCGGATACTTCATATACTTTGCCGGCAACTACATTGGCCGAACTGAAATAAACACTGTGTTGGTAGTGGTTAAAGCGAAATAACAAAACAAAACTGATCACCTCCAACAGAATGAAGAGGAACCAGTGATTATATTTCAAAAGAAAGTTCAGTAAATTCCGCATAAAGACATATAAGTTACAAACTACGATCTACGAGCCACAAGTTCGTGCAGCAACTTACGCAACTGCCTCTCACTTATAGCTCGTAAACCGTAGTCAATTATTTATCTCATCAAGAATGAGAAACGGTCTACATTCTTCAATGCAACCCCTGTACCTTTAGCTACTGCATGCAACGGGTCTTCTGCAATGTGGAAAGGAATATTTATCTTATCAGTCAGACGTTTGTCCAAGCCACGAAGCAGCGCTCCACCACCGGCCAAATAGATTCCATTATGCACAATATCGGCATACAGTTCAGGAGGTGTATTCTCTAACGCACTCAGAATAGCTGTTTCTATCTTCGAGATTGATTTCTCAAGACAGTGTGCCACTTCCTGGTAGCATACCGGAACTTCCATCGGAAGTGCAGTGATACGGTTCGGTCCGTGAACGATATAATCTTCAGGAGCATCCTCACCCAGTTCGGTCAAAGCAGCACCCACATTTATCTTAATACGTTCGGCCATACGCTCACTGACTTTCACGTTATGCTGACGGCTCATGTATTCCTGAATATCGGCAGTCAGATCATCTCCCGCTATACGAATAGAGTTGTTCGAAACAATACCTCCCAATGAAATTACAGCAATCTCGGTAGAACCACCACCTATATCAACAATCATGTTTCCTTCCGGTGCTTCTACATCAATACCGATACCGATAGCCGCAGCCATAGGTTCAAATACCAGATAGACATCACGTCCGCCGGCATGTTCGGCAGAGTCACGGACAGCACGAAGTTCAACTTCCGTACTACCCGAAGGCACTCCGATCACCATACGAAGCGATGGAGAGAAAAGGCGGTTACGAGTATTTACCTGTTTGATCAGTCCGCGCATCATCTGCTCGCAAGCATAGAAGTCGGCAATCACTCCGTCGCGCAACGGACGGATGGTACGAATATTCTCGTGCGTCTTTTCGTGCATCAGCTTGGCCTTTTCACCTACAGCAATCATCTTGTCTGTCCGACGGTCAAGGGCCACCACCGAAGGCTCATCTACTACAATCTTACCACCGGTAAT
>ERZ808035.1449-NODE-1449-length-11555-cov-3.699512_pt1 | contig 11555 bp, 11 predicted proteins | sample MGYA00380189_ERZ808035 | MGnify/ENA primary metagenome ERZ808035 (study PRJEB31490, sample SAMN06133407) | mouse gut metagenome | isolation source: M5_1 | host: mice | place: China: Chengdu | collected 2015-05 ...
GTACGGTCCCCCTCCAGCGCCTCGGAGCGGATCTGGAGGCCCTCGGCGATGTAGAGCGCACCGGTTATCAAGGAGCAGACGGTGCCTGCGTACACGACGAGGATGGCGGGGCAGGCCGCCTGGCCGTTGAGCAGCGGCAGCCACGGCACGTCCACGAGCCCGAGCCCCGGGAGCACCGGCATGTCGAGGAGGAGCCAGGAGAACCCGGCCAGGAGCAGGGCCGTGGCGACCTTGCCGATGTAGAGGACGTCGACCGGCCGGCGGCGGTAGCGCTGGAGGGCGGCCATGCCGACGGCGAGCACGACGTCGCGGCCGATGAGGACGACGGGCACCCACACGGGGAGGTCCCCGACGATGCAGAGGCCGAGGACGCCGGTGAACAGGAGGAAGCGGTCCACCGCCGGGTCGAGGAGCTTGCCGAACCACGACACCGTCTGGGTGCGTCGGGCGATCTGGCCGTCGACGAAGTCCGTGAGGGCCGCCACGGCGTAGATGACGAGGCAGAGGATGCGGTTGGCCCCCGTGACGAACAGCCAGAGGAACACGAGGGTGAGCGCGATGCGGCACACCGTGACGGCGTTGGCCACGGTGAGGACGCGGTTGCTGGGGTTGTTCGACGTGCCGAGCGGCGCGGACGGGTCGGCCGCGTGGATCTTCTCTTCCAAATACCTGAGCTTCACTGGACCTCCTTGGGGACAAGGACCCAGTCTAGACCAGCGGGGCACCGCCCCGCGGCGCCCGTGGCCCCCTCGGCCCCATTCATACGGGATTGTAAGGCGCCTGATACGTACCCTTACGAGCACACAGAAGCGACCCACCGCACGAAGGCCGTACGGGAGCTCCCCGGGCCCTTGAGGGTGCGCTCGCACTCGACGGCGCCGCGGAGCGCGCGGGAGAGCTCGGCGTCGGTGAAGCCGCGGGCCCACCGGGGGTGGTTCTTGTAGCGCCACTTCTGCTGGGACGGGTGGCCGAGGGCCTGGGCGACGGCCTCGGGCGTCCCGCGCCCCTGGGCGATGAGGCTCCGGCAGCACACGAGCTCGCGGAGCCGTTCCACGGTGAACATGTGGAGGAGGATCTCGGGGTCTCCGCGGAACAGGCCGTAGAGCTCGAGGGCCCGCGGGAGGTCCCGCCCCGCCACGGCGTCGGCGAACGTCCAGGGCTTGGGCTCGACGATGCGCGCCACGGAGTCCCTCACCTCGGCGAGCCCCACCGAGGCGCCGGCACCGTAGCGGGACGACAGCTGGAAGGCCACCTGGCGCAGCATGGGCGTCGGGTCCCCCTTTGCCGGTGCGACGCGGTCCACGACCTCGGCGGCGGCGGCCTGGTCGACCGTCAGCCCCCAGGAGCCGCAGAAGCGCGAGAAGAGCCCCGGGAGCTCCCAGGGCTTGGGAAGCGAGCACCCGATGACGGTGACCGGCCCCTTTTTGCCGGGCTTGGGGTCCTGGGCCGCCACGGCCTTGTAGAGCCGCGTGTTGCGGGCGAGGCGCTCGGCGGTGAGGAGGAGGACGGTGTTGGGGTTGGGGTCCCCGAGGTAGGCGACGACGGCCTCCGAGACGTCCTTGGGGAGGTGGTCTGCGCCGTGGATGATGACGAAGCGCTGGCCGTCCCCGAAGGGGAGCTGGTCGAGCGACTGCAGCACCCCCTCGCGCGTGAGCTTGGCGGGATCGCGGCACTCGTCGAGGTTGAACTCGCCGAAGGCGGGGTCGAGGTGGCGCTTGAGGCGCGCCACCGCCTCCTCGCGCATCACCGAGTTGTCTCCCACCGCCGCATAGGCGGGCAACAGCCGCTGGGCCACCGGCCCTCCTCTCCCCTGTCCGTCCAGCCTACCACGGCGCGGGGGTCAGGCCGCCAGCGCCGCGGGGCGCCCGACCGAGACCCGCAGCCCCGCCGAGGTGTCGGCGGAGACGCGCACCGGCCCCTGCTCGGCGGTGCACAGGAAGCGCGAACCGCAGCCCTCCACGAGGGACACGCACGCGGGGTCCGGGTGGCCGTAGGGGTTGCCCGCCCCCGCAGATGCCACGCAGAGGGCCGGCAGGAGCGTATCGAGGCATGCCCGGTCGACCGACGCCTCGGAGCCATGGTGGCCGAGCTTGAGGACGTCCACGGGGGCCGCCACCGAGGCGATGCGCGAGAGCTCGCCTCTCTCGGCATCGCCGGTGAGGAGGGTGCGGAGCCCCCGGGCATGGGTTGCGAGGAGGCAGAGCGAGTGGGCGTTCTCCGTCCCATCCACTGGGCCCTCCGGCCAGAGCGCCTCGAGCCGCCAGCCGCCCACCTGGAGCGAGTCGCCGGCGGAGACGGCTTGGACGGTGGCACCGAGCGCGCCGGCGGCGGAGGCGACGTCGTCGCAGAGGGAGGCGGCGACACCCTCGGCGACGACCAGGCGCCCCACCGCCACGGAGCCGTCGAGCTCCCTGAGGCCGCCGTAGTGGTCGTCGTGCTGGTGCGTGAGCACGACGGCGTCCAGCGATACGACGCCGCGGGAACGGAGCGACGCCGCGAGGCCGCCTCCGGGCGGCCCGCAGTCGACGAGGACGGCCCGAGGCCCGTCGCGCAGGAGCAGGGCGTCCCCCTGACCGACGTCCAGAACCTCCAGGGACGGCGGCTCGAGCCAGGGGAGCGCCCCGGCGACGAGGGCGGCGGCCAGGACGAGGACGGCACCGCGTCGGAGCGACGCCGCCCGGGGCCTCGGCCACAGTGCGAGGAGCGCGGCGCCCGCCGGGACCGCGGCGACCGCACCCACGGGTGCCGGGACCTCGACCGGGAGGACCGCCCACGGGAACGCCGCAGCGGCCCTGCAGACACCGAGGAGGACGGACGCCGCGCCGGTGGCGGCGAGGTCGGCCAAGGCACCTGCCACCGGGACCGCCGCGAGGGCCACCGCGGCGAGTGACGACGCGAGCAGGGCGGGGAACAGCGGCGCCACGGCCATGGAGCAGAGAGGCCCCGCAAGGCTCAGCGTCCCGAAGGTGGACGCGGCCATGGGGGCGGAGGCTGCGAAGCACAGGAGCCCCGCCGCAAGGTCCGACACGCAGCGCGAGCGGACGGACGGCAGCGCGCCCGCGAGCGCCCCGCGCCTGCGGGGGCGCGGGGACGGGACGAGCCTGTCCACGGCCGCGCGCGCCCACGGGCCGAAGAGCGCGAGGCAGGCGACGCAGGTGCACGAGAGCGAGAACCCGAGGTCGGAGACCGCGGCCGGGTCGAGGCAGCAGAGGAGCCACCCGAAGCACCCCAAGGCGGCCAGCGGGCTCGCCCTCCGGCCCACGACCTGGGAGGCGGAGGAGGCGAGGGTCATGGCCCACGCGCGGAGGGCCGACATCGGGGCGGCGCACATGAGCACGAAGAAGCCGGTGAGGAGCCCTGTGACCGCGGTCCGCGCCCAGAGGGGCCTGGCATGCGCCGCGGCCCCGCCGAACATCGCGGCCACCACGGACAGGTGGGCGCCCGACACGGCCACGAGGTGGGACACGCCGGCCGCAGACACCGTCTCGGCAACGCCGGTGGACCGGAGCGCGCGCCGCCACCCGAGGGCGAGCGCCGCAACGACGGCATGGGCCTCCGAGGCATCGGGGCCGTACCCCTCGACAAGGGACTCCCTCGCACGGGCGAACGCCCCGAGCGGCCCCGGGGCCGGGGCACGCCCGCGAACGCTCGCGAGCCGCACGGTGCCGAGCAGGCCGCGGCAGCGCATGTCGGCCGCGAACCCCTCGTCTGGCACCGAGAACGTCCCCACACCCTCCACGGTCTCCCGCAGCCCGAACGGCGCGTCGCTCTGGAGACGCACGGTCCCGACGACGCTGCCGTCCAAGGACGCCTCGGCCTCCGACCTCCACCCGTAGACCCCCTCCACCGCATCGGAGACCGTGGTCAGGGAGAGCCTCGAGACGGGCACCCCCTCGAGGACGGCACGGCCGCGTCCCTGGGCGGCGAGCTCGAGCGACCCTGAGGCGACCGCGAGCCCGACGGCGGCGACGGCGACGGCGGCGCGACCGAGGAGCGATGGGCTGCGCAGCCGCATGGAGACGAGCGCCGCGCCGCAGCAGGCCGCGAGGAGGGCGGCCTGGGCCGGGTCGGGGACCCACCCGGCCCAGAGCTGCAGCCGCACGCACCCGGCTGCCGCGAGGAAGACGACGAACACCCAGGGGACCTGGGGGCGCTCCGGCCACTCACACACGGAGCCGCCCCCGCATCTTGGCGAACTTCTTCTCCCCGATGCCCGACACCCGCATGACGTCCTCCACGGAGGTGAAGGGCCCGTTGGCGTCGCGGTCCTCGAGGATGGCGGCGGCGGTGGCCTCCCCCACCCCCGGGAGCGTCTGGAGCTCCTCGGCGGTCGCGGTGTTGAGGTTCACGGGAGCAGACGGTTCCGACGACGCGGCAGCGGCCGACGGCGCGGCGCCCTCTGAGGGAGGGGCGACGGCCTCCTCCCCCTCCCGCGGCACATGCACCTTCATGGCGTCCTCCACCCGTGCCGCGAGGTTCAGCGACGAGGTGTCGGCGCCGTCGACGAGGCCCCCGGCCGCCTCCACGGCGTCGGAAACGCGCGGGTCGTCCCCCTCGAGGACGTAGACGCCGGGCGACGCGACGGCGCCGTCGACGTGCACGGTGGGGGGCACCGCCCCCTCCGCCGGCGTCTGGGGAGCGGCCCCCTCGACGTCGTCGACCCCCTCGGTTGCGGGCGCCTCCCGCACGGCCGCGTCACCGCGCTCGATGACCACCTCCCCGGGCAGGGACGCACCCACCGCAAGCCAGCCGACAGCCACGAGTGCCGCGACGCCCGCGGCGGCACCGACCCACCGCGGCACCCGTCGCCCCGCTCCCCTCGTCCCCCTCTGCGCCACGGACCCTCCCTCAGCCGGCTCCTTTGGGAGCACGAGCCTAGGGGACGGCACCGACGGGACCCTGACCGGTTCCCGACAAGGAACCGACCGGCGGTGTCAGAATCCCTGCTCGGGTACACCGTCGGTCGGTATGGAGGAACGATGGAGGGGTAGGTCAACCCTCGGAGGGGAGCGGGGCGGGCGCCAGGACATCGTGGCGCTCGCGCCAGCGGGCCGGGGGCCGGTAGGCGCCGCACGTGCCGAGGTCCACATACTCGACGGTACGGAGCAGGTCCTCCACCATGGCGTCGTGGTCGAAGAGCCCCCAGGCCTCGGCCACCTGGGCCGGCTTGGCGTGGGTCTCGGGCCTCCTCGGCATGAAGAGCGTGCAGCAGTCGGGCGCCGTCTGCGAGCTGATGTCGTAGGTGCCGATCGCCTTGGCGCGCTCGATGATCTCCTGCTTGTCGGAGCCGATGAGGGGCCTCAGGACAGGCATGGCCGTCACGACCTCGGACGTCGCACGGATGTTGTCGAGCGTCTGCGACGCCACCTGACCCAGGGACTCGCCGGTGACCAGTGCCTTCGCCCCCTCGACGAGGGCGATGCGCTCCGCGACGGCGTACATGAGCCGCCGGTACATGAGGATGCGGAGCGACTGCGGGACGGCCAGTGCAATGTCGCGCTGGCACTGGCCGAAGGGCACGACGTAGAGCCTGCCCACCGCGCCCTCGGGCCCGAGGGCGCGCACCAGGTCCTGGCAGAGCCACTCGCTGCCGTCGCTCGTCATGGGGCGGCCGGAGAAGTGCACGGGGACCATGGTCGCCCCGCGCCTCCCCATCATCCACGTGGCCACCGGGGAGTCGAAGCCGCTCGAGAACAGCGACACGCACTTGCCGGCGGTTCCCACGGGCAGGCCGCCCACACCGCGCTCGCTCGCCGCGTAGATGAAGGCCGAGCCCTCGTTGAAGAGCGCGCGGACCTCGACGTCGGGGTTGTGGACGTCCACCTTGCGGTCGGGGAAGGCCTCGCAGAGGGCGGAGCCGATCTGCCGGTTGAGCTCGATGGTGTGGAGCGGGTAGTCGGTGTTGCTGCGCTTGGCCTGCACCTTGAAGGAGCCGGTGCCGCCCGCCTCGCCCAGCGCCTCGACGGCCGCGGGCAGGTAGTCGTCGGGGTCCTGGAGGCAGCGGAAGGCAAGGGACACGCGGGCCACGCCGGGGACCTGGCGGATGAGGCCGACGGCCTCGAACGGCGCCTCGGGGGACGAGAAGGTGGCCATGATGTGGCCGGAGATGCGATGGATGGAGGAGACCGGCAACGAACGGAGGGCCAGCCGGAGATTGCTCACCAGCTGGTCCTCGAAGGTCTTGCGGTTCTTCCCCTTGAGCCCGATCTCGTGGTAGTGGACCAGGCAGACGCGGGAAGCCATGCTAGTTGTTCGTGTCGCCGTCGGCGATCTCGGTGTCGAACTCGGCCACGTTGTAGCCGAGGACGCCGTCGTCGAGCTCGTCCATCGCGATGGAGATGGGGTCCTTGCCGCTCACGACCGTGGTGATGTCGTCGACGTCCTGGATGGCCGTGACGCGGAGGTGCTGGCCGCGCAGCATGCTGTTGATGTCACAGGCGCGCTTGGAGGCGATGGAGCACAGCAGGAAGGGGTTCTCCTCGGTCTTGGCGAGCAGGTCGTCGATGTCGGGCTTGGTGATGGACATGAAACCTCATTCCGATTCAAAGGCCTCGACCGTGGAGAGCAGCTCGGCTGTCGCCCGGTCGAGGTCGTCGTTCACGATGCGTGCGTCGTAGGATGCCGCGAGGGCGCACTCGCCCGCGGCCTGCCCCAGCCTGAGGGCGATGTCCTCGTCGGACTCGGTGCCGCGGCCCCTGAGCCTGCGCTCGAGCTCCTCCATGGAGGGGGGCTCGATGAAGACGAGGACGGCGTCGTCCATGAGCCGCTTCACGTTGAGGCCGCCTTGGACGTCGATCTCGAGGATGAGCGAGTGGCCGGAGGCCAGCACACGCTCCACCTCGGAGACGGGCGTGCCGTAGCGGTGGCCGGCCACGTGGGCCCACTCGAGGAACTCCCCGTCCTCCACCATGGCGTCGAACTCGGCGTCGGTCTTGAAGCTGTACGACACGCCGTCGACCTCGCCGGGGCGGGGGGCGCGCGTCGTGGCAGAGACCGTCAGGCCGAGGTCGGGGCGGGCTCGGCGCACGGCCGAGACCAGCGTCCCCTTCCCCGCGCCCGACGGTCCCGAGACGACGAAAAGGCGGGCAGCCACGGGTTACTTGGAGAGGATCTCGAGGAGACGCTCACGCTGACGGGCGCCGAGGCCCTGGACGCGACGCTTGGGGGAGATGTCGAGCTCCTCCATGATCTTGGCGGCCTTGGCCTTGCCGTAGCCGGGCAGCGACTCGATGAGGGCGCGCACGGGCATGCGGGTGGCGGCGGAGTCGTCGGAGTTCAAGACTTCCTCGAGGGAGACCTCTCCGTTCTTGATCTTCTCGCGGAGCTCTGCACGGGCGTGACGGGCGGCGGCAGCCTTCTTGAGGTTCTCGGCGCGCTGCTCTTCAGAGAGCTGAGGAAGTGCCATGGATAACTCCTATCGATTGGTCACAGTTCAAGTATGCAGCCGATAACGAAAAGTCGCGGCAGCACGGTTATTTTGGCAATCTAGCGGCTATTTTGCAAGCCGGCGGGAACCGAGGGATTCAGGACGCCCCCCATTAGCACACAATTCGCACTCAGAGGGGTCCCATGAGACGGCGTCGACGGCCAGCAGGGGGAAGAACGGGGCGTCAAAGAGGCGGTCGGTCTGGCGGTCGATGATGGACACGACGCCCACCACCTCCCCGCCGGCGGCCTCCACGAGGTCGCAGACCTCCTTGACGGAGCCACCGGTGGTCACGACGTCCTCGCATACCAGCACCTTCGCGCCCTCGGGCACCTCGAAGGAGCGGCGGAGGCACATCCTTCCCTCCTGGCGCTCGGTGAAGATGAAGTCGACGCCGAGGGCGTAGCCCATGGCGAAGCCGAACGTGATGCCGCCCACCGCGGGGGACGCCACGAGGTCGACGGAGGAGCGCACGTCCTCGGGGAGCCGCTCCACGGCCTCGCGGGCGAGCTCGACCGTGGTCCTGGGGCTCTCCATGACGCGGGCGCACTGGATGTAGGTGTCGGAGTGGCGGCCGCTCGTGAGCACGAAGTGCCCGTGGCGCACGGCCCCGGTCTCCTCGAGGATGCCCATGATGGCGGCGTCGTCCAGACGCTTTTCCATTGTCCTGGTCCTTTCTGTCAGTCGAGGGCCGCCGCCACCTCGTCCACGACCGCCTGGGCGGCCGCGACCGGGTCGTCGGCGCCGGTGATGGGACGGCCCACCACGATGCGGCTCGCGCCCCACGCGACGGCCTCGGCGGGCGTGGCGACGCGCGACTGGTCGCCGAGGTCGGAGCCTGCCGGGCGCACGCCCGGGCACACGATACGGGCGGCGGGCCCGAGGAGGGCGCGCATGGAGGAGGCCTCGTTGGGCGAGCACACGATGCCGTCGGCCCCGTTGGCGCAGGCGAGGCTCGCCAGACGTGCCACCTCGCGGTCTATGGGGTCCGTGAGCCCCACGGAGTCGGCACAGGCCTGGTCCATGGAGGTCAGGACGGTGATGGCGACGATGTCGCAGGGGGACGTGCGCCCCACGGACGACGCGCCCTCGCGGGCGGCGGCCGCCATGTCGGCGCCGCCGAGGCCGTGGATCGAGAGCATGTCGGCGCCGCAGGAGACGGCGCTCCGGGCCGCGCCCCGCACCTGGTGGGGGATGTCGAAGAGCTTGAGGTCGAGGAAGACCTTGAAGCCGAGGCCGCGCAGGTAGTCCACGATGTCCGGACCGCAGGCGTAGAAGAGGGTCATGCCCACCTTCACCCAGCCCACGGTGCCGGCGAGCTCGCGGCCGAGGCGCAGGGCCTCGGAGCGAGAGCAGTCGAGGGCGACGATCACACGGTCCCTGGCGTCGGCGTTCACTGGCATTCGAAGGCTCCGATCAGCTCGTTGACGTCGTCCGCGCCCTGGGAGGCCACCCACTCCTCGAGCTCGGCGAGGATGCGCGGGGCGCACTCGGGGTCGAAGAGGTTGGCGGAACCCACGGAGACGGCGGTGGCGCCGGCGAGGATGAACTCGGCCGCGTCCTCGCCGGAGGCGACGCCGCCCACGCCGTTGATGGGGATGTCCACGGCCTGGGCGACCTCCCACACCATGCGAACGGCGATGTTGTGGAGCACGGGGCCCGAGAGGCCGCCTGTGGGACGCGACAGCTTGGAGCGGCGCGTGTGCACGTCGATGGCCATGGCCGGGATGGAGTTGATGACCGAGAGGGCGTCGGCACCCTCCGCCTCGAGGGCCCGGGCGACGTCGACCACGCGGGCGGGGGCCATCTTCACGAGGAGGGGGCGCGGGGTGCGGGGGCGCACGGCGCGGATGACCTCGGCCGCCCCCTCGGGCGTCGAGCCCATGGCGCAGCCGCCGGCGGCGATGTTGGGGCACGAGATGTTGATCTCGAGGCCGGCGGCCCAGGGAGCGAGCTCCTCGAAGAGCTCGACGGCGGCCACGTACTCGTCGACCGAGTGGCCCGCCACCTGGCAGATCACCTGGCAGCCCCTCTCGGCCAGTCCGGCGAGGTACTCCCCCGCCTCGGCCACGAGCCCGCGGACGCCGGGGTTCTGCAGGCCGACGGAGTTCATGACGCCCGAGGTGACGTCGCACATGCGGGGCGCGGGGTTGCCGGGCCACGGCTCGGCGGCGCACCCCTTGGTGGTGATGGCGCCGAGGGTGGACACGTCGTAGAACCCCTCGAACTGCCAACCGAAGCCGTAGGTGCCGGCGGCGGTGTTGATGGGGTTTCTCATCTGGATGCCGCCGAGGTCGACGGCCATGTTGGGGGCGCTCACCAGACCACCTCCGTGGCATCGAAGACAGGGCCGCCCATGCAGGCGCCCACATTGCCGTGGTCCGTGGGCACCACGCAGGTGGCGCACGCGCCGAAGCCGCAGGTCATCATGCGCTCCATGGAGACCTGGCACGCGACGGACCACTCGGCGCAGAGCGCCGCCACCCCCCTCATCATCGGCTCGGGGCCGCAGGTGAGGACGAGGTCGTACCTCTCGGTGGGAAGGGCGTTCTCCACGACGTCCACCGTGGTGCCCTTGGCGCCGGCCGTGCCGTCGTCGGTCACGACGATGACGTTGTCGGCGCCGGAGGCCATGAGGCGGTCCACACCCCACACGGCGGCACCGGTACGGGCACCCACCACGACGTCGTAGTCCATCCCCTCCAGGCCCATGGAGACCGCGGCCGAGAGTATCGGGGTGATGCCGCACCCGCCGGCCACGAGGAGGCAGCGACGGGTGCTCGCCTCGATGGACCAGCCGTGGCCGCCCGGGCCGAGCACGGTGGTCTCGGCGCCCGGGGCCATGGCCGCGAGCGCGCGGGTGCCCGGGCCCTTGACGGTGTAGACGGTCTCCACCGTGCCGGCGTCGTAGTCGATGGTGGAGAAGGACAGCGGCACGCGGGCGGTCTGCTTGGGCTCGCCGGGGACGGCGATGCTGAAGAACTGGCCGCTGGAGAGGGAGGCCGCGAGGCGCGGGGCCTTGAAGACCATCCTCCACAGGCTCGATGCGACAGGCACGTTGGACACCACGACGGCGTCGTGGACCCGTGCCGGCGAGGGCGTGGGCATGGGGCGCGCTCCTTTCTCGGGGACGGATGCTGGTGGCAAGTCTAAGCCATCAGGCAAGGGCCCCGTCCTCGAGGACGCGCCTGCCGCCAATCACCACGTCCGACGCGGCGCCCTTGAGGTGCAGGCCGAGGAACGCGGAGTTCTTCGACTTGCTCTCGAAATACCCGGGCGTCACGGTGACGGCGGCCTCGGGGTCGATGAGGGTCAGGTCGGCGGCGGAGCCGGCCTCCACGGCCACGGGGGCGAGGCGCAGGATGCGGCGGGGCGCCACGGCCAGGACCTCGACGAGGCGCTGCCAGGTGATGGCACCGCGGTCCACGAGGTAGGTGAGCATGAGCGGGAGCGTCGTCTCGAGACCGACGGTGCCGAAGTAGGCGATCTCGAACTCGCAGTCCTTCTCGTGGGCGGCGTGGGGCGCATGGTCGGACACGACGCAGTCGATGGAGCCGTCGGCGAGGCCGGCCACGAGGGCCTCGGCGTCGTCGCGGGTGCGCAGCGGCGGGTTGACCTTGAGGTTGGTGTTGTAGGAGTCGGTGATGTTCTCCTCGGTGAGGAAGAGGTGGTGCGGGGTGACCTCGCAGGTCACGGGCAGCCCCTCCGCCTTGGCGGCGCGCACGAGGTCGAGGGAGCGCGCCGTGGAGATATGGGCCACGTGGAGCGGGCAGCCGGTGAGTCGGCAGAGCTCGATGTCGCGCATGACCTCGAGCTCCTCGCCCAGTGCGGGCCAGCCGAACATGCCGAGGCGCGTGCTGGCGCGCCCCTCGTTGATGACGCCGTTGGCGGTGAGCGACTCGTCCTCGCAGTGGGCGATGACGGCGCGGTCGAACTGGCTCACGTACTCCATGCAGGTGCGCATCATGCCGGCGGACTGCACGCCGTGGCCGTCGTCGGAGAAGCCGCAGGCGCCCTCCATGACCATGTCGCCGATCTCGGCCAGAGCCTCGCCGTCCTCGCCGCGGGTGAGGGCGCCGATGGGGTGCACGCGGGTGAGCCCCGCCTCGATGCCCCGGTCGATCTGGTA
>ERZ808035.1451-NODE-1451-length-11546-cov-6.937396_pt1 | contig 11546 bp, 9 predicted proteins | sample MGYA00380189_ERZ808035 | MGnify/ENA primary metagenome ERZ808035 (study PRJEB31490, sample SAMN06133407) | mouse gut metagenome | isolation source: M5_1 | host: mice | place: China: Chengdu | collected 2015-05 ...
TGGGGCGTGTTGTATCTTTTCATGGCTGTGAACCTCCTTTCGTGGGTGGATTTTTTCAAGCGGCGCAAGCCGCAAAAAGGCGGGCTTGGGGTGGCAACCCCAACAAGATTCCCATAGGACAAAATGAGCGATAAGCGAATTTTGGTACTATGGTAGAATCTTGCTCTAAGAAAGTAGCGGCTTCTGCTGTGTGGGCTTTCGCCGTTTTCCCTCGGCTTGCATGGCGTGGGTTCTGCCAACTTTGCGGTGGTATTTTTCCCGTCATTATTACTACGCACTGCAAGGAAAATATGGCAAAGTCTTCCGGGATTTTCTGTAATTTCTTTTCGTGCTTTCCTGCCAGATTTTAGCAAAAACGGGCGCAAAAAAACAGGAAACCTTTTCTGATTTCCTGCTTTCTGACTGCCAAAAATGGCGGTGGTTATTCGTTTTTTATTCCCCGGAAGCAAACTTGTAGCCTATGTCTAAAACGGTCTTTATGTAGATGGGATTTTTGCTGTCCAGTTCTATCTTTTTCCGCAGATTGCATATCACGCTGGCAACGTTTGACTGGCAGCTTTCGCTTTCCATGCTCCACACGGATTCAAAGATTTGCGCCTTTGTGAATACCCTCCCCGGACTGGCGGCAAGGTAGCAGAGTGCGCCGTATTCCAAACGTGTGAGGTATATGTCCTCCCCGTCTTTTAATACCCGGCGTTGGTGTAATCTGATTTCCAATCCCGGAAAAACCAGTGCGGGGGATTCCGGCGACTGTATGGCTTCCAGTGGTATCATATCGGCAAGGGCAGTTATGGCTTTCTCAACCGTTTTTTCTTCGGTATCGTTGAATGTAAGAATTAGTATTTTTGCTATAAATAGTACCTCCTACTGTTATGTAACTTGTCTGTCATGTCGGAACTGGAACAGGACGGTAACAAGCCGCTGTTTTATGCTGTCCACGGTGTCTTTGTCGATATGCCCGTATTCAAATGGCGGCGATTCGGATTCGCTTGCTGTAATGGCGTAAAACCTCGTCTACGGCTTCCACTTCATGCACCTGAATTGCCAGCGTCCGACGCACCATAAGAGAAACTTACTATGGTAGCGTCACTATATTTCTCAAAAGTCGTATAGTATTCTTCTTCTGTAATTGTCTTTGTTTCGTCTCCCTTTTCCATAGTGTAAGTGGCATTTCCGCTTTCATCAGATTGTTCAAGAATACTTTCCGCCAATTTAAGTGCGCCGGATTCTTCAATTTCAAAACGCTGCATAGCGTGACCGGAAGCTGCATAAATACCTGTTTCATCATAAGAGATAGGGTATGCGGTGCCCATACTTTCTATCCTTCCTACGTTTTTAACTTCTTTGTCTACCAGATAATATACTTCACAATTAAGTGCCGCCTGATTTCCCAGTCTGTCATCATACACCTGTGAAGTGACAAGTAAAACAGGTGAAGAAGCATTCGTATCAACAATCGCAAAAAGCTCATTATCTTCCAGTCCGGCAATGGTTTCACCGTAAATAGCAGCATTGTCACTACTTTTCTCTCCACACGCACATAAAGAAAAAATTAACACACATAAAGCGAAACATGAAATAATCTTCTTTGTTTTATACATATTTTTCAATCTCCTTTTTTCCTTTTTTCAATGGCATAACTTATGAACAGAATTACTCCGATTGCTCCTGCGATGATGGACGGTATCATCAACCGCATATAATCAACAGGGGCATTCTCATATTGCCCCGTAGCGATATATCGGTATAACATATACTGGGTGCTAAGTGTTGTGTTTTGTAATGCAACTACATAGGCGAAATTTAATATGCTGACCATAATAAAAATCAAACCGCTGATGAGCAGCAACGACATTTTTCTGTTATGAAGATTTATTTTCATCAAATCTTCTAAAGTTAGTTGTTCATCCTTTTTATTTGCCACGCCTGCTTCTCCTTCCTTTAGCAAATCATCTAATGACACATGAAAAATCCTGCTTATATTAACGATACTTTCTAAGTCTGGGGAAGTTCTGTCCGACTCCCATTTGGAAATGGTCTGTCTGGACACGTTAAGTTTTTCAGCTAATTGTTCTTGTGTCATTCCTGAAAGTTTTCTTAATTGGTTGATTTTATTTCCAATTTCCATTTTGTGTCCTCCTTTGAGAGAAATTTTAAGCAATATAAACAATTTTTTCTATCAACGCTGCTTTACATTTGCGCTCTGAATAATAACATTTATGAAATCGCTTGTTTTTCTACATTTTTAGCGACCATGTCAAGGTATTTCAAATTATACCATTTATTCTATTCTTTCTCTACCACAATCATCAAATGCAGTAAGCATATGATTTGTCCATCTACTGTACGGAATCGTTGTTGGGCTGGCTATCTAAGCCTTGTGTTAATGGTTGCTTCTTTACCACACATGAGCATTGATTCATGGAATCTGGATTCTCATCAATTCCCTTTGCCGTCAGAAAAATACTATTCCTGGGTACACTTATTTTTCCCTCTGAAATCATATGATTTACCAAAAAGGTCTTACCGGTTCCCAACGGTTGGGAAATTACCAATACCTCTCCGGATTTTAATGCGGCGGTTTTCTTCTGCATCTCTATGATACTTTTTTCCCTGCCATAAAACGGTGCCTGATATTGGGCTGAATATGTAAACACCTGTCGACTGCATCGCTTTAAGTCTTTATTTTTTATCATCATTCTACACCTCGCTTTTTCCTGAAATAGAAAGCTTATATGGAATATTTGCCGTATTTCCATCAAGGTTGTCCTCAATAATTTGAGTTACCTTTTCCATAATCTTAACCATGGATAATTTTTCATTATATGCCTTGTTAATAAATTCCTCGTCAAAAACATCATTGACTGAAGTAAACATAACATCATCGTTTTTATATGCCGACACCAGCATACTGTACATTTCAGCAGCACTGTACCGCTTATAAGATATTTCATAAAAAGGACGTGTATAAACATTCTTTATCATCTTAAATACTTTCGGCGTAGAAATATATACCTCACGCATAGCGGCCGGCGCAATGTTCATGCCATCATATTTGTTTTTGATCATACCCACCAATTCCAGCAAATTATCCTCTTCAATATTTCGTGGAAAAAGATACATAAAAACACTCTGTATTTGGAAATTGGTCAAAAAATAGTTTACACAATCCACAATGGATAATTTGTCGAAAAACTTGAACTCCTCATAAAAATCCTTCGCGCTATCCTGACACTCGTTCAGTTTCTTTCTTTTTTTGCGCAAATGCCCTACCCACGGTGCACTCCCCGTATCCTCAAAGTCAAATACCTCATACATATAGATCTGCTGCATTGGCACTTCACGCATAATTTCCGCAATGCCGTTTGCCAGCTTCCACTTTGTTCTGAACTCAAATTCCTCCTCCGTGAGCGTTCCGTCCAACTCGTCTTTCTCAAAATCAAAATTGATCAAAAGTCTTATCGTATCCTTCTTTAAGTCACTCTCAATCTTTTTGAATAACGTAGTCGCACCCCAGCCTGGCTGAACCTGAACAGACACAAGATTATTTGTGGAAATCCCGTTTCTTATTGGCAGTAAGCGTGTAGATACAATGCTTGCTTTATGTATATTGTTTTCATCCAACGGTATCAACTGTGGAAAATCAGTATCTTCAAGTCCAACGAGTTCTTTCCAGTAAACAAAATTTTCTTTACTCATATTACATCACATTCCTTCCTTTGCCTGTTGTTTATCTCCTGTCTCTTAATCTGTAACTGCTCCACGCTCTTTCAGGAACAACTTATGACTGTTTTCTGTAAGTCCCGTACATCCTATAAACTCAGCACCGATACAACTTATTCTTGCTTCAATCGGCTCTCTGATCATCTGGTAGTATTCATGATCAACAAGTTCCAGGACCGCCAATTTTTCACCGGATAATGCAATATATTTCCCGTCATTGGACACACAAAAGCCTTCTACCTGCCCTCCTCTGACTGCATGGTTTTTACTATTACAGATCCATTCAATGTCTATCTTCTTATCCCTTTTCTCTTCATTAAACGAAATATAGTTAACCATTTCCAAAATAGCAGTCGATTTTTCTATAATCATCAAAATATGCTTTGCTTTCACCCAGGCAAGTTCAACCGGATTAGCACACTGATACAGACATCTTCTATCACGCAATAAGTCATCCTGTTCTATTTTACCATCCATCTCATCGACCGGTATATGATAAACTCCTTTTCCCGTTACAGAATATACCAGAAAATCATCTGCAAAACAAATATCTCCGAATTTCAGATTGTTTCCACGCAGCATACACTTTCCCTCAACAATGCCATTTTCTTTACCCTGTATTTGCACCAATACCAGACTCTTACTATTATCTGAAATATACGCAACCAAGCTCTCACTTTCGTGCTCACCTATTTCACGTGTAAAATAGTGTATATCTGCAACATCAAACTTTTCAACCGGTTCTCCCTCATCTGTAACATGTATTTTGCGGTATCCTCCGCTATTCCAGTTACAACGATAAAGTCCCTCCCGGTTTGCACCCACATAAACAGAACCTTCCGTACCACTTGTTCCAATAGATTGCAGGCCGCTGCCAACTATATATGCATGTTTCAGCTGACCATTTTTGATATAACTGATCCATCCATCCTGACTGGCAGTATACACACCCGCCAGATCAGCAGCGACATCCATAATCGTTTCACCCGCCAGATTCTGCATTTCCGCTTTATCATCAGCAATGCTAAAAGTCAGCAAACTGCCTGACTCTGTGCCGACAACAACCGAATCATTTAAAAATGCACATTTCTGTAACCTGCCATATTCCTCCCAAGTTACATCAGAGAGATTTGCTCCTGAAAATACTGCGCCATCAAGTTTTGTATATGACAAATCAGCTCCAACGAAACTCGAACCTTCAAATCTGGCATCCGTCAGATTCATTCCCCGAAGATCCGCCTCGTCCAACGGCCTGAAGCACAGATCTTTTGCAAGTTCTGAAAACTGATTTTTATAATAGTCAATACTGTTAAGATCTCGCAAAAGCGTAATTGCGTTGCTGCCACTGTAGCCCACATCTGCTTTAATTCTATATTTTATCAGCTTCAGCTGAGTTCCCAGACAATCGCTTTCCTTTTGCGACAGTTCTCTGGCGATCCATGAACGTACCTCCTGCGGAAGCATAAATCGGTTTAACAGTTTATCAATTCCACAGAGTCTTTTCTCTTCCAATTCAGCCAGAACATAATGTGCCCACAGAAATTCCTGGTAAGCCGCAAGGCGGAATTCTATTTGCCCGTCATCTCCTATTGACACAAAATCAAGTTCGGTGATGACACTTTTGATGTGTTCCCAATGATCATCACTTTTTATCTCTTTTTTTATCATTCGCTTAAAACTATCGATTGAAACGCTTCTGTTTAGCCCGGATTCTAATGTAAGCATAACAAGGGCTTTTAATATATCTTTTCCAGATGGAAAAGAATGAATATAATTTTCCTTCTTCCATCTTAATAAAATAATCTGTAAAAACTGGTAAGTTTCCACTCTTTCATCTGCCAGCTTATATTTTGTCGTAATACAATCAAAGTGTTTGACTAACAGCTTCAGATTAAGCGGTCTGTTAAATAGCTCACTGTTTATTTCCCAACACTTTTTGATCCATTTTTGGTCTATCGGCTGCCGGCCGTCATTTTCCAAAATTACGTTTGCTTTAACAAAATAGTCTTCAGCTGATCGTTCATTAAAACCGGCCAGTGTATAAAACTTCGCGGCTTGCACGTCCTCAGTATCAAATAGTTCGTCCTTTTTCATATGAAGCTGCTTCTGATAAAAAGACCGGCGGCAGGTGATCAGCACCCTTCCTTTATTTTTCCACAAAGCGCTAAACTGTGATATATCCTGTCTTGTCTGTCTCATCACAGGCGTATCATGCATCTGATCCCATGCGTCCAACACAACAGAGAAGATACCAGCCCGGCACAGTCTTTCAAACGTCTTGAACTTAACATTAACTCCATAATGATCGCTGAGACGGTTTTTTACAAATTCATCAAAAGCGCTGTTGCGATACTCGTTCAGATCAAAAACAAACGGAAATGAAGCATTATCGGTCAAAAAAGCTTTTTTAATCTCCTTGGCTGCCAATAGCCTCACGCCTTGACAAAAGGAACTCTTTCCCATGCCATATTCTGCCATTAACAGTTTTAAACCACCTTCTTTTTCGCCAGGATTCACACTCCAAATGCTGCGGATGAGATCATAACTTGATTCCAATCCCTCATCCGAATCTCTCACAATGTCTGTTTCAACATAAGGTATGCCATAGTTGAGCTCCATCCATCTATCATATTGCTGTTTATAGATATCACATACTGAATCCAACCGAAGCTTGTCCCATAAAAACTGTTTGAAAGAACCACATATTGATTCTTTATCTGTCAGGTTTGTTGCAACAACTTTATCTCCATCTACAGTGTATCTCCATATATCTTTGCTGTCGCCAAAAGGTTTGTTTATACGTTCATCTATCCAGTCACCCTCTTGGCTTTTTTTAAATTGCAACACATCTTCTAGTATTGTCATCATTTCGCCATTTGTCATTTTCAACCCTCCCCCTGTTTTATGAGTCAATACTGGTGTTTTCTATTTCGTCTAATTGATCGAGAATATCGCTTTTCAGCTTGTTTAATGGACTCTTCCCCCATTCCCCATGCTGTAAAAACGCAAAATAAAGCATATCTCTCGCCAATAATTTCATTTCCTGCTCTGCAGCATATGGATGTCTCACCTTTAATATTGTTTTCATTATAAGTTCTATACTATCCTGATTATACTGATAGTGATTTCTCAATAGTGCCCTTACCTCATCTTTGTGTTCATTATAAAATTCTTCTATCAATAACAATTCTATAGATGCTTCCGCCCTATCCCAAAATTGAGATTCTTTCTCTGCCGCGTCTTTCTCTTTCCCTACCAAATATGATTTAATTTTATGCTCAAATCGCGTTTTTACATCTGTTTTGGCAATCACTCCACCCGTATTGTTGAACTCCAATTGATTCGAATATTTTTGTGGATGAAGCTCTATCGTAAACGCATCGCTTTGACCCATCAGTACTTCTTTTTTTTCCGGTATCATACGAAAAGAGATGCCTCTTTGCGGTTCATCAAATGATTCGTCATACGGATATATTATACTGAGATTTTTATTCTCTTCATTTTCATAAATTACTTCTGCCTTATCACTCTTTCTTTTATTACACATGCTGCACGAAGGTATCAAGTTGAAAAGGCTGACCGCTAAATATGGATATTTGCTTTCTGGATAAAAATGGTCAAAATCCGGTCTTATTTTATCTTCTCCAAACAACGTTGTAGTGTACATTCTGTTACAATATGGGCATACCTTTACTCCCAACTGCCGTTGAAGCCAATAAGCAGTGCTTTCCTTTTGACAGCTTTTCTTATAGTTAAGAGCGCCATATTTAAATATCTTTTTGCACACCTTGTCTTCCGGACTTTCCTCAACAATACCAACTTCTTCAATTATCCCTTCAAAATACTGCCTTAAGTCATAGGCGCTATCCCCTCCCAAACTTGCCGGCATATTTCTCGGTCCTACCAGTAATTTCCGCAGCTTTTCTCTGTCTATTTCTCCCTCAGAAAACAGAAAATTTTTTAATTTTTTGTACTTATCGCCAGACATCTCTAACAATTTCAATGTATTTGACGTTTTATTTTTTCGGCTCCTTTTTGTTGTGTCAAGGACATCTTCATCATTAAAGACTACTGCTTTCGCAGCAACGAGTTCTTGTAGATACGCGTTCTGCAGTTCGCTGTAAGACATTTTATGAAATGGTCTCATCCTAATCATTAGAAACACCTTCTTTTCGTAAAATATTTTTCTGGCGCCCATTCATTATTCGTTTACACAGTCTGTAACTTCGAGATAAGTGCCCATGAAGAAGAGGTTCTTCTATAAGATTAATAATACATTCGTATTTCCTTTTATTATGTTCAAACGCCTTCAATACCTCTTCCTCTTGAATGTTTTTTCTCTCTGAAAGCGACTTTTCAATTTCATAGAATTCTTTATATACCTCTCCAATTTTCATATCTGCAAATTTACCAACAATACCATCCCTCATAAAAAAATCATCATTAAACAGTGTGTAAATCTGCTGTCCAAAAGGGCTGGCTTTCGGATATATTTGTTGCTTTATTTCAGTTTTATCTTCGTTTTTCAATGCTTCAGCAGTTTTCAACAATATTGCCGCTGGTTTTGGCACATCTGACAGCATGATCGGAGAATGAGTTGATATCACTAATTGAAAATTTTTATTAAAAGTTGAACATATCTCCAAAAGATTTTTTATTATTCTTCTTTCCCAATCAGGATGAAAAGTATTATCTGGCTCATCCAGCAAAACCCATAATTGATTTATTTCATCATCACTATATTGATTTACAATATTAAATAAATTGATATACAAATTACTTTTGTTTTTTCCACCACTGCTCGCATATTTCCAATCAAATCTGCACCCCGGCATTAAATGTGCAACTGTTTGATAATGCTTCCATAGTTTTACCCAATCCGGTATCCAAATTGAACGTCCGTTTTTATCCTTCTCATTAAAATGCTCCAGCTTAAACTCCCATATATTCTGCGTATTTTCAGACAGCATCCACTTTTCTAAAAATTTATCCTGTTCAATATTCTTCAGAACATCTAAAAAACTATTTATATTGCCCTCAACCTGCCGGTTCCACTTAGCCTGAAACTCCCCATAACCCCACGTGCTATTAAACACTTTTTCACAATCGTTAAACAGGTTTGTAAAAAAGTGTTTAAAAACAGTATCCCACTTAAAATTGCCATTTCTTATATATGCTCTAAGCGAATCTCTAACCTTTTCAGTTAAAGCACTTTTTTTCACGTTTGAGAATGTTCGCTCCCATTGAAGCATTGATATGATGGTCCCGGAAAACAGCCCCCACAAAAGAGCTCTGGCAATGCCCGACAGACTATGGTTCATATCACTGTCAAACACCTTCTTCCATAGATCAATCGCTTCCCCAACCAGACTGCTATTACCATCAGGAATCCCCTCAAACCCCGTTTCACTGCCTGCTTCTTTCGCCGTTAGCTTCATATGTCGAATCGGGAATTTGTACAAACAGTCCGGTAATTTGGGCATATTGTCATCCCGCTCTTCCTGGATGTCCAAAAATAACTTCATCTGCCTCACAAAGTCTTCTCGTTTAATGCAATCCTTTATGCTGTCAACAGTGTAGCTGCTTTTGATCGAATTTGACAACCTGGTAAGCAATGAGTCGTCCTGCAAAAATGCAAGCTCTTCTTTTGTCAAAATATCGCTCAGTTCCAAATCCGTCATAGTGTCTGTATAGTATGCCAGACGGATATCCTTCAACAATTCTTTTATTTCACCTGTATTTGCTATACATACAATTTCTTCACCTTTATGATTCTTTATCTCCCAAAAACTCCCCTTGTCAAAAGCAATCAGCTTATCTCCGTTCTTACAGTCATCATTCCCGGCCTCTTCGTCAACACTTATTATCAGTGCTCCCTTTTCCTGCGGAATATGTCCCGCAGACAGTTGACACAGCCATTTAATCAAGAGACGCATAAGTGTGGTCTTTCCCGCACCATTTTCACCAATAAGCAAAGTCACCGCCGAAATATTTTTCTCCCAAAAATCGTTCGGGAAATTTTCTATCTCTTCATCGCTCTTTCTTCTTATTTCACCTTTCTCGATCGCGTAACGTCTTTCTATGTAAAAATTGAAGCTTTCTTCTTTAATGCCACAGAAATTATCGACATACATACAAAGAAGAAACTTTTTCTGTCTGTTCATATATCCCTATCCCAATTCCCTTTATCATCTATACTGTTGTAAACACCTATCCCAAAACAGCCCAAGCGCATCATCCCTGTTGGTATCCTTTGGCAGAAATTCACCAAATATACCCATAAAACTTCCATAATCATAGCATTCCAGCTCATCTGTACCCGCAAAATACGACTGAAACCCACCGGTGCCGCTGGCAAACCACTCTAAAATATTTGATTGATCTGCCAGTTTAAAATAACCTTTACCCTCTTTCGCTTTGATTTTACCCAAAATCAAACGTCTATCAGTCCGGCACTCATATATCTCTTCACCCTGCACGGCTTTCCAGAATTTTTCACCGCAGCAGCAAGCATAGAAGATGGTGCTGAAACAGAAGCGTGCGTTTATTTCAACGGCATACATTTCATCCATTTTCTGGATAAAGTCTACATTGAAAAATCCAAAATATCCATACTGTGACAGCCTTTTACCAACCTTAAGAGTGATGTCCTTAATATCGCGAAGCCCCTTATCGTCAATATAAGGCGGCCAAATTAACCCCTCATAGGCAAGATCATTGTATAACACTTGCTCTGTTGCTCCACACCAAATTGTATTTCCCCTTCTGTCAATGATACCCATGCCGGAAAAGGACTGCTTATGTGGAATGTATTCACTAATCAAAAACTCATTATTTAGAAAATCTTCCTTCTGCATCCTGCAGTAATCTCGAACATCTCCAGCAGAAGAAACTATTTTCATTTTATATCCACCGGCTAACTCTGCCTTCTTAACCAGCAGACTCTCATATTGCCCATAAAGTGTTTGAGTCAAATCCAATAACTGGAAATAATTTTCTACCCGCCACGTCTTTGGTGTTTTCACAGCAAATTTGCAAAAAAAATCATACTGCCACCATTTGTTGTTGATATCAGTCGCAATATTACCTGTAGCTATAAAAGATGTTACATAATCTGCTGATGGCAAATATGCTCCTGTAAATGGTACAACCAACGTTTTTTTATCTGCGGTTATTCTATCTGCATACAACTTATTGATATCTTCCGGCTCAAGATACGAGACATGCCCACACGGCAAATCTCCCACCGTCACTTTTTTTAATCCATTACGGGTATTCCCATGGTATGAACCCACAAACAAAATATCCTTACGGAAAATATTGTATTCCTTCTCAAACCATGACAGCAAAAAATCAAACCGCTGATCCAGTAACCAGACCACCCGGTCAAATTCCAACCTTCTCACTCCCTTCAATATTTTCACTGTTCACAGCAAATCTTTCTTTTGATATCATCAAACGCCTGTGCATAAAACTCTTTAAATTTATCATTTTTATATTAAAATTATTGGTAAAATTAGATTATCTCTTTAGAAGTTCTTATATGTCGGTATAGCCCGTATTTCCGGGCTTTTCCGGCATTTTAGATATGGAGAGAAGTTCACATATACCCTTATAATCCCTTATGTTTTCCCTCTGGGCAGTAGTAAAAAAGTAGTAAATTCTGCTGACGACTATGCAATCAGTCTTTCCATTTCAGCCCTTGCGGAAGCGAATGTTGCGTGTGCGTAATAGTTCAGCGTCATTGTGATATTGGAGTGTCCCATGATATACTGTAACGCTTTCGGGTTCATTCCGGCATTGGCTAAGTTGGTGCAGAACGT
>ERZ808035.1455-NODE-1455-length-11523-cov-4.533025_pt1 | contig 11523 bp, 12 predicted proteins | sample MGYA00380189_ERZ808035 | MGnify/ENA primary metagenome ERZ808035 (study PRJEB31490, sample SAMN06133407) | mouse gut metagenome | isolation source: M5_1 | host: mice | place: China: Chengdu | collected 2015-05 ...
CGAAGCACGGAATCCGTACAGGCTTTCATCGTATGCAGGGAAAAATCCCCCGGATTCAGATAAATATGGTTTCCATTTTTCATTTCCCATACCATCTGCCCGACTTTACAATAGTTAATCTGAATGATGTGTGATGGGTATTTATTCCCCTCCGCAGGAAAATGGTTTCGTTTTGCGTGCTATCTGATTGATTATCTGATTATCGGATATGACATTCTGAAGAAAGTCGCAAAGAAAGTAGCAAATCAGGTCGCTTCCTCTCTTGGGATTGACGAGGTTTACAGCGAACTTCTGCCAGCAGATAAGGTGGATAAAGTGGAAGAACTTCTGCGGGTAAAGCCTGGCAAGGCAAAGCTGGCATTTGTGGGTGACGGTATCAATGACGCGCCGGTGCTTTCCAGAGCAGATATCGGTATCGCTATGGGGGCAATGGGTTCCGATGCAGCAATCGAAGCGGCGGATCTTGTGCTGATGGATGATGACCCGATCAAGATTGCAAAAGCAATCAAGATTTCGAGAAAGTGTCTGCGGATTGTGTATCAGAATATTACGATGGCGCTTGTTGTAAAATTTGCCTGCCTTGCATTAGGAGCTGTGGGTATTGCAAATATGTATCTGGCAATTTTCGCAGATGTAGGTGTTATGATTCTTGCGGTGCTGAATGCAATCCGTTGTCTGTTTGTGAAAAAACTGTAAGGAAGGAGGGGGTTCCTTTGGCGGAATATCAGGTCGGCCAAATTTATGAAGGGCTGGAAGAAAGCGATTTATACATTCTTACGGAATTTTTTAAAATGCTTGGGAACCCTACTCGTATTCGTATCCTGCTTCTTTTAATGGAGCAGGATGCGAATGTCAGTGACCTGGCAGAACGGCTTGGAATGACCCAGTCTGCGGTATCGCACCAGTTGAACTTGCTGAAATCAAATAAACTGGTAAGGCGTCGCAGGGACGGAAAAATGATATTTTATACTTTAGTGGACGAACATGTGCAGATGATTCTTGAAAAAGGGACGGAACATATTTGCGGGCGGTGAAAACGAGGTGACGATAAAATGACAATGGATGAATTAAAACCAAAGCAGAGCGCCTATATCCGTTCCGTAGGCGGAACAGGCGCACTCAGGCATCATTTACTGGATATGGGACTTACCCCGAAAACGGAGGTTACGCTTCAAAAAATTGCGCCGATGGGTGATCCGGTGCAGATTGAGTTAAGAGGTTATGAATTGACTTTACGGCTTGATGAAGCGCAAAAAATCACAGTGGAAAAGGTTCATGCCAAAGCGGAAAAAACGCATGGCACACAAAGGGTAGCGGCAATAGAGCATCCGGGAGTCGGTGAACTTGGCAGGGCAAAAAGCTACCATGTCCATGATGCGGCAAATGGGATACCGGAAGGGGAAAAGATTACTTTTGCACTGGTGGGAAATCAGAATTGCGGGAAAACTACTCTATTTAACCAGCTTACGGGAGCGAATCAGCATGTGGGGAACTTTCCCGGTGTGACGGTTGACCGTAAAGACGGTACAATCCGCAAGCATTCAGAAGCAGTTGTAACGGATTTACCGGGGATTTACTCCCTTTCCCCCTATTCCAGTGAAGAAATTGTAACAAGAGATTTTCTGATGGATACGCACCCGGACGGAATCATCAATATTGTTGACGCTACCAATATGGAGAGGAACCTTTACCTTACCATGCAGCTTATGGAGTTAGGGATTCCGATGGTGCTGGCGCTCAATATGATGGATGAAGTCCGGGCAAACGGCGGTTCTGTCCGGGTAAATGAACTGGAAGAAATTCTTGGTATTCCGGTAGTGCCGATTTCTGCGGCAAAAAATGAGGGAATTGAAGAACTGATTGACCATGCAATCCATGTGGCAAGGCATAGGGAAAGTCCCGGCCGGGTTGATTTTTGTCCGGCAAGCAGTGATGAACATGATCCCGTAGGTGCAGTACACCGGTGTATTCATGCGGCAGTGCATATATTGGAGCCGGAGGCAAAGAAAAAAGGGATGCCGGTGCGCTTTGCCGTTACAAAGATGGTGGAAAATGACCGCCTGATGAAAGAGAAACTTTCCATTTCGTCTGAAAAGGCTGACATATTTGAACATCTGTTATCTGTTTTGGAAACGGAAACGGGGCTTGACCGAGAAGCCGCGCTTGCAAATATGAGATTTTCGTTTATTGAAGCTCTGTGTGCAAAAACAGTAGTCCGTCCCCATGAAAGCCGGGAACATAAACGCAGTATGTCGATAGATCGGATTTTAACAGGAAAGTATACAGCGATTCCATGTTTTATCGGGATTATGGCTCTTGTATTTGTTATGACGTTTAGTTTTATTGGTGCGGCATTGTCTGATCTGATGGGTATGGGAATTGATACGGTGATTGCCCTGCTTGATGGGCTGCTTGGAAAGGTGCAGGTGAATCCGGTAGTTCACTCCCTTGTGATTGACGGTGTTTGCAGCGGTGTGGGAAGTGTACTTAGTTTACTGCCAACGATTGTGACTATGTTTTTCTTCCTCTCTATTTTGGAGGATACCGGATATATCGCAAGAGTGGCTTTTGTTATGGACAGGCTGCTCCGCAAGATTGGTCTTTCAGGGAGAAGCATTGTGCCTATGCTGATTGGATTTGGCTGTTCGGTTCCTGCGATTATGGCAACCAGAACACTATCCAGTGAACGGGATCATAAAATGACGATTCTGTTGGTTCCGTTTATGAGCTGTACCGCAAAGCTGCCGATTTACACTCTGATGATTAGTGCGTTTTTTCCGAGAAAGTATCAGGCGCTTATTATGGTTGGACTGTATGCGTTGGGGATTGTATGCGGTATCTTATATGCGCTGCTTTTAAAAGGAACAAAATATAAAGGCTCACCTGTTCCTTTTGTGATGGAACTTCCGAACTATCGGTTTCCGTCTGCAAAAAGTGTGTGGCAGCTTATCATAGAAAAGGCAAAAGGGTTTGCGAAAAAGGCATTTACCATTATTTTTGTGGCTTCCCTTGTTATTTGGTTTTTACAGACTTTTGATATGAGGCTGAATGTGGCGGCTTCTGCGGAGGAAAGTTTGCTGGCATTATTGGGTGGGATGGTTGCTCCTTTATTTGCACCGCTTGGCTTTGGGGATTGGAGAGTTTCTACCGCACTGATTACCGGATTTACTGCCAAAGAAAGCGTTGTATCTACGCTGACGGTTTTATTGGGTGGGGATGTATCTTTACTTGGAACGCTGTTCACTCCTTTTACTGCTTTTGTATTTCTCGTATTTACTTTGCTTTATACGCCATGTGTTGCGGCAGTTGCGACCGTGAAACGGGAAATGGGCGGGGTTAAGGCTGCTGCTGGAACTGTAATCATTCAATGCGCAATCGCATGGATTGTGGCATTTGTCGTACATAGTATTGGGTTAGCTGTCGGGCTTGTATAGGAGGATTTGATGATGAATTTGGCAAGTATTGTGGTACTTTGCATTGTAGCCGGCTTGTTGATATTATCCATTGCTTATTCCCGGAAAAAAGGGATAAACGGATGTAATGGAAATTGCGTTGGATGTGGTGTTCATTGTACAGATAAAAAATAAATGGATAAATGGAAATACCTCTTGTATACGTTCATTCGGAGGTATTTCCATATGCCTTTTGTATCAGCAATCTGTCTGGCCTGCTTTTTTTCGGTACAACCCGATAATATCCTGTAAAGAAATACCAGACATATGGGTTTCGGTTCCTTTTTGTATTTCGCTGTAGTAATCCTGCAGAGCCAGTTGGATATTAACCCCTACTCCGCAATCTGGATTGGTGTGTGTATCAAGATGCAGAAGCGGCTTACTTCCCTCAACAGCCTTATAAATATCCAAAAGCGTAATCTCCTCTGCGGGTTTTGCCAGGGAAGGCTTTGCATGGCCGTTTACGCTGGACATCAATCCTGCCTTTTTCAATTTCATCATGATCTGCCGGACAAAGGCCGGATTTGTCTGTATACTGTCAGCAATTACAGTGCTGCTTAGGTCATACTCCTGATGGATTGCAATAAAAGCCATGATATGCACTGCGTCACTTAATTTTGTAGAATATTTCATGAAGAACTCCTTTGCTGTAAATTTAATCTTAACAGCCACTTGACTTGTTATATGGATAGTGCTATACTTCTAACTGGTTGTTATTTATATAATAACAACAAATGGGATGAAAGTCAATAAAAAGAGTTGAAAGGAAAAGAAAGCAAACATGAATCGAGAATATGATAAAAAAGCGGAGATTCTGCTTGAACAGATTGAGAGGGCAGAAGCTGTCTGTGTAGGAGCGGCTGCGGGAATGTCTGTTGCTACTGGTTATGATATGGCATATCACAGCGATAAATATTTCAAGAAATATTTTGGAGAATTTGAAAAAATGTACGGATTTCAGGGGAGCTTTAACGGATATTATTATCCATACCCGACCAGTGAAGAACGCTGGGCATTTCTGGCGACCTCTATCCATGCAAATATGGAGCTTCCGGACGGTCCAGCCTATGAAAATCTGTTTGAACTTCTGAAGGGAAAGAATTATTTTGTAGTAACAACCAATCAGGACACCTTATTTAGCAGACGCTTTCCGGAAGAAAGAGTCAGTACCATTCAGGGAGATTTCAGATGGCTTCAGTGTGTGCGTCCCTGTCATGACGAACTGTTTGAAAGTAAAAGTATGATTGAGGAGATGTATGCAAATATAAAGGACTGCCGGATTCCTACAGAATTGATTCCGCACTGTCCGAAATGTGGAAGGGAACTGGAGCCGTGGGTTCGGGGCTACACGTTTCTGCAAGGCAGAAAATATAAAGAGGAATATGAAAAGTGGAATCATTTTCTGATGGAAAATAAACATAAAAAAATACTTTTTCTGGAACTTGGAGTGGGGCGCATGACGCCCATGTTCATTCAGCAGCCCTTTTGGAATATGACATACTCCCTGCCGCAAGCCTATTACATTACAATCAACCCAAAAGATGCACTGCTTCCAAAGGAGTTAGAAGGAAAAGGAACTGCGATAAAAGAGGATATTGCAGTGGTTCTGGAAAGAACAGTTGAAAAAATAAAAAAATATGGTGCAAAGAATGAAGAATAATGAAAATCTGGAACTCCTGGCAGAAAAAATCCGTCAGGTAGATGCAGTTGTGATTGGGGGTGGTTCCGGGCTTTCCAGCGCAGCAGGCTATAATCACTACCATTGGATGCCTTATCTGGAAGGACAGTTGCAGGATTTTAAAGAAGTATATGGCTTTCAATCTCCCTTTGCAGGATTTTATTATTGCTATTCTTCACCGGAACAACAGTGGGCATATTACGCACGTTATATACAAAGTCTGTGGGATGCTCCAACGGGGCAGACCTATTATGACTTGGCGGAAATTGTAAGTGGAAAAGAAGTATTTGTATTAACAACCAATGTGGATATGCAGTTTGAACGGGTATTTCCCCAAAATTCTATTTGCAGTTATCAGGGGAATGTGGGCTATTTTCAATGCAGCCAGCCCTGCCATGACTGGATTTATCCGAATGAGAACATCATCCGGGAGATGTGTGAAAATATGCTGGGGATGCGGATACCTTCGGAACTGCTTCCAAGATGCCGGGAATGTGGACGGATCATGGTTCCGTGGGTAAGAGATGATACGTTTCTGGAGGGGCAGGATTGGAAAGATGGTGTAATACGCTACGAATCTTTTCTGAAACGATGTCTGACAAAAGAAAATGCAAAAAGCGTTTTGCTGCTGGAATTAGGAGTGGGAGAAATGACGCCAGGTATTATTAAATTGCCCTTTTGGGAAATGGCATATAAAAATAAAGGCGTTTTTTATGTCTGTATGAATCAGGAAGATTCTTCTTCCCCGGAGCATTTGAAAAACAAAAGCCTGTATATAGATGGTGATTTATCGAAAACCTTACGGGATTTAAAACAGATTATGAAAGGAAAGGAAGGGACAGGAAAGTGAATGTATATCAGAAAATAAAGCAAATCATCAGTGAAGCGGACGGGGTGTTGATCGGAGCCAGCAACGGATTATCCATAGCAGAGGGGTATCATTTATTTGCGGATGATGCGTGGTTTCGTGAAAGAATGGGTGATTTTAGGGAAAAATATGGTATTTACTGTATTTTGCAGGGGATGGCTGTTTCCTATTCTTCCGAGGAAGAAAGATGGGCATATTTCAGCCGAATCATCAAAGAAAAGTGTTTGCAGGATGAACCGTCACAGATTATGAAGGATATGTATGAACTTGTAAAGGAAAAGGATTATTTTGTTGTCACGTCCAATGGGGAGGATCACTTTATCCCGGCAGGTTTCGAGGAAGAACGTGTATTTGAAATGGAAGGCAAGCTGACAGAAATGCGTTGCACAAAGGGCTGCTGTGATGATGTTTATTCGGACAGGGAGGCAATTCTTCGCATGGCAGAGGCGGAAACAGATGGCAGAGTGCCGGAAAGACTTTTGCCCAGATGCCCAAAATGCGGCGGGAGTATGGAAGTAAATTATGGGGAGTACTCCTCTTTTCAGGGGAAAAAGAACTGGCAGGAAAAAGCTGCCCGCTATCAGGGATTTGTAAATCGTATGCGTGGAAAAAAACTTGTTATTTTAGAGTTTGGTGTTGGCTGGCGCAATCAGATGATAAAAATGCCATTTATGCAGCTTACGGCAGCAGAACCTCATGCAAAGTATATTACTTTCAACAAAGGGGAGATTTACATTCCTGACGGGATACAGGGAAAGTCCATTGGTGTGGATCAGGATATTGCAGCGGCGTTGCGTGAAATTGTGAAAGCGGGGTAGGGCTATGCAGGAAAAATGGATGGAGGGATTACCGGAATGGAAACGGATAAAACCTGTATTTGATAAGTGGAATGATATTCTGGAAAATCAGGTTACGTTTACATTGGAGGACAGTGAAAAGCACACAGTCGCACATTGTAGGCGTGTAATGCTCTACGCATTAGCAATCGCACAGCGTCAGGGATTGCCAGAAGAAGATAAGGATATATTGGGGGCTGCTGCGGCATTTCATGATTCCAGACGGCAGGATGACTGGCTGGATGTTGGACATGGACAGCGTGCGGCAGATTATTATCGGGAATATTGTGTATCCCATGAACTGGAGTTTAAACAGAAGTGCTATGATATTATTTATTATCATGATCGTGACGACCAGACTGGAATTGATGTCATTTCAGGAAAGAGTCCATTAGAGCAGAATGGTGTGGTGCTTTACAAGATTTTTAAGGATGCAGATGCATTGGACAGATTCCGTCTGTCCGCTAATGGACTGGATATAAAATTTTTAAGGACAGAGGAAGCAAAAGGGATGGTATCTTTTGCAAAAAATTTAATCTGTCAAATGCAGGGGATAAAACCTGTGGAAAGTCCTGACTGCTATCTGATTGTCGTAGATATGCAGAATGATTTCGTATCAGGGGCACTTGGAACAAAAGAAGCGGAATCCATTGTAAATGCTGCTGTAAAAAAAGCCAGAGAATATCCCGGTCATGTGTTTTTTTCAATGGATACCCATACAGAAGATTATCTTTTTACTCAGGAAGGAAAGCTGTTGCCAATAAAGCATTGTGTAGCTGGCACAAAAGGATGGCAGTTAGTACAGGAACTGGCAGAGGTGCAGGCGGAACGAAACGGAGCAGTATATTATAAGTCAACATTCGCATCGCAGCGACTTGCGGAGGATTTGAGGGAAATCCACAAAGAGCAGTCCATAAAGGAAATTGAACTGATTGGGCTTTGTACAGATGTATGCGTAGTTTCCAACGCTCTCTTATTAAAGGCATATATGCCAGAAGTGCCGATTTATGTGGATGCAACCTGCTGTGCGGGAATTACACCGGATAAACACAGGGCGGCATTACAGACGCTGGAGAGCTGCCATATCATGCAAAGATAACATTGATGATTTATATGATGTGATGAAACATATAGAAATTTGACAAACGGAATACCAGTATGATTGGAGTGGACTATTAGGTTGTTTGTTTTGTATCATAAGTATGCTTTTTGTTCGGGGATAGTTGAAAAAATATATGTACTTACTACGATGATAATCAACCGTAAAATTGGGAATAGGAGTGCGAAGTAGTTTTAAGTTGGAAGCAAAATATAAGAAAGAATTAACAGGCAAGATTCTCTAATTTTCAGCGATTGGGAAGAGGGGAGTACAGGTATTTTTATGCTATATAAGCAAAGAATTTAAGTACTTTCGATAATGGCTTGATGTGCTTATAGATAATAAAAGAATATTATGTATTTTGGAAGGCATACTGCGTTTCATTAATAAATGCGATTGCAGTATGCATTTCAATGTATGCGAAGTAATTTAAGAAGGTAAAGGCTGTTGATAGGCATGGGAATCAGTCAGCAGTTTTGATATGCAAACGGAGAGTATTATGATAAAAGGACATTGGAATGTACGAAAGCGTATAGAGAAAGTATTGGCGGACTACCGCATGATAAAAGGTGTATCGTGATGAAGTGAGGGCTTCTAAACGATACACCTTTTTTATTGTCGAATTTAGAGGGATTGCGTATTTTTGTCAATCTTTTTGTCGGCAGTTTGCTGTTCCGGATTACGGTCAAGGTATTGGTTGAGGTTATCCAGTTTCCGGTTTAGGTCTGCGGCTTCTTTCTCGGCAGATTTATAGGTTTTCTGTAAAGCCTGCTTCTTGGAATAGAGGGCATTATAGTCGCTGCGGAGCTTTTCGACATCAAGATTTTTCGTGTCAATGCCGAAACGTTTCATCATATTTTCCGCACCGTCATGGAGGATAAGCTCTGTTTCATGGCGGCGCAGATAGGCATCTTTATCCTTGGATTTTTTGTAGCGGACATGATAGATATGGTTGGTTTTGTACTGCTCCGCATACTTCAAAATCTGTCCTAAATCTTTTAGCTGGTGCTCGGTTTCCACAAGGCTTTCACGGGCTGTTCTTGCCAGTGTGGACTTGGCGGAAATCTGGTTTTCAAGCTCTGCGATAGAATCTGCTTGACTGTAGCTTGCGGCGGCGATTTTAAGGTTCTGGATGTCAGCCCAATGTTTTAAACTGGGGCTTTGCGCAAACTTATCTTCGGTTGTGTCAATAAGATTTTTCCTTGAATAATCTTTGACAATGGGCTTCTTTCTGGTCGGGAACGGCACACGCTTTTTTTCCTTTGCAAGTGCCTTTTCCGTGATGCGTTCCTTAATCCGTTCTTTGGTGTACTCTGCACCTAAAGACTTTGCGCTGCCACGGACAAAACGATCCCTGTCCAGAGGACGGAATGAGATAAATTTGTGTGCGTTTTCCCCGAAGTCGCTGCCCTTGACCTCGTAGCCTTTTGCCCGTATCAACTCAATACAGTCCTCATAAGTTGAGGCGTTATTTATGGCTTCGTCGATGTCGGCTTTTAACTGTTCTTTCCATGAAGAACCGCTTCTGCCAGCCTGCCATTCCTTATATGTTTTGCCTCTGGCTGCGCCCTTTGCAGCCATTGTTTTTGCTCCCGGAGTAATGATGGAAAGCTCATGCTCCCGGCAGAGGTTATCGCTCAGGCTGCGGATGTTGTAATAGGTCTTTTTACAGTCATGATATTTTTCATGGTTGATGTTATCAGCGGCGCAGAAAATGATGTGGTTGTGGACGTGTCCTTTATCTATATGGGTGCTGACAACGTAAGAGTATTTTCCCTCTAAAAGTTTGTCTGCAAGCTCCACGCCTATCTGGTGGGCTTCCTTATAAGAAACCTCACCGGGGAGAAAAGACTGTATCAGGTGGTAGGCTTTATTTGGATCGGACTGCTTGGTTTTTGAGAGCGCAAATTTGAAATCATATGCGGCGGTTTCAGGGCTGCACCCATAAGAAGAAATCAGTGTGCCCTCATCGGTTTTGTCGGGGTTGCAGATATAGTCTACTGCTTTATGGACGGTTGCCGTGATAGCATGGATTTTTGTGTATGCCATACCTTTTGCATCAGCTCCTTTACTTCTTTTACATCGGCTTCGTATACGTTGCCTGTGGCATTCATACGCTTTGCAATCTGGTTTAGGCTGTTCCCGATTTTGGCAAGCGCAGAGTTGTATTCCCGCAGTTCCGTATAGTCAATGTCATAGACATAACCATATATGATTAGATGCCGGAGGAAAGAGGATTTGTCTTTCATATTGGAGGCTTTGCATTTCTGCTCCAGTATGTAAAGCTCATCATCGTTTAGACGTAGTGTTAAGCGGTTTTGGCGTTCTCTGTTTTCCATTGTTTGAGAAGCTCCTTTCATAAAAATGTTCTGTTTTTTTTAATATGCCGTATCCGGCGGAAGGGATTTTCAAGCGTAAAAATTCAGAAATTCCGCAGCGGCGGTTTCTGAATTTTGGAGCGCAAAGGGGGTCAGGGGGATATGCCCTCTGCAAGCCAATTTTCTCAAGTTTCCACTTGGAGAAACTTGGGGAAATTGAAGCCTACGGACGTCCGTAGGCAGTGCTTGCTATTCTTGTGCAAACTGCCCGCAGGGAGTTTGCGTGTTGTACGAGCTTAGGCGAGCGTCTTACAACACATAAGGGCGTTACCGCCCGTCTTTTGTAAAGCCGTTCGGTGTTTAGGCTGTAAGGGGATTGCTTTGGCAAATAAAAAACTGCCACAACCAGAGCAGGACATAATTGCCCTGTTCTGGCTCATAGCAGTTTGAGTGTACTTTTAAGAATTTATGATTTTATCCACTAATGATTTTAACAGGAAGATGGGGGAAAGTCAATCGGAGAAAAGGGGATAGAACATCAGCCAGAAGATGCGGATATGCTGACAGAAGTCGGGCAAAAAAATCATAAAAAAGTTTTTTGCAATAAGCAAGGTTCTTGCGGGGTCTGCGTTTACAATGGTCTTTAGGGAGAAAGTCCTTATGGCAGAAACAGAAATTTAATCCGGACGGGTTACAGGAAAGGAGGTGAAGCATGAGTACGATGAATCGCAGGATGGAGATTATCAACATTTTGATTATTAGGCGGCATATAACAACAAATGAACTTGCGCAAGAGCTTGGTGTTTCCACTCGCACGATACAATACGATATTCAGGCTTTATCTCCCGATTACCCAATTTATACAAAACCCGGAGAAAACGGCGGGTTGTTTATCAGGGAAGATTACAAACCATACAACAACTCGCTTACCAAGACAGAACTGAAAAATCTGCTTGAAATATATGAGCAGATGGAAGGAATCCATAAGGAAGTGCTATTTCAGGTTATACATAAATACGGACCCGATAAGCTGGAAATTTAACCTTGTCATTCCGCTAAAGCACATAATCTTTACAGAACCGTTCATAGCAGACGGAGAGTGCTTGTGTGCTTTTTGGGCTGATAAGTCCAGAAATGATTTTATCCAAAACGGACAGAAAATCCTGTCCATGTGTACCTTGAAAATTGAATATGCAAATACATACGGGACGTGTGGGATATGCGGAGCCGCTATGCGGACACGCCAAGAGCTGCCTGCTTTCATTTTTATGT
>ERZ808035.1458-NODE-1458-length-11512-cov-6.689200_pt1 | contig 11512 bp, 11 predicted proteins | sample MGYA00380189_ERZ808035 | MGnify/ENA primary metagenome ERZ808035 (study PRJEB31490, sample SAMN06133407) | mouse gut metagenome | isolation source: M5_1 | host: mice | place: China: Chengdu | collected 2015-05 ...
AAATACGGGGAGTTTGTGAAAGCCTATATGCGGTATCTGAGAAACGGGGTGGGTGCTGATGGCTGAATGGGTTATAGGAATAATTAGTGTTTTGCTGTGCCTGTTTGAAGGGTACTGCATACAATCCTTTTTTGGCGGTTTTGCGGAACCAAAGCTGTGCAGGATAAGGAATGCGGAATGGGCAGCGTGTATTACATGGGTTGTGATAAGGATTGCCAGTGAAGGGCTGTTTTCGGATACGGACAGCGCAGCGTTAATTATGGAGCTGCTTTTCACATTCTGTACTTTGTTTGTTTTCTGTGCGTGCTGGTATCAGGGAGAAATCCTGTTAAAGATATTTCTGGCTGTCCAGTTCATCTCCCTGCGGGAGTTGTCATTCTGGGCGGGGTACAGCCTGCTCTACATTGTAAATAAGATGATAGAGGCGCTGGTGCATAAAGCAGGCGCCAGTATGGCAGCGGCGGAATATCTGCCTGTGGCGGCAGGCATTCTGTCCTGTTTTGGCATTGCCCTTGTAGGAGCCGCACAGTGCGCCCTGCTTTTTGTTTCCACAAGAAAGATAGCGGGAAGTTATTCCAGCAAGAAGAAAGGACAGATGGGTAAGGAAATAGTATTTTACCTGCTGCCCTCCGTGGCGGGCGTGTTGGTTTCAGTGCTTGTACGCCTGCTCCTGATTACCGTTACAGACGGCATCCCAGTATTGCTGTATGAAAAATATCCGGCACTGTATTTTATCATTCCGATGATGGCGCTTGTATTGCTTGGAGCCATCGTGTTCAGTTTCCGCATTTATCAGAACATGGCGGCTCTGCAGGAAGAACGGGCAGAAAAGATTGTACTGGAAAACCAGATCACGCAGATGCAGAGTTCTATGGTGGAGATGGAGCATTTGTATGACGGGATACGTTCAGTCAAGCATGATATGAAGAACCACATGGCAGTCCTGCAGAATCTGATTCAGAAAAGGTACAGTGGGGAAGATGAGGAAATCCGGCAGTATTTTGAGGGTATGCATCAGTCGGTGGAGCAGCTTGACAGCAGGGTGCATACGGGCAATGCAGTCAGTGATGCAGTGGTAGGCAGCAAGTTCCGCTATGCGGCAAAAAAGGTAAAGGGTATCAAACTGGATGCCAGGGGTTTCATGCTTTCAGATGCCGTTGCGATAAAGGCTTATGACATGGGGGTTATTTTGAACAATGGGCTGGACAATGCAATCGAAGCCTGTATGCGGATGCGGGAGAAACAGCCGGAAGCAGAAGCCTATATTACGATCCGCTCTTTTAAGGCAAAGAATATGTATTTTATAGAGATTGAAAACAGTTTTGATGGTGTGGTGTTGTTCCATAAGGACAGCGGCTTTCCCATATCAACAAAAGAGGATAAGGAGGTGCATGGAATAGGGCTAAAGAATATCAGAAAATGTGCAGTAAAATATGGCGGTGATATGGACTGCATTGTAAAAGGCAATAGATTTGTATTGTCAGTCATGGTAAAAGGTTGATCAGCAGGAAGGAGAAAAATTATTATGAGCATTTTAGGAGTAAACGTAGCTTTGGCGGGCGCATACCAGTATGCGAACAGGACACAGAAAACAGCGGCAAATGGTGCGGGTTTTACGGAACAGTTACAGAAAACTGGCGAGGCGGCGGAAACATCAAAGGTGGATGCATACCAAAAATATCTGGAACAGAAATATGGCCCTATTATGGTACGGAATGTCGGAAGTGACCAAAAGAGCATGGACGCATTGGGAACAGGAACATACGGAATGAACAATATTGCGATTGCCCCTAATATTTTAGAGGAGATGGCAAATAATCCGGAGAAGGCTGCCCACTATGAAAAGATCATAGATGATTTCTTCGCTTCGCAGCCTATGGTAAAAGCGCAGATGGCAGCGGGGGGATTTGAAATCCAGTCGTATGGCGTAGTCATTCATCCCGATGGTACAGCGAATTATTATGTCTGCGGTGATGTTTCACCGGAAAAGAAAGCTAAGATAGAGGCTCAGATGAAAGCCGAAGATGAGGAGAAAGCAAAACGCAAACAACAGTATCGTGAACAAAGCGAAAAGGCGGCGGAGAAACGGAGGATAGAAACGGAACTGGCCTACAGACGGCAGAATATGGCGGAGTTTTTCGCAAACCGTATAGCGGACGCAGGCAAGGTTACATATGCAGGAACGCCGGAAATTATGAGTTCTGCGATTGCAGCTTATGAAATGAGTGCTTTTACTGTGCCGGGTATTTTGAAATAATCGCTTGGACTTATTGCAAGGGAGCGGATTCAGTCCTGAATGACAGAGGGGCTGTAATACAAATATTTTTTGGAAAGCGAGGACTCAGTATGAGCATTTTAGGAGTAAACGGAGCTTTGGCGGACGCATACCAGTATGCGAACAAGACACAGAAAACAGGCACAAATAAGACAGGGTTTACGGAGCAGTTGCAGAAAACGGGTGAGTCGGCAGAAACGTCAAAAGTGGATGCTTACACAGAATATCTACGGTCAAAGTATGGCAATGTGAGAATCCAGAGTGTCGGGAAAGACCAACAGAGCCTCGACAGGGTGGGAAAGAGCATGAAAGGCAGTGATGTTGTTATTGCACCGAACATTCTGGAACAGATGGCGAATGACCCGGAAAAGGCAGCTTACTATGAGGGCAAGATAGATGATTTCTTTAATGCCACGCCAAGATTGAAGGCATCTTTTGCGGCGCAGGGGCTTGCCTACCAGCCGTGCGGGGTAGTCGTCCATGAGGATGGGAGCGTTACCTATATTGGCGGCTGCGGCGATTCCCCGGAGCGTGTGGCGGAGGTGAATGCAATCAATAAGGCAAAGCGGGAGAAGGAAGCCGCACAGAGGAAAGCAAGTATGGAGCGTAGCCAGGAGGCGGCGGAAGAACGGAAACAGCAAATGGAAATAGCTTACAGGAAACAGGCTGTGGCGGAGTTTTTTGCCAGCCGTACAATGGATATGAGCAGAGTTACATATACGGGTACACCGGGAGTTATGGGTTCTGCGGTTGCGGCATATGAGAAAAATATTATGGATGCGGTGGGCATTTTGAAGTAAGGAAGATTATGCCCGGACTTACCATAAGGGGGCATGGGCGGCCCCGAATGACAGAGGGGCCGTAGGTAAGATTTTTTGAAGGAGGATGAGAATTATGTCAATGGAGATCAGTAACAATTATAGCAATTATGCGAAAAACGGCACAAGTACCGCAAAGGAAGGCAATGTAACAACAAGCACGGTGGAATTGAAAACATCAACCGGGGGAACAAAGACGGAGCAGATCAAGACGGGGTACAGCAATGTCAATGACTATTCCAAATATCTGCAGGGCAAGTACAGCTATATGAATACGGGTACAACTTCCATGCAGGGCGTTCCGACAACGGTATCCGTATCGGGCGCTTTCCTGAAGAAATGTATGAACGACCCGGAAAAAGCAAAATATCTGGAAGAAAATCTGGCGGCTATTCCAGATTGTGCAAAAAGTGCAGTAGCAGGCTGTCGAGGAACTCTGACAAATCTCAGCTACAGTGTTGATGCAAATGGGAATATTTCAGTAGCAATCTCCGGAACAAGTGACCCCGATGGAAAAATAGCCAGGGAGAATGCAGAACGGCGGGCAAAAGAGAAGAAAGCCGCCGAGGAAAAGGCTGCCGAGAGGCGCAAGGAGAAAAAGGCAGAGGAAGAAAAGGCAGCGGAACGGTGGGCAGAGAGAAAAGAACGGATGGAAGGCACGTTCACGGTATCTGCCACTGGCACGGATATAAAAAGCGTTACACAGAATATTGTTGCGGCGGTATCTGGCACATCATCACCCACAGGGGGCAGTTTTGATATAAAGGCATAAAAAGAAAATCTTTACATCCCATTCCGCAGAGGCGCATAAACCATGCGCCCCTGCCGGGGGATTATTTGGAAGGAGGTGAAGGCCGGTATGGAATTTGACAGGGGAAGTTAGGCGGTATGTCTGCATGGAGGTATAAACTGCTCGGACTTATTGCGAGGGAGCGGGTGCGGCTCTGACTGACAGACGGGCTGCCATAAGAAAGAAATGGAGGAGTGAAATGGGCATTAACGGAATAGGAACAGCGGGATATCCGCTGACAGGATACACTGCAAGAAAGACAGGAAGAAGCGCAGAATCCGGGGCTGTGGGATTCATGGAAACGGTGGAAGAAAAGGCAGCGCAGGGAAAGACAGCCAACCAGGATGAGAAAGCCTTTGAGATGGTTGGCCCGAACGCTCCGCAGGAAGTGAAGGATGCGTGGATGGAGGTGGCGAAAGAAGTAAATGCGAATGGCATGGGAATCCGGGGAAACGGAATGATGAGCCACATATCGCAGATGATGGTGCAAAGGCTTAATAAACAGCTTAAGGGTGAAACGGAGGATTTTGACATCCTTGGAAGCACGGTGGAATCTGCAATCCAGGCAACGAAAAAGGCACTGTACGATTTGGAGCATCCCGTGGTATATACGCCCAGGAGCATAGAGGTTCAGCAGGCCCGTATCAAAGAAGGGGATTTTTATAGGGCATTTTTGGAGAAGCTGGAGAAATTGTAGGATATATTATGGCACAGAAGGAAGGCATCTCCGGCGTTTAGGCAGATTGGGTGCTGATGTGACTCTGGAATGACAGGTGTGTGGAGGTTTGATAACTAATTGGCAATGATGGAGGATGATTTAGCAATGGGAATAACTAATGTAAATGATGCAAGTTCCTCATATGGAGCGGCTTTCAGAAATAAGCCGGTATACTTCATGACGGGAAAAGAGACGGACGCATTTTTTGACGGGAAGCTGCACAGGAACATGGAACTGCAGGAGGATACCTGTACACTCGGCAGCAATGACACTTACCGCAGGCAACATACTACCTATGAGGTTTCAGACAGGGACAAAGGCAGTGCGTTTCTGGATTTGAACTTTCTGATCAAGGATGAGACCAGCAGCCTGAAAGGAAGCCTCAGCGATAAAAAGGATGTGGATTTTTATAACTTCTCCATCCCGTTTATGAACTTTCAGCGGAATTACTTTGGCGTTGAGGTTTATATAGATATGCCGGAGGGCTGTGATTACGACCTTACCCTGTATGACGAATACGGCAATCAGGTGGGGAAGCCAGAGTGGGACGGGGAAGGGCGGAAGAAGCTGACCGTCCCTAATTGGGATATCAATACCAATCAATACTGTCTCAAGGTAGAAAACGGAAACGGGGAGGAGATTTCTCCGGATGATTATTATAAGATCAGTTTCCATGTTACCGAAAACAAGGAGCAGGGAAAGACTGATGCCATCAGGGAGGCGTTCGGGAACCTCCACGGGGCATACAGCCGGAAGGATGAAAACTGGCGGGAATACCTTGACAGGTATAACGCTGTCTTGAAGGAGACGGAGCAGAATTATATAAAAGAGATGGAGCGGCTCCACCAGAAACAGTTTGACAGCCTGCCGGAAGAAAAGAAGTATAGAGGCGGGCGCACTGTGGATGAACTGCTGCAGGACATAGCGGAGGGAAAGAATTTAACCGATGCGGAACTGGAATATGTGAAGATTTTTGCCAACCTGAAAGACATGGAAAAGGCGCAGAATAAAGCGGAGCTGAAAAACAGCTTTTCAGATGATTTCGTAAAGGATCTGGAAGGCAAGGGCATTTCCCGTGATGATATAGAAGGGATGCAAGTACGGATTGGGAGCAATGGGGATGTGTCCGTGGACGGGATAGAGGATGAGGGCGTCCGGGAGAAAGTGCAGAAGCTGATAGAGGAAAAGTACGGTGACCGGATGTACCAGTATTACATAGGGATTGCGGACAGCGTGGGGAACCTGTCCTCTAACACATACCGGTATGCCACGGATGTGCAGGAAGTCCGGCGCTATCTGAAAGGGGTTACGGGGGAAGATATTTCATTGGAAAATCTTTATCTGACACCCGATGGGAAGATCGGAGGGCTGCCGGACAAAGCGGCTGATCTGATCAATAAGACAAAGGACAATGCCAGGATAGAGCGGATGAAAGATGCACTGAAAAATATCATAGGGAAGATCAGGATAAGCGGCGACTTGGGGATTCCCGATTTTACTTCACAGTTCCGGTTCAGCAACGGTGCGTTTTCCGTGGCAGACAGCGGTTTTGCGGTTGATATGGGCGCATTGGATGGCCGGTTTACACCACAGTCCTCCGGCAATATGTATTCTGATATGTATAGATATCAGTTCAGGAAAGTTTTATAAGTATGTGATACCCTATCCCCCATAAGCAACAGTCCGACAAGGTAGGGCAGGCATCCCCGGCGTTCCGGCGGATTGGTGAATCGGGGAGCAGGTGTTTGGCAAGGGAGGCAATCAACTGCTCGGACTTATTACGAGAGAGCAGAGGCGGCTCTGACCGACAGAGGAGCCATAATACTAAAAATATGGAGGATATTAAGAAATGAGCATTAGTGGAGTAGGACAGAGTTATTACCAGAACAATGTGGCAACAACGAAAAGTACAAAAAATGTGAACAGCACAGAAAAAACAGACAGATTTGCGGCAAGGGTTGCGGAAAAAAGTTCCGTTTCTCCAAAAGACATGACGCTGGATGAGTACAAGGCATATTTTGATGAAAAGATGAACAGCCCACCCTTCACAGAGAGGCATGAATTGGACAATTGACATAACAGAATCAGCGTATAAGAGGATGCAGTCAGACCCGGAATACGAGAAGAAGATTCTGGATGCGCTGGCGAAGAATAAGGCTGTTGATTTCGGGGGAAATATTCCGGTGGCTGCATATACCCATATAGATGACACATATGAGAAATGCTACGGCTATACGCAGGGCATGAAGGAGAATGTCAGTTATTCCGGGAGTTCCTCCACAAAGGATGCTGATGCCGGAAGGCAGAAAAAGGCAAGGCAGAAGGAACTGCTGGAAGAATATCTGGAAAAGCGGGCTCAGGCGAAAGAGTTACAGCAGGAACTGTTGGATGCAAAGACTGCAAAGGCAGAGCGGGAGAGAAGCAGGATAGCAAGGGAATGGAGCAGTGAGAGGCAGATGGAGAAAGCGTCCAATGCCTATGATGCAAGTGCCATGACGGGAACTGCAGCGGGTGGAGACTCATTGTTTGGCTGATGAAGAGACATCATGCCCGGACTTACCATAAGGGGATATAAGCCATAGAGGACAAACAGGGCAGGCACCCCGGTTTTCGGCAGATAGGGGGATTGGGGAGCAAAAGAATGGAGGAGATTTAGAAATGAATTATACATATTATATCAGCAGCCCTCTGATAAGCGGGACTCAATATGGGAGTAAAGGTTTTGCCTCCCCCATGAAAGAACTGAATGAACAGACTGTTCTGGTAGAAAGCTGTGAGAATAAGAATGACAGCTACCGTCAAAAGACCAAATATGATGACAGAGTAGACGGCTATTTCAGTACATATGATTTGGGGATATTATTACAGAACAGGGACAGCTGTCTGGAAGGAAAACTGGATTCAGATGGGGATGTAGATTATTACTCCTTTTCCTATGGACAGAAGAGCTTTTATGAGAAGATGGGCGTAGGGACGGAAATTACAATCCGGCTGGAAAATATTCCGGAGGGCAGCGATTATGATCTGGCAGTTTACGATGCAAAGGGAAACCAGATAGGGATAGCGAAAAACAATGGTAACGGCGGCAAAGAGCTTACCCTGCCGGATTGGGACGGATCAGACCGTTATACCATCAGGGTGGAAAACCACGGTAACGGTAACGGGAATGTGGATGCGGAAGAACCTTACCGCATCCGTATTATGGAAGAGAAGTATCAGAAGCAGGAGAAAGCGGACGGGAGGCAGGATTACAGTAGTGAAATTGAAAAACTACACAGGGAGCAGTATGATTCCCTCCCGGAGGATGAACGATATACGGGTACGGAAAGCGTGGAAGGGCTGCTGGAGAAAAAGTCATCCGGGGAGATACTGGATAAGCGGGAGGAGGCTTACCTGAAAATTTTTGCGAACCTGCACGATTATGAGCGCGCGGCGGCCAATGGCAGACTGAAAAACACATTATTCCCGAAGATGCAGGAAGCATTGGAAAAAGCAGGTATTGACGTACAGGGGAAAGAGTATGCCATAGAGATGGATATCTATGGGAAGATAACCGTTACCGGGGAGCTTTCGGAGGAAGAAAAGCGGAAAGCGGCGGATGTGCTGGAGGAACAGTTTTCGGACGAACTATGGGACTGCCATATGCAGGCATCGGATTATACTACGGCGGAGTTCAACCGGATCGATGCATATAGGGAGATTTCCGGCTTTCTTGGTAAAGCAACGGGGGGACAGTATTCATGTGATGATATTTCAGTGGATGTGAATGGGAATATCAGCGGGCTTCCTGAAAAGATGTGCCAGTTACTAAATTCGCAGGAAAGCAATGGCAGATACGAGCAGTTAAGGGATGACATTCTGATGCTTTACGATTATGGAATGGATGAGTTTTCCAGTTACAAGGTAAGATACGAGGTGGCAGGTACGGACATTAAGATTGTGAATAATTAGTGTGTACAGCGGAAGCCATACGAAGAAAACCAATAAAGCACAAACGATAAAAGGGAACCAAGCAGGAACACTTCACGTTCTGTCTGGTTCCCTTGTTACATATCAGTGCAGGGAGGCGGTTGTCAGTGGAAAGGATTAGATGCCCGAACCCTAAATGCGGGCGGCACATCCTTGACATTGAACAGATGCCGCCGGGCGAGACGGTGCTTGAGATGAAGTGCAGGCGTTGCGGGGAGGTGGTCAGGGTGGGCTTCGGCCCGAAGAAGGTACATAAGAAGAACAGGCGGCAGGGGTAGCCCTGCCATTTTTTGTATAAGCCGTGATTAGGAATGCGTTCTGTGGGCATACTTACAGTATACATGGTAATTTATGGAAATTATCACTGTAAGGACATCTTGCACGGAACCGTTCCGTTGATCGCGGTTAGAAATCCAGAAGTGGCTGTGGGAGGGATTGAGAGATGTGCAAAATAAGGTGTCCGCTGTGCCGGAAGAGGATCTGCGATTTAATCGCCATCGTGGAGGGGAGGACAGTAGTCCGTATCAGATGTCCCCACTGCGGTAGGACAGTCAGGCTGGAATGGCTGATACAGACCTCATTGAAAACGAAATAATGTTTACTCGATTGTGCGAGCGGCCAAGTGACGAGCTGCGAAGGGCCGGAGTAAAGCTAGAGACCAATACCTTAGCTTACTCCGGCCTTTTTTACGTTTCTTAGGTAGTTTCATATCAAAAAATATAGCGTTTCTGGCTTTACGAAGGCGTAAAGAAAGGAACGCTTTATGTCTGGAAAAATCAATACATTCTGCGTCCTGCCGGGTTCCGGCAGGAGGCCCGAATGAAAATCAGCTATGAATTTGTAACAGGGGAAATCTCCGAGGTTGAGGTGGGCGAGTCCCTCGGAGGGATACTGCTGGATTTAGACCGCCAGCAGGAGAACAATGACCAGAAAGAGACCCGCCGCCACTTCTCCCTTAACAGCATGGACTACGAAGGGGAGCTGTTTGCCTCGGCGGAAGATACAGAAAGGGCGGTGGAACACAGGGAGGATATGGCGCGGCTGTATTCCGCTATGGAGGCTTTATCCTCATCCCAAAGGGAGCTGGTGAAGAAAGTCTATTTTGAAGAACGGAAGATCACGGATATTGCCCGTGAGGAAGGGGTGTCCCATGTAGCAGTTCATGACCGCTTAGAGCGGATTTACAAAAAAATTAAAAATAATTTTTAATCAGACCCTTACATTTTGCCTTTCCCGTGACCTAATAGTGAGGGCAGTAATTAGGAGCGCTCTCAGAAAGAGGTGAAAGTCAGATGAAACACAGCTTAAAGATCAGCTATACAAAAGAACTGGTCCTCAGGGGAGAGGCTGTTATCGGATATAGCGATTTCGAAAAGATTAACGATAAGATCCGGGAGGCAGAGGCTAAGTACAAGAATCCGCGGAATCTGTGCAGCGGTTCTGTGCGGCAGCTGAATAATGAGATCACCGCCCAGCGGAATGTGCGGTTCTATGCATTTTCTCTTGTCCAGGCGGAAGATGTGGATTTCCATAATTCCAGAGCATTCCAGCTGGAATGGCTAAAGGGACAGGGATTTGAGACCGTGGAATTCTGTATGGTGACGAAAAGTACAGTGGAGGAGGAAGTTATTAAATTTTCAGAAAAAATCGCGGAAAATGATTTCCCCTCCGATGGACTTGTGCTAGTATATGATGATATAGCGTACGGTCACTCCCTCGGGCAGACTTCGAAATTCCCCCGGGACTCTTACGCGTTCAAGTGGGCGGACGAGACACGTAAGACAGAGCTTCTTGAGATAGAGTGGAGCCCGTCACGGACAGGGCTTATCAATCCGGTCGCTATATTTAATCCTGTGGAGCTGGAAGGGACTACAGTGAGCCGTGCCAGTGTCCACAATATCAGCATCCTGGAAGAGCTGGAGCTGGGAGTGGGCGATACGATCGAGGTTTATAAGGCAAATATGATCATTCCGCAGATCGCCCGGAACCTGACAAGAAGCGGTGTGAAAAACATTCCGGGCACCTGCCCGGTGTGCGGCGGACGGACTGAGGTGAAGAAGGTCAGCAATGCCAAAGCGCTCTATTGCGTGAACCCGGAATGCCAGGCGAAGCATGTGAAAGCGTTCACGCTGTTTGTGAGCCGGGATGCGCTTAATATTGAAGGGCTGTCAGAGGCAACGCTGGAGAAATTTATTTCAAGAGGGTATATCCGGGAATTTGCCGATATCTTTCACCTGGACAGGTATGCAGATGAGATTATGTCCATGGAGGGATTTGGCGAAAAGTCCTGTAAGAACCTGATCGCAAGTGCGGATAAGGCCCGTTCTGCTACGCTTCCAAGAGTGATCTACGCGCTTGGGATCGCGGGTATAGGACTGGCTAATGCGAAGGCCATCTGCAAGGCTTTTGGGTCTGACGTGCAGAAAATGATCCATGCTACGGCGGAAGAGCTAAGCGCCGTTAACGGTGTGGGAGAAGTGCTGGCAAAAGCATTTACGGAATATTTCCAGGAGCCTTCCCATGTGGAAAAGCTTGAGCGGCTGCTTGCAGAGCTGACGATCCCGGCAGAGGAAGAAGAGGAAGGAAGCCAGGCATTTGCCGGGCTGAATTTCGTCATAACAGGCAGCGTGAAGCATTTTGCTGGCCGCAGGGAAGTGAAGGAGCGGATCGAGGGCATGGGCGGAAAAGTGACAGGTTCCGTCACTTCGAAGACTGACTATCTGATCAACAACGACGTGGCTTCTACGTCGTCAAAGAACAAGAAAGCCAATGAGCTGGGAATCCCGATCATTTCTGAGGAGCAGCTTTTAACAATGATAGAAGAAAGCAAATAGAGAGGAAAAGAGATGTCTGAACGAGATTACAGGGAAGAAGAAAAGGAATTGGAAAAACCGGAGACAGAGACAGAAAAGCCGGAAGACAAAGACGATGACGAGTCTGAG
>ERZ808035.1460-NODE-1460-length-11502-cov-3.385733_pt1 | contig 11502 bp, 9 predicted proteins | sample MGYA00380189_ERZ808035 | MGnify/ENA primary metagenome ERZ808035 (study PRJEB31490, sample SAMN06133407) | mouse gut metagenome | isolation source: M5_1 | host: mice | place: China: Chengdu | collected 2015-05 ...
GTTGGTACTTCAATGATACATCATTCAGCAGCGGGTGTCTTTATTTTGTGCAATATTTGGTATTTACTCATTTATAGTAGAAATAAAAAAATTCAAAAATTAGCTTAACAAACGCTGTTTTTTATATTATACTAGAGATAGAAAAAATTAACAAGTTCTAATATGCGTTAAATTGTATATTTTGAAGTACAAAACCTTTCTGCTTATACCTCAAAAACCCGGATTTTATGTACATGTAAACGCTTACACTGCCTGTTATTTTTTTCACATACTCTTTTCGCTATTATAAACGTTATTTAGTATATTTCAGAACTGCAGGGTTTGACACCGGCTAAGTAGATACATCGCTTTCCGGGGTGACAGCATTTTTCAGAACAGCGGCAGTTTATTGACCGTACAGGACGAAAAATATCTCACCCGGCAGGCTGCCAGCCGGGAAACTGCGAAACTATAAGTAGAAAGGACAGGGTACTATCATGAAAGTGTGTGCTGTTATTGCAGAATACAACCCGTTTCACCTTGGTCATGCATATCATTTGAGACAGGCCCGCCTTCTCACGGAGGCCGACTATATCATTGTGGTAATGAGCGGTGATTTCGTGCAGAGGGGGGATCCGGCGCTGGTGGACAAGTATGCCCGCGCCAAAGCCGCCCTCTCCTGCGGCGCAGACCTGGTGCTGGAGCTTCCGTCCTGCTTTGCCACCGGCAGCGCGGAATATTTTGCCAGAGGGGCAGTCTCCATGCTGGATCATCTGGGTATGGTGGACTATCTGTGCTTTGGCAGCGAATGCACGGACATCCAGTTTCTGGCCCGGTTCGCTGAAATATTTCTGGAAGAACCGGAACCCTATAAGAGGATTCTGCTGGAAAAGCTGAAACTGGGCTACTCCTATCCCACTGCCCGTTCCAATGCGCTGATCATCGCCTACCCGGCGCTGGCGGCAGACATATCGGTGGTATCCAGCCCCAACAACATTCTGGGCATTGAATATATCAAGGCGCTGCATCGCCGCCGCAGCCATATACTCCCTGTCAATATCCGCCGCATCGGCTCGGACCACCGGGACAGGCGTCTGGGGCTGTTCCAGAGTTCCGCCAGAGCCATCCGTCAGGCCATCCAGAGCAACCGCACCCTGGAAGAACTCCATTCCCAGATGCCGGAAGAGGCATATGAGATTCTGACAGAATATTTTGCCCGGGAACGTCCCCTGTTCCAGGATGACTTTTCCACCCTGCTGCATTACAAGCTGTTGTCGGAACAGGCCCGGGGCTATACCGATTACCTGGACATCACGCCGGATCTGTCTGATAAGATCCGTAAGTACGTGTATCAGTACACCTCATTCAGTGAGTTCTGTGACCTGTTAAAGTCCAAGGATATGACTTACACCCGGATCAGCCGCTGCCTGCTGCATATCCTGTTGAACATCACGAAGGATAACATGCAGTTTTACATAGACAATCAGGACACCGTATCCTACGCAAGACTGCTTGGCTTCAGGGAGGAGGCCAAGCCCCTCCTCACCGCCATTGACCGCAACACCTCCATCCCTCTGATCACCAAGATGGCTGATGCAGACAAACTCCTGACCCTGGGAGGACATCATATGTTCCAGCAGGAAGTGCAGATCACGGATATCTACAGCAGCATCCAGGCTGCAAAGTCCGGGCACAGGATGTACCACGAGTACACCAGACCAATGATTGTTATATAGTAAAAAGAGGTTGTCCCGACCGTGGTGACAACCTCTTTTCCTCGGCAGATGATGCCGTTTATACATGTTTTAATTTCGGATGCAGACGGCAGCCGCCGCATCAGTTTTTAAAGCTGTGGATCGGTGCCGGAATCCGCCCGCCTCTGCTCACAAAATCATCGCAGGAAAACCCGTTCACAGGCATAATGGGCGCATAGCCCAGCAGACCGCCAAACTCCACCGTTTCTCCTACACCTTTGCCGATCACGGGGATAATCCGAACTGCGGTGGTCTTCTGGTTCACCATACCGATGGCCATTTCGTCCGCGATGATACCTGAAATGGTAGCAGCTCTGGTGTCGCCGGGAATGGCAATCATGTCCAGCCCTACCGAACATACGCAGGTCATGGCCTCCAACTTTTCCAAAGTCAGCGCTCCTGCTGTCACCGCGTCGATCATGCCCTGATCCTCGCTCACCGGGATAAAAGCCCCGCTGAGGCCTCCCACATAGGAAGAAGCCATCACACCGCCTTTTTTCACCTGATCATTCAAAAGGGCCAAAGCCGCCGTGGTACCCGGCGCGCCCGCGCGCTCCAGGCCGATTTCACAGAGGATATCCGCCACGCTGTCGCCGATGGCCGGTGTGGGAGCCAGGGACAGATCCACGATGCCAAAGGGAACCCCCAGTCTCTGGGAAGCCTCCCGGGCCACCAACTGCCCCACCCGGGTCACTTTGAACGCGGTTTTCTTGATGGTTTCACACAATACCTCAAAGTTCTCGCCCCGCACTTTCTCCAGCGCGGTCTTTACCACACCCGGACCGCTGACCCCCACATTGATAATGCGGTCAGCCTCGGTGACACCGTGGAAAGCGCCCGCCATAAAAGGATTGTCGTCGGGCGCATTGCAGAATACCACCAGCTTTGCGCAGCCCAGAGAATCCTGTTCTTTGGTATACTCCGCCGTCTCCTTGATTACCTCTCCCATCAGTTTCACCGCGTCCATGTTAATACCGGTCTTGGTGGAACCCAGATTCACCGAACTGCAGACTCTTTCGGTGTCTGCCAAAGCCTGGGGGATGGAGCGGATCAGCATCTCCTCCGCAGGGGTCATACCCTTGCTGACCAATGCGGAATAGCCGCCGATGAAGTTTACCCCCACCTCATGGGCCACCTTGTCCAGAGTCCTGGCTATGCCCACAAAGTCCTGAGGCGTTCTGCAAGCCGCCGCCCCCACCAGTGCGATGGGGGTCACGGATATCCGCTTGTTGACAATGGGGATCCCGTATTCCCTGGAAATCTGCTCCCCGGTTTTCACCAGGTCCTTGGCAGACTCATAAATCTTCTGATATATCTTCTCATTGAGAATCTTTAAGTCCCCGTCAATGCAGTCCAACAGACTGATGCCCATGGTAATGGTGCGCACGTCCAGGTTTTCCTTTTCTATCATTTCATTGGTTTCCGCCACTTCAAATATGTTAATCATGCTTCCCTCTCTCTGCATTATTGCTGAATACAGCAGTAAACCGGCCGCACATCCACTCAAATCCTGTGCATCTGGTCAAAAATCTCTTCCTTCTGGCACTTCACCGCCACGCCGATGTCCTGCCCCAGCTTCTCCAAATCATCCACCATATCTCCGTAGTGGCCTGCCATTTTGCTGATATCTACGATCATCATCATGTTAAAATAGTCCTGCACGATGGTCTGAGAAATATCCAGTATATTTACCCTGTTTTCCGCCAGATATGTACATACCCTGGCGATAATGCCCACCGTGTCCTTGCCTACCACCGTTATGATTGCCTTTGTCATATTTACACCCCCAATCAATAGTTGAAAGCGCTTTTCTTTCAACCTTACCTCTTTTCTGTGGATTTCACAATACCGCAGCCTTTTTGTACAATTTGTATCATAATACGAATCATCTGCAAAAGCAAGCTATTTCTGGATATCCGGCCGTTAAATCACCATCACCGGCGAAAGTTCGCTGCGTCTGGCCACCTGGATCTGAAAATCCTCGGCCCTGTACGGATTTTCCCCCAGGGAGATTTCCATGCGCACAGTTTCATAGGCCAGTTCCGGCAAATTGTTGTCCTGGCTCAGATGTCCCAGGGAGATATGTTTCAGCCCATCGTGCAAAATACGGCAGAGCAGCCTGCCGGAGTTCTCGTTTGACAGATGTCCCCTGCTGCCCAGTATCCTCTGTTTCAGGGGATAAGGATAAGGGCCTACCTGGAGCATATTCACATCGTGATTGGCCTCCAGCAGAATGGCGTCCAAGCCCTTTAAGCACTCCACCGTATAGTCATTATAAACCCCCAGATCTGTACACACCGCCACTTTCTTACTGCCATAACTGATGCGGTAGGCCACGGGCTGGGCGGCGTCATGACTGATCTTTAAAGGATTGATCACCAGATCCTTGATGGTAAAACGCTGGTCCTCCCTCACTTCCGTCCACAGCTCCGGCTCTATATTGCCCATACCCTTCATCTGCATTACCGCCTGGATCGTTCCTTTGGTGGCATACATGGGTATCCCGTATTTGCGGGCCAGCACCCCCAAACCACTGATATGGTCCGCATGTTCGTGGGTAATCAGAATGCCGTCCAGATCCCGCCCGCTGATCCCCAGTTCCTGGAGTCCTCCCTCTGTCTTTTTTCCGCTGATCCCCGCGTCAACCAGCAGGTGCGTGGCTTCCGATCCCACATAGACACAGTTGCCGCTGCTCCCGCTTGCAATACTGCACATCCTCATATTGTTTCCGTCTCACGGGGCTTGAAACCCCGTTTTTCCTCCTATTTTTAGTCGCTGCGCGACAGCACTAAAGAGTGAAGTTCTTTCGGCGCACACTTAGGAGAGACAAATTTCATTCGAAAGTAATCTCATGAAATTTGCTCTCGTGTGCCTTCATAACTTCACCTGTCCGCTAAGCATGCCGCATATCTCCTGCAGGCACACAGGCCTACTGCCAGTATATATTGATCACATCGCCCTGGTGCAGCGCCTCAAAATGCTGGGCCGGACGGCCGTTTAACAGCGTCACGATGCTTCTGCCCCCGGAATTGCCCAGGTCAAACTCGTAAAAATCAAACACATCCACAAAAACATATTCTTTCTTTCCCCGAAGCGTCACAGGCTGCTGGTTTACCACCACCTGCAGTTCCGCCTCCAAAGGCGTCTGCTGCACAGCGGCGGCACCCCCGGGGCTCCTCTGGGGGGAAAGTTCTCCCGCTGCCGCATCCGCCGCTTCTGCATACGTCTCTTCCGGCTCGTCCTCCGCTTCCTCCTGCCATACAGATTCTTCCTCCGGAGCCTCCTCACCATCGTCCGGCACAAAGCGCACGTCAAATCCCTCATATACTTTGGTATCGGCCCGGGCCGGGGCATCGTTGACCAGAATAGAGCCCTGCAGAGGAATGTCCGCAAGCTGGGCCACCTGCTCCACGGTGTACCAGTTTTGCACGCTGATCTGATCGCCATTCTGAATTTGATAGGTTCCCAGCTGCTGTGTCCCGTTCACATAGGCCAGCCGGGGCAATGTGATCCGGACGCCGCACATGGTGATATGTACCGGCTCTTCCATCTCCGGCAGTTTATCCAGCGTGGGATGAGCGGCCTCTCCCGCCGTGGAGGGAGTCAGCACCACCTTGTCCCCATTCTGAATCCGGGTGTGAATGTCTGCTTCCTGCCCGTTGACAGTGATCACAGCCGCTTCCCCCTGTTCCCCCCTGACCATACGGCTCTTGCCGTCTACGCTGTACTCCACCGCCTCCCCCCTGCGGGGAAACAGATTTTCGTTGGGAAATCCCGCAGCAATGGCGGCTTCCACCACGGACAGTCTGCCATTGTCGTAAAGTTTTATCCGCTGGTCATTAAAACCCACAAAGATAAAGTTATTGCTCTGTTCATAATAACTCAGACAGATACCGATGGGCGTCACCATCAGAGAGTCCCTGCGGGCATTCTCCATATCAAAACTGATGGCCTGCATCACTTCCTGGCCCCGGATGGCCACTCGCTCTTTGGCTATCCCAAGCTGTTCCGCCAGGGCCTGGGTATAGCCGGGAATCATGCCGCCGCCTCCCACCACAAACACGGCGCTCACCGACTTATCCCCGTTCAGTTCCCGGATGCAGTCAGCCACTTCCCCGGTCATCCTGCGGATGTTCTCCCGCAGCAGCTCCTGGGCTTCATCGGAGGTGATGCGCTGGGGCAATCCCAGAATATCCGAATACTCTATCGTTTCCTCCACCCCGATTTTCCGCTTGATCTGCTCTGCCGTCTCAAACTCCACCAGGCAGTGCTGCACCAGTATATCCGTCAGACTGTCTCCGGCGATGGGAATCATGCCGTATGCGGTGATGGCTCCCTCTCTGGTGATGGAGATATCGCTGGTTCCCGCTCCCACATCTACCAGGGCCAGATTCAGCATGCGGAATTTCTCCGGGATGGCTACCTGGATGGCCGCAATGGGCTCCAGGGTCAGATTCGCCACCTGCAGACCCGCCGCCCCCACCGCTTTGTACAGGCCGTCCACCACATCGTCCGGCAAAAATGTGGCGATCAGGTCCACTCCCGCCGTCCTGGCCTTATGTCCTTCCAGATTACCCATGGGATAACCGTTGAGATAGTAGCGCATGGCGGAATAGCCCACACAGTAGAACTGCATGTCCGTATCATTGTCCCGGGTAAACTCCTCGTAAGCCTGTTCCACCCCCATGGTTTCCAGCGCATAGATATCCTCGCTGGTAATCTCCTTTTCCATGCCGTAGGTATATTCCACGGATGTAGTCACCGTCCGCAGCACCCGGCCCGCGGCGGCGATGCACACCTGGGTCAGTTTCCGCCCCAGATCCTGCTCCAGCAGGTTTTTCACCTCGTTGATAGTGGCTCCCACCTTGCCGATATCGTGAATCTGCCCGTCCAGCATGGCGCGGGTCTCATGCTCCTTCTCCCGCTGGGCCACAATGTGAAACCGGGCGCCGTCCCTGTACCCCACCGTACCCACGATGCTCCTGGTGCCGATATCCAGTCCAAATACCAATTCCCTTCCCTCTACTGCCGCCATGTATACCCCTCCAGCCTCCTGCGGATCTGCCCATAACTTTCCTCCGGCGTCCCGCTGTTGTCTATGACAAAATCGCTGCCTGCCCGGAACCCTTCTTCCGTCAGTTGGCTTCCCATGATCTGCCCGATCTTCTCCGGGCTATAGCCCCGGCTCTCCCGAAGCCGTCCACTGCGCAAGTCCTCTCCGGCATGGACATACCACATCTCATCCACAATATCCCTGTAGCCGCATTCGATCAGCAGCGCCGCTTCGATGAAAAAAAGTTCCGCCCATCCCTCCTCCCGGGCTTCCCTTATTTTTTCCAGCAAGTAGGCCCGCACCGCAGGATGGACCAGGGCATTCACCTGTTCCAACATGTTTTCGTCCCGGAAAATCCTTTCTGCCATTCTTCCCTTGTGAATCTGTCCGTTTTCTTCCAGAACTTCCCGTCCCAACAGTTCCACCAGGGCTTCATAACAGGGCTGTCCCGGCTCTTTGACCGCATGGGCCACCTGATCCGCCAGATACACCCGGCAGCGGTAATGGGCCTTTATATATTCCAGTATTGTGGATTTACCGGCCCCCACACCGCCGGTTATACCGATCAAACGCATTCTGCCTCCTTACACAGCCGGCTTGCCCCGAGTCAATGGGCCTGGTACCAGTTTTCACCCATGTGCAGGTCCACCTCCAGGGGAACCTTCAGCTCCGCCGCCTGTTTCATGCTCTCCTCCAGAATCTGCCTCACCTGCTCCGTCTCCTCCTGCCGGGTTTCAATCACCAGTTCGTCATGTACCTGCAGGATCAGCCTGGAGGCAAGCCCCGCCTGCCGCAGTCTTTCCCAGACCCGGATCATGGCGATCTTGATGATATCCGCCGCCGTACCCTGGATGGGGCTGTTCATGGCCACCCTTTCCCCAAAGGAGCGCTGCATAAAATTGGAGGAGGACAGTTCCGGGATGGGTCTGCGCCTGCCGTACATGGTGGTGATAAAGCCCTGTTCTCTGGCATTCGCCACCAGATTGTCCAAATATTCCTTAACCTTGGGATAGGTGGCGAAATACTGTTCGATATACTCCGCCGCCTCCTTTTTGCTGATGCTCAGATCCTGGCTCAGGCCAAAGGAACTGATGCCGTACACAATGCCGAAGTTCACAGCCTTGGCATTGCGTCGCTGCAGATCCGTCACTTCCTCAAAGGGGGTTTTGAACACTTTGGACGCAGTGATCCGGTGGATATCCTGATCCATCCGATAAGCCTGAATCAGCTCTTCATCCCCGGACATATGGGCCAGAACCCGCAGCTCAATCTGAGAATAATCCGCATCCATCAGCACACAGCCCTCCCGGGCCACAAACACCTTACGGATCCTGCGGCCCAGTTCCATGCGCATGGGAATATTCTGCAGATTGGGCTCGGTGGAACTGATGCGCCCGGTAGCCGTTATGGTCTGGTTGAAATTGGTATGGATTCTGCCCCCTGCGTCAATATATTCCGCCAGTCCGTCCGCGTAAGTGCTCTTCAGCTTGGTCAATCCCCGGTATTCCAGAATATTCTCTATAATGGGATGCTCCGGCGCCAGCTTTTCCAGCACGTCCGCAGCCGTGGAATAGCCGGTCTTGGTCTTTTTGCCCCCGGGAAGCTGCATCTGGTCAAACAGGATCTCCCCCAGCTGCTTGGGAGAATTGATGTTAAAGCTGCATCCGGCCTGCTGATGAATGCTCTGCTCCAGTTCCTGGATCCGGGCCACCAGAGCATCCCCGTAATGCTTAAGTTCCTCCCGGCGCACCGCCACGCCCTCCCGCTCCATCTCATGAAGCACCAGGGAAAGGGGCATCTCCACCTCTTCCATAAGCTGCCGCATCCCTGCCTGGGCCAGCTTCTGCCGGATCACCTGCCCGGCCTGCAGGGCGGTATAGGCCTGATATTGGTAAAATACCGCCAGCTGCTCCAGATTTTCTGCGGCAGCCTCCGCCAGGCTCTTTTTGCCGAAGCACTCCCTGTAACCCGGTATGGATAAATCCAGATGTTCTGCGGCAATGGTTTCCCCGTCATAGTCGTTCTTCAGAGGATTCAACAGATAGGCGCCGATCACCCCGTCAAAATACGATTCCGTGAATTTCCCCTCTTTCTTCCGTTCCCAGCCGTAAAATTCATACTGTCCCTTAATGTCCAGGGTATAGACGGGACAGACTTCCGTAAGCAGCCGCACCGCCTGGAGGAGAGCTGCATCCTCCGACGCCTCCTGGACTTGGTCAAACAGGGAAAGCTGTCGGTTTTCCTCCGAAACACCCACTGTCCCTCCATAATAAAAATAACTCTGTTTGTTTTGATCGGACAATGCCACGCCGGCCAGCTTCCCTCCCCCGGTCAGCACCAGCAGGCCCACGGCTCCTGCCGCTTCCTGCTCTGCTTCCGACTTTTCCTCCTGCTGTTCTGATTCTGTTTTCGATTGTTCCGCCTTTGCCCGAAGAGCGTCCAGCACTTTTACCATCTGCGCGCTCTCTTTCAGAAGGTGGAATCCCGCTGTGATATCCTCCTGGCTTTGCCCGGCCTCCTGTCTGTCAAACCGGCTAAGCATGTTTTTGAACTCCAACTGCTTGAACAGCTGATAGGCTTCCGGGGTATAATATCCCTCGGCCCGGGACTGCTCATAGTCCAGCGTCAGGTCACAGTCCGTCCTGATGGTGGCCAACTTCTTGCTCAAATCGGCCAATTCCCGGTTCTGGGCCAGAGATTCCCGGATGCTCTTTTTGCCCACCTCCTCCAGATGCGCATAAAGATTGTGAATGGAACCGAACTGGGTCATCAGGGCAATGGCTGTCTTTTCTCCCACCTTGGGCACCCCGGGAATATTGTCGGAGGTATCTCCCATCAGCGCCTTCAGTTCAATAAACTGCTCCGGCGTCACCTGGTACAGGGCTTTCACATCCTCCGCGTAATAGTCCTCAATCTCCGTCCGCCCCATCCTGGTCTTGGGAATCCGGATTTTGATACGCTCCGTGGCAATCTGCAGCAGATCCCTGTCCCCGGATACCAGGGCCACCTCCATCCCCCGGGCCTCCGCCTTTTTGGCCAGAGTCCCCAGAATATCGTCCGCCTCCAGGCCCGCCTGTTCCATAATGGTGATTTTCATGGCCTGAAGCACTTCCTTCATCACCGGTACCTGCTCCCGCAGTTCCTCCGGCATGGGCTTGCGGGTGCCCTTGTACGCCTCATACATCTGATGGCGGAAGGTGGGCGCATGCACGTCAAAGGCCACCGCCAGATAATCCGGATGTTCCTCCTCCAGGATCTTGAACATAATGTTCAAAAAACCAAAGATCGCATTGGTATGCAGCCCTTTGGCGTTGCTCAGATCCGGCACGCCGTAAAAGGCTCTGTTCAGTATGCTGTGTCCGTCAATTAGTACCAGTTTTTCTGTCATCTGCTCTTCCTCAAATTCTTTGTTTTACAATTCCCGCAATAACGCCTGCCCGGTCCAAAGCCCTCATACAAATCGTATATAATTTACCGCAGAATCCATACCACAACTCCCAGGACTCCCGCCATGGCCAGCATTTCAAACAGGGTTCCCACCCGCAATATGCCCTCATAGATTCGAATTCGCCTGCGGGATTCCTCCAGGCGCTCCCGCAGTTCCCGCTGCAAGTCAAAGACATCCCCGTCCTCCAGATGGGCCATGCTCTCCTGAATCAGAAACTGGATCACCAATTCCTCCCGGCAGCTGCCGCAGGAGTCCACATGCTCCAAAAACCGCTTCATCCCGAGATAATCCATCTTTTTTCCGATAAAATCCGGAATCTGCTTCTCACACTCCCGACAGGTCATGTACCCACCTCCTTTACCCCATTTAGTTTCATTTCACTTCCTTGCCATTAAACAGACAGCTTTTCAATTACACAATTGTAGGGTTTATTTACATTGTTCTTATCATAGCTTACCCCTACCAACAGAATTTCCCCACAGTAGCCTTCCAATGTACGTACATACTGCCTGTCTTTTATTTGTGAGATCGCTGTATCGGCAGATTTGTTATATTTCAATTCAATTACAAGCGCAGGCTTTCCGACAGTGGGCAACGGCAGAAATACCACATCCGCAAACCCATGGCCTGCGGGCAGTTCCCGAATCATCCTATAATCCTTTCTCGCACTGAAGTACGCCAGACCGATGGCGCAGCCCAGAGAATTCTCATCATTGAATGTGAGAATTGAAGCCACTTCCGTATGAGCCCGGTCCAGCCCCTCCGCCACGCTCTTTTCGTCACAGCGCAGAGTATCCTCCAGCAGTTTTTCCGAGGCTTTCAGAACCCGCATCACCTCCGGCCACCCGCTCACACACATGGCATTCTCAAATTCCCCTCTGATCTCCCTGTTTGGAATAAAAGCCTCTTTTGTCTCTGCGTCATACCCCAGATAGCCCAGATGAATCAGCAGAGTCAACACATCGTCCTTTGTCCTGAAATTCCGCATATCGTTCTGAAATCCGGAAGTGTTGACTTTCACCTGCTCCCCACCCAGCATCCGCACAATATCCTGCCTCAGCCCGTCAAAATCCATATCCATATAGATTTTCAGGGCGTCATAAGTCTCCGTAGAAGTCCAATAATTAGAGAATCTGCGGCGGTGCATGGCCTCAACAACAGACTTTGGATTGTATATATGATAAAAGTTCGACAGCCTGTAACCGTCGTACCAACTGCCAGCCGCGGCAAAATCCATATCGTACCGCTGACACAGCCCTTCTGCCTCC
>ERZ808035.1463-NODE-1463-length-11487-cov-3.354864_pt1 | contig 11487 bp, 11 predicted proteins | sample MGYA00380189_ERZ808035 | MGnify/ENA primary metagenome ERZ808035 (study PRJEB31490, sample SAMN06133407) | mouse gut metagenome | isolation source: M5_1 | host: mice | place: China: Chengdu | collected 2015-05 ...
GGACGGCGGCCTGAGCATCAAGAGCCGGCCCATCAAACTGAACATTGACACCTTTGAGGCCCGCAACTCTGTGTGCCCCACCGCCGTGCGCTCCATCGAGCAGTATGCCGAGAAGGGCAGGCAGGCGTCCTACACCGCCACCGCCACCTACGCCAAGCACGGGCAGATGCTGCTCAACGCCAAGCTGGGGGAGGACGTGCTGGGCCAATTCACACAGGAGGCCCTCACCAAGGACCTCAAGCTCAACGAGGGGCTGCAGTTCCTCCCCTCGGTCCCCCCTGAGATCACCTGGGACCCGGGAGAGCTGAATATCCGCTATGAGATGGATAAGCTGAACTTCGACTGGCGGATGAACGACCCCAAGTTTGAGTTTACCCCCGGCGATATTGAGCTGACCGTCACCCAGCAGCCCGACGTGGTGATCAAATATGTGGGCGGTCCGCTGTATGTGCCCCCCTCCGCCGACCCGGAATACACTCCGGTGGATGTGGAGGCGTGACAGGGCCGTATTTTGACAGGAGGCGTTTGCTTGAAGCTCCAGACCAAATATTTCGGTGAGATCGAGTACGAGGCGGAGGACGCCGTCACCTTTAACCTGGGCCCCTTTGGCTTCGAGGAGGAGCATGAGTTCCTGATCCTTCCCTTTGACGGCAGCGCCGGGTCCCTGCTGTGCTTTCAGAGCACCCGCACCCCCGCCCTGGCCTTTGTGGCCATGGACCCCTTCGCTCTTCTGCCGGAATACACTCCCGTCCTCCAGCCCCAGGAGCTGGAGGAATTGGGTGTGTCCGACAGCCAGCAGCTGGGCTTTTATGTGCTGTGCGTAGTGAAAAAGCCCGTGTCCGACAGCACCGTCAATCTGAAATGCCCCGTGGCCATTAACCCGGACACCCGGGCTGCCCGGCAGGTTATTTTGGAGTCGGACGTCTACGAAATGCGCCACTCCCTGGCCCAATTCGGCACGGAGGAGGGCGCGCCATGTTGATCCTGCAACGCAAAGCCGGCGAGTCTCTGGTCATCGGTGAGGATATTACCATCCGAATCGTCTCGGTGGACGGCACCCGGGTTCGGTTGGCCATCGCCGCCCCGGACGACGTTCCTATTCTGCGCAGCGAGCTGGTAACCGCCACCGCCGCCAACCGGGACTCCGCCATGGAGGAAGCCGCCCCCGCGGAGCTTCTGGATTTGCTGGGCGGCGTGCTGGATAGACGGGAGGGTCCCGACCGGGGCGCTCCCGGCACCCAAGCTCCGGCGGCGCCGGAGGGAAAGGAGGACTGACCTATGATGGAATCCATCGCCAGCATGGCTATGGGGATGAGCGCCGCGTCTTTTGCCACCAACTACTCGCTGTCTGTCACCAAGAAGATGATGGACAGCCAGGAGCTGGCCGGCCAGGAGCTGCTCAAGATGTTGGAAGCTGTTCCCACCCCGGCTAAGGGCGACTATATCGACGTCTACGCCTGAAACACGCAGGGCCGGTCCTCCGGGACCGGCCCTTTTTTGCGCGAATAGGGCGTCGGACAGGGTTGAACCTCTGCCCACATGGCTATAATGCAGGCATTTGATATGGGCAAGGAGGCCGTCCATGGAATTTTCCCAGTTCTGCGCCTGTGGCCCCTCCGGGTACGCCGCGCTGAAGCAGAAGGTGGACGCCTGCGCCCGGCTGGGGCGCAGCTATGAATTCGCGGGGTGCGCCCTGCCGACCGGGTGCGCCCCCGCCCAGGCCCAGGTGGGCTTTTGGCGTACCGGGGAGGACTACCTGCTCTATTTTCGCCCCTCGGTGGCCTACGCCGGGCCGGACCCCAGGCTGAGCGCCTTCTTTCTCCGGGGCGCAGTCCAGCGCTACACCGGCTTCCAGGCCATGGCGGACTGCCTGCGGGAGCTGGACAGCGCCTTCACCCAGCCCCGCCAGCCCCATCCGCTCCAGGCCCTGAGGGAGGAGCTCCAGCGCCGGGTGCTGGGCCAGGAGGCGGCGGTGGAGGCCGCCGCCTTCAAGCTCCGGGGCCACGTCTGCAAGCGGGAACCGCTCCGGCCTCTGTCGCTGATTTTTTACGGCCCCACCGGCGTAGGCAAGTCGGAGTTGGGCAAGGCCCTGGCCCCGGCTCTGAACCGCTGCCTGGGCGAGGAACGCTTCCGCCCGGTGTGGACGGAGCTGAACACCTATACTCAGGCTCATTCCGTATACCGGCTCACCGGTGCGCCGCCGGGGTACGTGGGCTACGACGACCCTCCTGTGCTGGAGGCGGTGCGCCGCTGCCCCCACACCGTATTTATGTTTGACGAGCTGGACAAGGCCCATCCGGAGGTCCTGAAGGTGTTCATGTCCATTCTGGACGAGGGCCGGTGCACTGCCCGCCGGGAGGACGCCCAGGGCGGACGGGAGCTGGATTTCCGCCGGTGCATTTTTTTGTTCACCACCAATACGGACCTGTCGGAGCGGCGGCGGGCGTTGGGATTCGCCCCCCCTCCCCCAGGGCGGGACAGGCCGGTTCCATCCGGCCCCGCCGGGCTGGCCGGACGGCTGTTCCAGGCGGACGAGGCCGCCCGGCAGGCTCTGGTGCGCTCCGGGGTTCTGCGGGAGATCGCGGGCCGGTTCAGCGGACTGATCGGATTTCAGCCTCTGGACCAGGACGCCCGGCGGGCGGTCACCGCCAAGCAGATCGCCGCCCTTGCCCGGGAGTACGGCTTGAATGTGGCCCAGGTGGACCCGGACACCGCCCGGGCCCTCACCCCCCGGGACGCCGCCTCCCCCCGTTCCAACGTCCCGCTGCTGGAAGGGCTGCTCACCCCTGTCTTTCTGGCCTGGTCCCGCCTTGCCCAGCGCGGCTCCCCCCTGCGGCTCACCGGCAGGCCGGAGGCCCTGCGCCTGCTGCCCCTGTAAAAAACCCGCCGGGAGCATATGCTCCCGGCGGGTTTGCGCGCCTTAGGGCTTCTTCAGCTCCCTGATCTCATCGGTGACCGGATCAAGGCGATAAATATGCTCGCCGTCCAGACTGATCAGATAGCTGCCCATGAACTCATTGCTGTTCTGGACGTTGTTGCTGTTATACACGTTCAGGCGGTAGCAGGCTTTGCCGTCCACCATCTCGGTGCCATCCAGAGACAGCACTTCGTACTCCTCCATGGACGCGCCGGGGAGCTCCAACTGCTCCGGGGCCATCTCCTCCAGCATATCCTGGGCGCCCCGCCGGCTGATGGACTGGCCCGGCCTCACCGTACTGGGCGGAGGCGACGTGACCTTGCCCTCCACCTCATCCGCCGTAACCACACATTTTCCCTCTGACCAGGTGATGCGCACGGTGTGCACATAGGTGACAGGCTCCGGGGTCGGCTCCGGCGTGGGCGTGGGCTCCGGAGTCGGGGTGGGCTCCGCCCCCTCCTCAGAGGGCGCCTCCGTGGGCTCCGGCGTGGGGTCCGGCTCCTCCACCGGCACGTTCCGGGCCAGCAGCACCATGCCCTCGGCTGTGGTATAGTCCGGCTTTTCCCGCTGGCGGACCAGCTCCTCGTTCACCACCCGGAAGGCGGGGTCCTCTTCCGCCAGCTGGGCGGCGTAGGTCTGAGCGGCCTTGCCCGCGTCATTCAAATTGGTGTAGACGTAGGTAATGGTCTTGGCCTTTTCCGCCAGAGCTCCGCTCTCATCCGAGCCCAAGGCCATACCCGTGATGACCACATCCTCCCCGATGGGAATCTCAGTGGGCAGGACGGGCGGCTCCGGCTCCACGGAGACTGTGGCCTCCGGGTCCGCATCCCCGCGCAGGCGGGGCAGCACAAACACAAAGATGATGACCGCGGCCGCGGCAATCACCGCCAGCGGCAGCAGCAGCAGGGGCAGCGGCAGCTTTTTCTTTTTTCCCTGGCCCTCCGCCTCCTGGCCCTCCGCCTCAACCGGCGGCTCCTGGCCCTTTTTGCCCTTCTTCCCCTTGGGAGGCTTGGGCTTCTTCTCTTTCGGCGCCTTGGGGTCTTTTTGCGCCTTGGGTTTTCCAAATGGCATAGGAATTACACCTCTCGCGTCAGTTCAAAGTGATGGTCACAGAGTCCTGCTCCTTCAGCGCGTGCTGGAAGCCCCGCTCCACGCCGTTGACCTCCAGGCGCACCGCCCTGTCCAGATGTTCAAAGTCGATGCCGGAATACTCCAGCAGGTCCATGAGATAGTAGGGGGATCCGTCCTCCTTGGCCGGAAGGACCAGCGGCTCATTGTTCAGGAGCAGATGCACCTCTCTGGGCCAAAGGGGCCGGACAGGCTCCGGGGACGCGCCGCGGATCGGGGAGGCCGGGGCGCTGTACGTCTGCGCCGGAGGCGCGGCGGGGGCCTCCTGCCGGACGGGAGGGGTTTGGCGCAGAGTGAGCACCACGTCGCCCTGAACCAGAAGGCGGTCCAGAGGGGCGATGACATTGTTCACCATGGCTTTGCCGTAGAAGTTCTCCCCCAGCAGCTCCCCCAGGGTGCGGTGGGCGTCCTCGCCCCGGGCGGCGGGCACGAACCGGATCTCATCTCCCGCGTGGATGGTGGCGGACAGGGCGGCCTCCTCGCCGTTCACCTGTAACACGGCGGGGACGGCGGGTTCCCCCCGGAACACCAGCCGCTTGCCGTCTAGGGTGACGGTGAGGCCCTTGCCCGTCTTGCCCACCATGTCGGCGTAGCTGTAGCCGTTCATCAGCAGGATGTCCCGCAGGGTGAGCACCCCGTTGCGGAACAGCTTGGCGCTCTGCCCGTTGAGCTTGACCACATAGCTGTCGTTGAGCAGCCCCAGCCCCGCCGAGATGGCGATGCCCAGGGGGGTGGCGTACTCCGGCTTCTCCAGCTCCAGGTTGTCGGAGAAGGCGGACAGGGCAAAATTGTTGCCCGCAATGGCCACCCGCTTCTCATCCATTTCCAGCTGAGCGGCCACCTTCTCCCGCAGGCCGGCAAGCTTGCTCCCCCCGCCCGCCAAAAACACGGCGGAGGGCACACCGCCGTTCACGCTTATAATCTGCTTGGCCACGGCGTCCGCCAGCTTATTCATGGGCTCCTGGATCACCTGCGCCACTTCATCCACGGACACCCGCTCCTCCTGGCCCAGGATGTTCCGGCAGCGGATGAGCTCGTCGCTTTCGCCGATGGAGCGCTTGATCTGCTCGGCGGTCCGGAAATCCACCAGGAAGGACCGCATAATGGCCTCGGTCACCTCGTCACCCGCCACGGTGGCCATGGTATAGCCCACCACGCTGCCGTCCCGGCACAGGGCAATATCGGTGGTGCCCGCGCCGATGTCCACCATGGCCAGATTCAGCAGCCGCAGCTCGGCGGGAATGGCGGCGTTCATGGCGGCAATGGGCTCCAGCGTCATGCTGGCCACCTGGAGGCCCGCCGTGCGCATGGCGGCGTAGAGGCTCTCCACCACCTCGCCGGGGAGGAAGGTCGCCACCACATCCGCCTCCACCTTGCGGCCGGTGTGGTACTGGAGGTTGACCATGGGATAATTGTCCAGCCGGTACTGGGCCACGGTATAGCCCACCAGGAACATCTGGCGGCGGCTGTCGCCGTCGGTCTGGAGCGCCTCCTCGGCGGCGGACACCGCCCCGGCCTCCAGCGCGCTGATCTGCTCAGCGTCGATGGACTGTTCCTCGGGCAATTCCAGGGTGAACGAGCCCTTCTGTGTCCGCAGGGCCCGCCCGGCGGCGGCCACGCACACCCGCTCCAGGCGGACGCCCAGCCGCCCTTCCAGCCGCTGGGTCACCGTCCGGGCCAGAGCGCCGACCTGACGGATGTCGTCAATCTGACCGTCCATCATAGCCCGCTTGCCGTGCTCAGCCATTTCCACGTCCAAAATTTTCAGCCGGTCTCCCACCGGACGGCCCACTACGCCCACCACGCTGCGAGTCCCAATATCCAGGGCAAAAACCAGGTCCTTGTCCTGGGCCTTCATATCTGCCATAGGTCCGCTCCTCTCTTGGGGGGTTAAGGGTGATGTGTCACGCAAAAAGGAGCCAGGAGGCGGCGTTCACCGCCTCCTGGCAGTTTGTCTGGCTTTTAGTATTTGCTGAACACGCTGCTGCCGGAGGCGTCGTGGCTGGGCGCGGCATCATAGCTGTCGTCGTAAGAGGAGGAGGCGGCGGCGCTGTAAGCGGGCTGGGCCTTGGGCACAAACCCGTCCTGGCGCAGCTTGAAGCGGCTGAGCAGCTCCTTCATCAGGGCGGCCTGGCTGGACAGCTCCTCGCTGGCGGCGGCGGACTCCTCGCTGGTGGCGGAGTTGGTCTGCACCACGGAGCTGATCTGGTCAATGCCCTCGGTCACCTGGGCGATGGCCTCAGATTCCTCCTCGGCCGCCTTGGTGATCTCCTGGACGGAGGCCACCACCAGGCCGGCGCGCTCGTTGGTGGCCTGAAGGGCGGCGGAAACCTTCTGAACGATCTCATTGCCCTCCTTGACGGATACGATGGAGCGGTCAATGAGCTCCTTGGTGGCCTTGGCGGCCTCGTCGGACTTGGCGGACAGGTTGCGCACCTCATCGGCCACTACGGCGAAGCCCTTGCCGGCGCTGCCCGCGCGGGCGGCCTCCACGGCGGCATTCAGGGCCAGGATGTTGGTCTGGAAGGCGATGTTCTCAATGGTGGCAATAATCTTGCCGATCTCGGAAGAGGACTCCGAAATCTTCTCCATGGCCTCCACCATCTGCTCCATGTACTCAGAACTCTCCCTGAGGCTCTGGCCGGCATCGTTGGAGTGATCCGCGGCCTTTACACTGTTTTCGGCGTTCTTGCGGGAGTTGTTGGCGATCTCAGCGATGGTGGCGGACAGCTCCTCCACGGCGCTGGCCTGCTCGGTAGCGCCCTGGGCCAGGGACTGGGCGCCGGTGGATACCTGCTCGGCGCCGGCGGACACCTGCTCGGCGCTCTGGTTGATCTGGGTCAGGGCATCGCTGAGGCCACGGTTGATGGCCCGCACGGAGGTGAGGATGCTGCTCAGGGCGCCCACATACATATTGGCGTCCTTGGAGCGCACATCGAAGTTGCCGTTGCCCATCTCCTCCAGCAGGCGGCAGGTGTCGCTGATGACCTCGCCCAGCACGTTCTGGCTGGTGCGCAGGGCGTCGCACATCTCGCCCAGCTCGCTGGTGCTGTGGTAGTCCACGGGGATGTCCAGCTTGCCCTGGCTGAAGCCCTCCAGGGCCTCATGAACCTGCTGGGCGGGGACGGTGATGGACTTGATGATAATCAGGGCAATGCGCAGCACGACAATGGTGGCAATCACCATCACGGCCAGAATGACGAGCAGAGCGATGTTGGACACCAGGTCCTGCTGTTTGATGATATCGGCCTCGGCCTTAGAGATCTCCTGGGCCAGCTCGTCGCCAGCGCTGGCCATCTGATTCAGTACCGGGGTACAGTCGGACACGATCAGCAGCGAGGCCTGCTTCTGGTCGGTGCGGGTGACGGAGGCAATGGTCTGCGCCTCCTTAATCCAGCTGGTGGCCAGGGAGGTGAACTTATCCAGGGAGGTCTTGTCCTCCAGGGGGTACATGCTGGTCAGCTGCTGCAGATCCTGCTCCAGCTCGGTGATCTTTGCAGCGGTGGTGTCCAGGCTGCCGGTCTGGCCGGACAGCACGGCGTCCCGCAGGTTGCGGGCGGCGATGTTATAGTCGATGCGGCTTTCGGCGACCATATTATTGGCCCCCACGTAGTGCTCCAAAATGTCGCTGTACTGATTCTTTTGCACGTTCATCAGAATGAGCGATGCGACGATGATGATCACGGAGATGGCGATGGTGACTCCGAACCCCAGGATCAGGCTTTTCTTGATCTTCATGTTTTTGATCATGGACTCTTCCTCCTAAATTTCTTGACTGTGGATTTTTATATGAAATCGGTCCTGAGCTTGGTGAAGACCAGGGGCTTCCTGTCCCTCTCCAGCACATCGCCGTATTTTCCCTTCTTCTCATCGGTGACCACCCTGCCCTCCGACATGGTAATCACCCGGCGGCGGAGAATGTTCACATACTGGCTGTCATGGGTGGCCATGATGACCGTCGTGCCCCGCCGGTTCACGTCGTTCAGCAGGTGGAGAGTATCCCAGATGCAGTCGTCGTCCAGATTGGCGGTGATCTCGTCCAGCACCAGAATGGGCGGACTGCCGATCAGGGCCCGGGCCAGCTCCACCCGCCGGCACTCCCCGATGGACAGCTCCACAGGGTATTTGGCCTCAACCCCCTTCATGCCCACCAGGCCCAGCACCTTCTTCACCCGGATGTCCACCATTCGGGGGTGCTCCCGCCCCAGAGCGATGTGGGAGGCCAGCGCAAGATTTTCCCCCACCGTTTTTTTGCGGATCAGCGTGGGGTCCTGCCAGATCTGGCCGAACATCACCGAGGCCCGGTTCCGGCTGAGCAGCATGGCCCGGTTCAAATCCTTGTCGTTCACGTAAACCTTACCCCGGGTGGGCTTGGTCTGGCCGGTAATCAGCCGGAGCAGCGTGCTTTTGCCTGCCCCGCTGCCCCCCACCAGAAAGATAAACTCCCCCTGATGGATGGTCAGGTCCACATCCTCCACACCCATCTCCTGATGGGCCGGGCCCTTTTTCCGCCGCTTGGGCTTATAGAATTTTGAAACATGGTCCAATTGAATTGTGGGCATAGACGTCTCCTGGCTCCTTCGCGAAAAAGCGCGGCTCCGAAGTTTCTTCCATTGAAAATAGCGGGATATCTGGTATAATGAAGAGGACCCTGATTGGAGGTGGCATGCAGGTGAACTGGAACGACGGCGGCGGACGCCGCAGACGTCGAAATATCATACTGGCGGCCCTGCTGGCCCTGCTGTGCATTGGCGCGGCGGAGCTGGCCGCCTGCAGCCGGTTCGCCCCGGACACCTACGAGCGCATTGTGGCTCCTGTCCGCTATGCCGCCGGAGCGGCGGCCGATGCCGGGGCCGCCGCACTGGATGCCGCCGGCCGGTTCTGCCGGGCGGCGGCGGACACCGCCGCCGAGCTCGCCGCCGCGGCGGCCCGCCAAGTGTCCCATGTGGCGGAACAGGCCGCCGAGGCCTGGGAGGCATTTACCGCCCCGCCGCCGGAACCGGAGCCTTCCCCGGAGGCCACCCAGCCGCCGGAGGGAATCCGCCCATCCGCCACCGATCCGCCCGTCACCACCCTCTTGGAAGAGGACGGCAAGCAAATTCTCACCGGAAACCGCTGGGATGTCATCTATTTCTGCCAGTCCGACGAGGAGTGGGCGGAGCAGCTCTACGGCACGGACCCCATCGGGCCCTATGGCTGCGGCCCCACCGCCATGGCTATGGCGGTGGCCAGCATGACGGACACGGAAACCGATCCCGCCGTGATGGCCGCCTGGGCGGCGGAGCACGGCTACTGGGCCCGGCGGAGCGGATCTTACCACTCCATCGTCCGGGGCACTGCCCAGGCCTTCGGGCTGGAGGCGGAGGCCCTTACCGACCGGACTCCTGAGGGCATTCGCCAGGCCCTTCGGGACAACTGCCTGGTTGTGGCCCTGGTGGGCCCCGGCCACTTCACCGACGGCGGGCATTTCATCCTGGTGCGGGGCACCACCCTCACCGGAGACGTTCTGGTGGCGGACCCCAACAGCCTGGAGCGCAGCCTGGAGGTCTGGGACCCCCAGCTCATTCTGGATGAGCTGTCCTCCGCCCGGGACAACGGCGCGCCTCTGTGGTCGCTCACCGTCTCCCCTACATCATAGCATATTTTATTTGTTCGTGCAATATCGGCCCGGTGAATCACCGGGCCGATATTTTGTTTTTTTCCCGCTTATTGGTAGGCTGACTTTTCCCGGCCCAGTCTCTGGTTCAGCGCCCTGTCCAGCTCCATCACCTGCTTGAGGCGGCGGTTGTTGGCGGCCACCTGCTCGCACAGCATAGCCTGGGCGCGCTGCGCCGGGTCCGCCGGAGCCCCCCCGTTGAGCATGGCGGCCAGTATCAGCCTGTCCTCCCGCCGGGGCAGGGCCTCCAGCTGCTCCCTCAGGGCCTGGTCGGCGGCCTGGAGCTTGCCCAGGGGCTCCTCCCGCATGGCGATGAGCATCTGGGTGCTCACCTGGTCGTTGCGGTCGATGGACTCTCCCAGCTGCTGCGTCAGGTCCCACAGCTCGTTGAGCAGGTTCCCAGTGCGCTTCATCTGCACCAGCGCGTCCATCACGGTCTTTTCCTCCATGCTCAGCCCTCAGGCCCCGCGCCCGCAGCCTGCTGCTGGGCGGCCAGCTCCTGCAGGGCGTTTTTGTTGGCCTCCCGGAAGGTGTCCCGCAGCTCGCCCACCATACCCTTCACCCGCTCCAGCTCGGTCTTGTTCCGCCCCGCCTTGACCCGGTTCAGCTCAAAGCTGAAGTAGTCGTATAGGCGGTTCAAATTCCGGCTGATGGGGTACTGCAGATCCAGGGTATCGTCCAGGTAGCGGATGATGTCCAGGCAGCGGTCCACGCTGGCGTCGAACAAGGCGTAATCCTTCTTGTCCAGGGCCAGCCCCGCCCGGACCATGCGCTTCACCAGCTCGTCATACAAAAGCAGAAGCAGCTCCCCCGGGGTCATTTCGTTGATGCCTTGCTCCTTATAACCCTGGTAGCCCTGGTAGCCTTTGAAATCCATTGTCCACTCCTTCTCGTCCTGCGGTGATTTTAGTAGCCGCCGCTGCCGCCCATCAGCCCGGACATGGCCGAGGCCTGGGAGTTCATCTCCGCGATCAGCTGCTCCAGGCGGGTAAACTGGGTGGTGTAGCTGTCAATCTGGTCGGACATCTTGTTCTCCCAGCGGGTGATCTGGTTGTCGATGTTGTCAATCTGGCTCTTCAGGCTGTTGCTGTTCAGCGAGGTGGGGGCCTTCACGGAACCCGCCCGGGTAATCAGCACGCCCTTGGGCTCGCCGGTGGTCTTGACGTAGGCGTTGAGGGTATTCTGCATGGTCTGCATCAGGCCGTCGCTGGAGGCGCCGCCCTCCTTGCTCTTGACAAAGGCGGTCCTCACCTTGTCCGGGTCGCTCTCCAGGGTGTTGCGCAGCTTGTCCTCGTCCAGGCTGATGGTGGTCAGGCCGCTGTTATAGGAGGTGCCGATGCCGATCTCCCGGAGGGTCTGGCCGTCGCTGCCGCCCGGGGTGATGGCGCTGAGCAGCTTGCTATACATGCTGGACAGGGTGGAGTCGGCAAACAGAATGCCCTGCTTGGCCTTTTCGTTATAGGCCTTGATCTCGCTCTCCGTCATGTCCTCCTCCTGCTCGGCGGTGAGGGGCTCATAACGCTTCTTGTTCTTCTCGGCGGGCTGGGTGGAGTAGGCGTTTTTGATCTCGGTGACCATCTCGTTGTAGTCGTCCACAAAGCTCTTGATGGCCTCCACGATGGTGTCCGTGTCGGTGGTGGTCTCAAAGGTGACGGGGTCCACCGCGTTGCCATCGGCGTCCTTCACGGTGCCGTCGTCCTCCACCGTGCCGTCCTTATTGAACTCGCCCTTCACGTTGATGGTGAGGCCGTCGATGTCGAAGCTGTTGCTGGAGCGGGTCAGGTCC
>ERZ808035.1470-NODE-1470-length-11417-cov-4.405820_pt1 | contig 11417 bp, 12 predicted proteins | sample MGYA00380189_ERZ808035 | MGnify/ENA primary metagenome ERZ808035 (study PRJEB31490, sample SAMN06133407) | mouse gut metagenome | isolation source: M5_1 | host: mice | place: China: Chengdu | collected 2015-05 ...
ACAGAAATTTTAGATAAAGGCAGCAGTGCGGAAACAAAGAATTTTGCAAAAGGTGGCTTTACGCTTATAATAACATATTTTCAGGAAAAAAAGAATGAGTTGGACCAGCTTGAAAAGATCGATGAGATAAAAGAACTTTTCGGGCTGTTTTTTTGTGTTGGAGATCGTAAGCTGACAATCAGCAACTTTTCATCTGATTATATTGGAGAATATCAGGATATTCTTCAAATCAGAGTTGAAATTGATTATAAAGAAAATACGCAGAAGGCAGATACAGCACCAATAGCAGCAGAAATAGGCGTAAAAGTTACACAGAGTTAAGGAGGAAGGGAAAATGGGCGCACCAAGTATTGACATTTTGTTTATTGAGAAGGCAATATCCGCGGTGAAACGAGGCGAGCGGGGAATTGTTATGTTATGGGTAAAGGACAGGTTACCAGAATCTGCTATTAATCCAATAACTGTAGTAACAGAAAGTGATATACCAGAGGGGTTATCTGACACAACAGTAGAGCAAATAAAACTGGCAATGATGGGCTATACCAATGCACCTAAGAAGGTGCTTGTATATTGTATGAACGTCATTGCAGACGCAGACGAGGAGACAATTGACGCAGGATATAAAAAAGCAATGGCAGCAGCAGAGACAATTCGATTTGATTATCTGGCAGTTCCGACAGTGGAAACAGATGGTAAAGGGGAAGACATTGCAACATGGGTTAAGTCTATGCGGGGAAATAAGAAAAAGAAGATTAAAGCAGTTCTGCCCAATGTAGCAGCAGACAATGAAGGAGTAATTAATTTTACAACTGAAGAGAGTATTAAGACAGAAACGATTACAGGAAAGGACGGCAAGAAAACAATTACAGATATTGTTTATACAACAGAACAGTATTGTGCAAGGATTGCCGGACTGATCGCGGGTACTCCTATGACAATTGCCTCTACCTATGCGCCATTACCAGAATTATCGGATTGTACGCGGTTAACAGACAATGATACCCCTGTGGACAAGGGCGAGTTTATTATTTTCTATGACGGCGAAAAAGTGAAAGTTGTGCGAGGGGTTAACAGTTTTGTTACCACAATTGATGGTAAAGGAGACAGTTTTAAGAAGATTAAAATTGTTGAAGCTATGGATATGATCAATGATGACATTGTAAAAACGGCGCAGGACAGCTATTTAGGAAAATATGCTAACACATATTCTAATAAATGTTTGCTGACAACAGCTATTAGCAGTTATTTTGCGCAGCTAAAACGAGATGATATTGTAAGCAGTTATTCCATTAAATTAGATGCAGAGGCAATTCGGATTTATCTGAAAGGGCGTGGACTTCAGGCGACACTTTATGATGGTACAATTAAAGATGTTGATGAATGCAGCGATGAGGAGATTATCACAGCGGACACGGGTGCAAGTGTATTTCTGACGGGAAATGTTAAGATCTTAGACGCCATTGAAGATATTAAGATGCCTATTTATATCTAAGAAAGAGAGGTAAGAAAAATATGCCAAAAGAATTTAAAGCCGAACAAGTGATTAATGGAACATACGGTGAAGTATGGCTTGACGGGGATTATCTGGCACAGGTAACAGCGTTAAAAGCTGAGGTTACACAGAAAAAGACTGCGATTGCAATGGTGCAGAAATTGCAGGAAGGGCAGAAGATGACTGGTCTGGAACTAAAAGGCGAGATAAAGATGCACAAGATCAACAGTGTTATCATGAAAAAAATGAGCGAATATTTTAAACGCGGCAAAATGATGACTTGTACAATTATCACACACATAAAGGACCCAGATGCTTTAGGTGCAGAGCGTGTGGCATTGTATGGGTGCCTGTTCGACAAGTTAACACTGGCAGATTGGGAAGCCGGAAAAATGGGAGAGGAAAGTTATAGTTTCACGTTTGAGGATTGGGAGTTACTTCAGACAATTTCTTAGAGTCAAAGGGCGTAAAATGCGCCCTTATTTTAATGTTGATGTAAAGGAGAACAGAAATGAATTTAGTTGAAAGATTGTTAGCGGTAGACAAAAAGGAGTTTGACAAAATTGAAAGAAAAGAGATTGCAAGCGGACAGTTATCAAAACTTTTGGGGGAAGATGCAAAAGTGGTAATACAGGCAGTAGATGGCGATCTTTTTGGTAATTTGTCAGCAACAGGTTTAGATGGAAATGGAGATGTTGACTACAGTATTGCTTTTTCTACAAATGCTAAAATTGCCGCTGCGGGCATTGTGGAGCCAAACTTAAAAGATGATGCATTACTAAAACATTTAGGGGTGGCAACACCTGCGGACGCTGCAAAAAAGCTTTTTAAAGGTGAGATTAACAAGCTTGCGACAGAGGTTGCAATTTTAAGTGGATTTGACCGCGAAGAAAAAATGGATAAAGAAATAAAAAACTCATTAAAAACGATAGAGAAGTAAATATGGATTATCTTCACTATCGCTTTAAGAACTGGAAGCCATTTGAGTATTTGAACTTATCGGAAGCTAAAAAGTGCATAGCACGAGCATATATGCGGCAGGAGCTGAAGGATAAAGAGGATCGAAACAAAGAAATACAAAAAGCATTTGGAGGCGGTTGATGTGGGCAGAGTCATTAGTGTAGCATTACAGTTTGTTGATGGATTTACCAGACCATCACGGGAAGTAATAAAAAATATGACTACGATGGCGAACAATATTAAGAAGAATGCAAAAGAAATACAAAACGCAGGAAAAGTCATATCTGATGTTGGTAGTACCTTAACGAAATCTATTACTCTTCCTATTGCAGGAGTGGCGACAGCGGCAGTAAAAACTGCCGCTGATTTTGAACAATCTATGTCACAAGTAGCCGCAACAATGGGAAAAACAAAAGAGGATGTAAAAGGATTGTCGAAATTGGCGAAGCAAATGGGTGCAACTACAGCTTTTAGTGCAAGTGAAGCAGCAGAAGGGATAAATATTCTTGCTATGGCAGGGCTTAACGCTACACAGATCGGTGATTCGCTGGGAACAGTGCTTGATTTATCAGCGGCAGGAGCTATGGATATGGGAAGTTCTGCATCATACATAGCAGGAGCTGTAAAGGGTTTTGGCGATGAAATGAAAAATGCGTCAAAATATGCTGATTTAATGGCAAAAGGTGCAACCTTGGCAAATACAGATGTTGCACAATTAGGAGAGGCGATCAGTTATGGAGCAGCAACGGCAAAAGGATATAGCCAAAGTGCTGACAGTATGACATTAGCATTATTGCGAATGGCAGAACAGAATGTAATTGGACAAACAGCAGCTACAAGTTTAAATCGGGCTATGGCAGATCTCTATTCTCCAACCGCAGAGGCTAAAAAGGCATTGGATAGTTTAAATATTTCTGCATATAATGCAGACGGCAGCGCGCGCGACTTTAACATTATCGTAGATGAATTGTCTGGTGCATTGAAAGGAATGAGCGAACAAAATGCAAATGCATTAAAAAGCACTATTTTTACCACAAATGGAATGAATGCATTTAACAAAATGACAGCATCGACAAGTAAACGAGTAAATGAATTAACGGAGGGACTAAAGGCGGCAGGGGGCAGTGCAGCACAGCAGGCGAAAACGCAGCTTGACAATCTAAAGGGACAAATAACGCTTTTAAAGTCTGCAATAGAAGGAATATTGATAACAGTAGGCGATAAACTAATGCCTTATGTAACAATTGTAGTTGAATGGGTGCAGAAAGCGGCTGATTACATAAATAATCTGAGTGATGCGCAGGTAGACAATATCATCAAGTGGGCAGGAATGGCAGCGGCAATTGGTCCCGTCATTATGGTATTTGAAAAAGCGGTTACAATGGTAGGGAAAATACAGGGAAAATTTGCAGATGTAATAAAAATATTCACCAAATTTAAAGGCGCAATAGGGCTGATTACAAGTCCAGCGGCAGTGGTGATTGGTGTTTTGGCAGGAATCGCATTTGCGGCTTTTTTGATTATAAAGAATTGGGATCAGGTAAAAGGTTTTCTTCAAGGTGTCGGGGACTGGTTTAAAAATGCATTTGAGAAGGCAGGGTTTACAGTCGGGGAGTTTAAGGACAAGTTTTCATCAATTAAAGACACAATCGGTAGGATATCGGGGAAAATTGGTGATATATGTAAATCCGTAGCAGGGATATTTAAAAAAGAATTTGCGAGAGATGTAAAATCCGGCATGGCACAGGCAGACAGCGCGCTGCAGTCATTCGTGGGTGGTGCAGTGACAGTATTTGACGGGATAGTGACAGCAATTGACAAAGGTCTGCAGGCTTTTGATGCGCTGTTAAGTTTCTTCACGGGCGCATTTGTGGGTGACTGGGACAATGCGGCGCAGGGATTTCGAGATAGTATGCAGAATATTTTCCCGCCGGATATGGCAGCAGGGCTGACTAAGGCGTTTGACACAGCGCTGCCTGTAATAGAGGCGGCTGTGTCGGGGGTAAAGGAAGCGTTCGGCGGACTTCTTCAGGACGTAAAGAAGATATTTGGCAGCATAGGGGACGCATTCGGTGGTTTCGGAACAATGTTCAAAGGTATATTTAGCGGTGATGCGGAAACGGCATTGAAAGGATTCCAGACGGCAGCAGGCGGCATTCTGGACGCTATAGGAAATAAAATAAAGTTAAAAATAAACGTTGTCAAAAATTTTGTTGTGGGCGCTATTTCGACCTTTCTACCAGACAACGTTGTAAATAAAATTGCAAACGTGTTTGATATTGTGGGATCTAAATGGGATATTGCGATTGAAACAGCGAAAAATTGTATTGATAAGTTTGTACAGGCGATAAAACCATTAATTGAAAATGTAAAAACAGTATTTGAGGGTGTGGCGCAGTTTGTCAAGGGAGTATTTACCGGAAACTGGAAAGGGGCATTGAATGGATTAAAAACTGTAGCAAGCGGTGCATTATCTGGTTTGATAACGATAATAAAGGCACCATTTAAAGCAATAGCAGATACTATAAAAAGTGCAGTAGGTTCTTTTAAAAATCTAAATATTGTTAAAAGCATTTTCACTGGGGTAGGAAATGCAATTAGGAATGTGCTGACCAAGAGCGGCATTGACGTGAAGAAATTCAGTGAAACGATTAACAATATAAAAACACGGGTTGGAAACATTATAAATGGACTAAAGACAATATTTAGTACAGTATTTAATGTGATTGGAAAAGTAGTTAAAACATTGGCAGCAACAATAGCGAATGTGTTTGGAAAAAGAATAAACAGTACTTGCGGTACCGCAAAGGCGGTGTTAATTGCATTTAAGGCTACAGCAGGGGCAGCGTTTTCAGCAATAGCGGCAAATATTAAAAAGGCAATGAATATTATCGTTCCAGTTGTTAAAGTTGCGTTTGAGATTGTTAAAAATGCAATTGCAAATGCAGTGAATACGATTACGTCAGTTATAAGTGGTGTGTTAACTGTTTTTGATGGGATAATAACCTTTATTTCAGGGGTATTTACTGGAAATTGGCGAAAAGCATGGGAAGGTGTGAAAGATATTTTTAAAGGTATTTTGGACACGTTTGCGGCAATTTGCAAGGCGCCGATTAATGCAGTGATAGGTATTATAAATGGGGCTATCACAGGAATTAATAAGCTGGGGCTGACTATTCCAGATTGGGTTCCCGTAATTGGCGGACAGGATTTTCGTATTAATGTACCGACAATTCCAATGTTGTATAAAGGTACAGATAACTGGCGTGGCGGTGTCGCAATGATTCATGATAGAGGTGGTGAAATTGTTGACTTGCCACAAGGCACAAGAGTATATCCACATGACAAAAGTGTAGAAATGGCACGGAGAGAAGGAGCATCACAAAGCGGCAATATCTCAATTACTATTCAGAAACTTGCAGACAAAATAGAGGTGCGGAATGATGCGGATATAGACCGCATAGCAGAAGCATTAGCATATAAGTTGAAAAAGGTAGCATTTAATATGGGTACAGCATAAGGAGGCGGGAGATTTGGAAATTTGGCTGAAACAGAATGATAAAAGTTTTCGCTTTGCAGTAGTACCACCAGAATATGAACTTTCCAGTGAAAGCAATAATACACAGGTGGTTATAAATGCTTTAGGCGAAATAAACCTATTAGGAAAAAGGAAACTAAAAAGTATCACTCTTTCTTCCTTTTTTCCAGCACAAAACTATTATTTTTGTCAGTATACATCTTTCCCGTCTCCACAGGAAAGCGTCACTATTATTGAGAAAATGAAAAACAGTGGTGTACTCCATCTTGTAATGACTGAAACACCAATCAATATGGATTGCACTATAGAGAGTTTTGTGTGGGGAGAAAATGATGGCACAAAAGATATAAATTTTTCGATTGAATTTAAGGAATACCGAAAGGTAAAGATATTTACTCCTGATACGACTACTGCAGAAACACAGAGGACAGAAAAAGAAGTGAAAAGTACTACTTACACAGTTGTAAAAGGAGACAATTTAAGTAAGATTGCAAAGAATCTTACTGGAAATAGTGCAAACTGGAAAAAAATATATGAGCAAAATAAAGCAGTAATAGGTGGTAATCCCAACCGGATATATCCAGGTCAGCAGTTGGTGGTAAATGTATGAAGATAAATTGGATAAAGCATGAAAAAGGAAAAACATATACAAATGATATTTCGCAGGTTGTATCTTCTATAACATGGAGCGGATCGGTTTCACAGGCGGCACGGGTAGCAGAGATTTCTATAATTAATGCACCAAATGATAAGAATATTATGGACTTGAAGCTAAATATAGGGGCAGGTGATGGTATAGAATTGTGCGAAAATGATATAGTAATTTTTTTCGGAGAAGTCCAGAGCGCTAATAAGACAAGTGAAATAGGAACAGTTATATATGTTTGTTATGATCTTCTGAATCATCTGTTAAAGAGTACAGGCGTTTATAATTTTGCAAATACAACCGCTGAACGGATAACCCAAAAGGTATGTGCGGATTTACAGATTAAGACTGGCAGCATAGAGGAGACAAAAGCAGTCATTAAAAAAATGATAATAGATGGTGATAGTTTCTATGACATTATTATGAAAGCTTATACTAAGGCATCTGTACAAACCGGAAAGAAATATATTTGTCGGATGAATGGTTCTGAATTATCCGTAGAAGAAAAAGGTACGAAAATAAAAGATTTTATTCTTGCAGAGGGTTCCAACATAACAAATACCCAGTATGAGGAAACCATAGAAAATATGATAAATGTAGTTAAAATCTATGATGAGAAGGGTGTACAAGTTGGTGAGGTAAGAGAAAAAGACTTGATTGAAAAATACGGCATTTATCAGCAGATATATAAAAAAGAAAAAGGGATTAATGCACAGATAGCGGCTGGAAATATGCTTATTGGAGTGGAGAAGCGAATAACACTTGATGGCATAGACGGTGATTTGAGATGTATTGCAGGAAATGGAGTAGAAGTGTATGACCAAGCTACAGGATTAAGCGGACTTTTTTGGATTGATAGTGATTCCCATACTTGGGAAAATGGAACCCACATCATGAATTTAGAGCTGAATTTCAAAAATATCATGGACATTAAAGAGCATCAGGACACGAAATGACAATGAGGTGAGAAATGAATGCATATGAGGAAATCCTAGGCATGATGCGAAATGAAGGAAAGAAAGACAATACTGCACCTATACAGATTGGTATTATGACAGGAGCGAATAGCTGCAAGGTTGGGAAACTGATCTTATCTGGCACTGACTTGCGTATTGCACAACACTTAAAGACAGGATATCGCTGCAAGGATTTCTTTGTTGAACCTTTAAAAAGCGGTGATGAAGTGGCAGTGTATAGAATTAATGATGAACAATATATTATTTTGGAAAGGCTGGTGTAAAGATGGGGTTATTTCCAGCATATATAGAAAACGAAATATTGTCAGAAGCAATAAAGCAGCCAGCAATTCCGAAGGAATATGGAATTGACTTTAAGAGTGGACAGCTCACAGGGGAGATTGTCGAGGGTTTGGAAGCAATAAAAATTTGGGTATGGCTTGCCTTACAGGTTCCCAGGTATAGATATTATGCGTACACTTGGGACTATGGGAGTGAATTTGAGGACCTAATAGGACAGGGGTATAGCAATGGATATATAGAATCTGAGTCACGCAGAATGACAGAGGATTGTTTACTTATAAATCCAGATATACAAAGCATATCTGATTTTCATGTAAGTGTAGAAAAAGATACTCTTACAATATCATTTACTGTAAATACAGTATATGGAGATATAGAGTTTCAGAATCAAGCGGTTGCTGGGGTATAGGGAGATGGACGAATGCTGTTAGAAGAAAAAACATTGGACAATATAATGACTGAAATGAAAAATACAGTCAAAAGCGATATTAATGTTAGAGAAGGAAGTCTGATAGATCATGCTCTTCGTGGTGCCGCCGCTGAATTTGAACAAGCATACATTGAATTATGGATGACTGACCAGAATGGATATGCGCAGACAGCGGACAGAGAACATTTGATATTACGAGCAAAGGAAAGAGGAATAGCACCATTTCCGGCATCAAATGCAGTATGGAAGGCAACATTTAATGTAAATATTCCATTAGGTACACGTTTTTCAGGGGGAGAACTAACGTATTCTTGTATAGCCAGAGAAGAAGGGACATATCGCCTTAAATGTGAACAGGCGGGAACAAAAGGAAATAAAAAACAGAAAGAAATTCTTCCAATAGAATTTCTGGAAGGATTTGAAACAGGAGAATTAATTGAATTGCTTACACCTGCGCGTGATGAGGAAGATACAGAGGCATTTCGTCTTCGTTATCTGTCTCTTGTATCAGCGGCACAGGCATTTGGTGGCAATCGGGCACAATATAGACAAGCTATGTATGAAATTGCGGGAGTTGGAGCTTGTAAGATCTACCGAGTAAGAGAAAATATGCGAAGAGTAAGGATATATTTTTTAAATAGTCTGTATCAAATTCCAGATAATTCTCTTGTAGCAGAAGTACAAGAGATTATGGATCCGATTGAAAGCCAAGGAGACGGGGAAGGTAGTGCACCAATTTTCCACATTGTAGATATCTTTCCATGTGCACAGCAGACAGTAAATGTGGAAGCAGAAATAACGATAGATACAGGTTATGAGTGGAAAGAATTGCTTCCAGAAATACAATTAAAAATTGATGAATACTTTTTGGAACTTGCAAAGAGCTGGGAAAAAGAAGCGTATTTGACAATAAGAATATTAAAAGTAAATGCAGCGATTGCAAGTGTAGAGGGAATTGTAGACGTACAGGGAACTCTTTTGAATAGTAAGAGTGAGAATTTAATATTAGAAGAAAATACAATTCCAGTAAGAGGTACAGTGATATGCAGGAAGGAATTATAAAATATTATCCACAGGTATTGCGAAATATAAAAGAAATACAGCAGATTGCAAATGTAGAGGATTATGAATTTGCTAAATTGAAAGAAGAAATGGCAACAGTATTAAAAAATATGTTTATATCTACTGCCAATGAAGAAGGAGTACATAAATTTGAAAATATGTTGGGTATAGTACCTAAAACAACGCAAACACTAAATGACAGAAAAATTCTGATTATGGCAATGATGAATAGGCGGAAGTTGAGTATTTCTGAAATAAGGGTAATGTTGGAAGAATATTCGGGTGAGATTGAAGTAAATCCAGATTATGATCTTGAGGAGATGATTGTAAAAGGCAATGATGAAGTATCGAATATAAGTACGGTTTATAAAATTTTAGACGAATTGATATCAATGCAGGTATATATACGCTTTGATATTGAAAGCTTGTTCTTGATAGCATTTTATGAAATGCCTGGAGAACTGCATATGGAAACAACAATAAGTTGGTGGAGGGCACCAGAAGAATGGTATCTTGATGGAAGTGTCCAATTAAATGGTAGCCATCTACTAAATGCGGCTTGTGGCTGGCGATTGGATGGTACAGTGCTGCTAGATGGTAGCAGGTTATTGAATGCAGTAGAATGGAAACGTTCTGCAACAACGGAACTAGAAATGGAAAGTAATATAACAACTATAATAGAAAATTTTGAGAATATGGAGCTGACAGCACAAAGAAACTTGTGGTTTTTGGATGGGACAGTATTATTAGATGGCAGCAGATTGTTGAATGCGGCAGAGTATAAGGAGGTGATTTAGATGGCGGCTGCAATTATAACGATAGCAGGAAAAAGGAAAATGCTGGTTGCGCGTACAGGTGAGTCTGCATTACCACCTATTGTAAAAATGGCTTTTGGTAATGGTGGAACAAATGAGGACGGAATTGTTATTGAACCAGAGGAAAATCAGAGTAGCCTTAATTCGGAAATTTACAGAAAGGATATTTTGAAATATGAGATTGTGAATGATACACAGGTAAGGTATTACTGTAAGTTAACAGAAAGCGAACTTGCAGGTTACAAGATAAGTGAACTTGCATTGGTAGACAGTGAGGGAGATATTGTTTCCATAAAGAATTTTAGAGAAAAAGAAAAAGATGGAGATTTTTCTTTTACATTTATGGTAAATGATACCATGTAAACAGGAGGGAATAACATTGAAAACTTACATAGAAAAAGAACCAGTTTTTTCGGATTCTATACAGTTAACAGAGACTACAGATCCAGGCAATGCAGATTATATGAATATATCTACAAAGCAGATATTTGCGAATACTCTTGTAAACCAAAAAGAAATCAGAGAGGGTGACAGTAAAAATAAAATAATAACATTTGACAGTATGGATAGTAAAAAGGCTGATAAATGGACAGATGTAGCAATGATGGAAAGCGGTGAAAAACACAAGAGCCTAATTAAAAAAATATCTATTATGTTTAAGAATGTACGTTATCTGTATAAATTATTGGGTACAACAGACATATCTAAAATAGAAGATGGGACTGTTACAGGGGCGATAAAAAAAGTAAATAAAGCACTTAAACCAATAGATGCAGAGAATAGAATTGAGGAAATGACCAGCATTAATCAGATTACATCAGTCGGTTTTTGGAAAATTGCTACTATTGAAAATAATTATGCACATGAAATTGGCATAGACAATAATGTGGGAGATTTTTACGCGATAGTCAGTAATTATAATGGAAATGGCACAGACCGTTATACTTTTGGAGATTTGTTGTTGTTTAGCCCAAGATTACAGGGTTATCATTATGCAATTAATATCTGGAATGAAAATGCACAGGCGCGATTAGTTCTAACGAATGACAATATTTTGACTACCAAAGAGCAGATTAATGCGAATACCGACCTAAGAAACATCGCCGGAGCGACGGCGATGAAGGAAATGTTTAGTGAGATAAATAGCAATTTAGTGTATAAAGCCGGCGATACAATCGGCAAAGCTAATACATTCATGTGGATTTATGGAACGTT
>ERZ808035.1471-NODE-1471-length-11411-cov-4.551085_pt1 | contig 11411 bp, 10 predicted proteins | sample MGYA00380189_ERZ808035 | MGnify/ENA primary metagenome ERZ808035 (study PRJEB31490, sample SAMN06133407) | mouse gut metagenome | isolation source: M5_1 | host: mice | place: China: Chengdu | collected 2015-05 ...
AAAAATCTGAATGCAGGCGCAGTTGACATTTCCTATGAGGGCGGAAATTCCGGTTTTGGTTTTTCCATGGGAAGAAGCAGCTTTGGAGGAGGAAGAGACTTTTTTGCTGAAATAACGGCGGCAAATGAGGAAGTCGTTTTAAGCTATGAAGACGCGGAGAATCTGATGACTTTTGTCACAGGGATATCTGATGTGACTATTTCTTATTCCACCACGGTATCCGTAGAAGGCGGGGACCTGGACGCGGCATCTTATTATACGGTGGCAGGGGTGCTGGATAATTACGCAGCCATCAGTAATCTGGAGATGGCAATCGGTGAATTCCTGACCGCGGAAAACAATGAAAACAAGGAGAAGTACTGTATATTGGGATCCGCCGCGGCAAATGCTGTTTTTGGAAATGCCTACAATGCATATGATAATATATTATACATAGATGACAGGGCCTATGTGGTGGCAGGTGTTCTGTCAGAAATGGGTAGCGTCGCGTCAGGAATCAGTCCGGATTCGGCAATTTTTATCCCTTATGAAACGGGTATTAAATATATTACCGGGAACAGTATCAGCCCAACGGTTACGGTGATAGCCGATGATGTAACATCGGTAGACAGGGTAATGGCCGATGTGGAAAGCGAATTAAGGGAAAGTTATCCAAATACCGCTTTTACCATATCAGACGCGGGAAGCAAAATGGATGCGGCATCCGCGTCCAATGAGACCCTGACACTGCTGTTGGTATCTATGGCGGCGATCGTCTTTATCGTGGGCGGAATAGGTATAATGAATGTGCTGTTTGTGACGGTAAAGGAGAGAACTAACGAAATTGGAATTCTGAAAGCCATTGGTTGTTCCAGAAAGGGGATTTTGCTGGAATTTCTTTTGGAAGCAAGCTGTACCAGCCTGGTGGGAGGGGTAATAGGAATTCTGTTGGCGCTGGCAGTCACGCCGCTGGTAGAACTTTTTTCCGTGCGGGTTGAACTTTCTATACAGGGAGCGGTATTGTCATTGCTGTTTGGCGTGGTCACCGGAAGTGTTTTCGGATTTTACCCTGCATATAAGGCATCTCGGCTGGTGCCTGTGGCTGCGCTGAATCAGGAATAGGAGTGTGCAATATGATTGCGATGAAATCAATCAACAAGGGATATATGTTAGGAGAAGAAAGACTGCCCATATTGAAGGATATTAGTTTTTCCGTAGATAAGGGGGAATATGTGGCCATACTGGGTCCCTCGGGGTCCGGCAAAACAACTTTTATGAATATTGTGGGCTGTATGGATGTAATGGACAGCGGGGAGTATTATCTGGATGGAATGGCAATCCATGAGACCAGGGAGGATGATTTGACGGAGGTTAGAAACCTGAAAATAGGATTTATTTTTCAGAATTATCAACTGATTCCCACTTATAATGTGATGCAGAACATTATCATGCCTCTGCTGATGCGGGGGATGAAGCATGAAGAAGCAGAGAAGAAATGTATTGATACAATTAAACTGCTGGGCTTGGAGCATCGAATCCGGCATAAACCAGGTGAATTATCAGGCGGACAAAAGCAGCGGGTTTCCATTGCCAGAGCGCTGGTGGGAAATCCGGCGATCCTGCTGGCGGATGAACCCACAGGCGCGCTGGACCAGGCCAGCGGTAAAGATGTATTAAATCTCTTCAGAGAGTTAAATGAAATGGGAAATACAATCGTAATGATTACACATGATTTGGGAGTGGCGCAGTCTGCAAAACGGATTGTCAGGATTGTGGACGGTGTACTGGTTGAATAAGGGTGTAAATCTCCCTCAATCATTAATTGTTTGACGCAGATTCTCTTTGTGTGATAAGCTGAATCTATCATATGAAAAATCTGCATGGTGTCGACAGTATGGAAAGGGAGAAATGGGATGAATATAGGAGATGTAATCAAACGCAGGCGCCAAAAGACAAATATGACACAGGCGGAATTGGCGGAAAAACTGAATGTTACGCCCCAGGCCGTATCGAGATGGGAGATGGGGGTATCATATCCGGATATTGCCATGATACCTTTGCTCTCGGAAGTGCTGTGGGTGAGCGCGGATGAACTGCTGGGCATTATACCATCTGATCGAAACCGGGAATTACGGGAGAATACAGATCCGGTCTTGAACCAAAGCCAGGCAGACAGTATTTTTGATTATATTCCCGTTCCTGTATCGGGGGAAAGCAAAAGAGTCCTTGTGGCCGATGATGCGAATTTTATGAGAATGATGCTGAAGGACATACTGACACATCGTGGGCATATCGTCTTAGAGGCGAGGGATGGCCAGGAGTGCCTGAGTATGCTGCAGGAAGAGACAGTAGAGGTATGCCTGCTTGATATTAACATGCCGGGGATGGACGGTCTGGAGGTATTGAGGAGGATAAAGTCAGGACAGTCCGGACTGAAGGTAGTCATGCTTTCAGCCTTGTCGCAGGAAAGCAATGTAAGGCAGGCATTACAGTATGGAGCGGATGCCTTTGTTGTGAAACCTTTCCAGCCGGAGTGCCTGCTGGAGCGGATCGGGTAATGACAGGGGACTCAAATAGCCTTTTAGTGTTGAACTCAGGTACCCTTTTCGGTGGATGCGGAATCGGACAATTTCACTGCGGCACTTGCATCTGCATTGGTCACTGCGCGCGGATATACGGAAGAAACGCCGTATTGGTGTGCGCCTAACCGCCGCTATTGCATCCATTGCAGCCCCTGTGGAGATCATTTACTGGAACGCCACCAGCTGTCTGTCTATCACTGTCTTTTGACGGCATCCACGCTGGTATGCCGACCTTGCTGCGGTTAGAAAATGAAATGGAATGGATTCTGGCGGTGGGCTATGACGCAGATACTGTATTTGGCTTGGATTCAAAGTTTCATGCTTTACCTGATAACTGGCATTCCATGCTGCGTGATGCCATTGTCATCACCGGCAATACTGCGCCTGACATGTCCTACAAAGAACTCCTGGAACGCATCGCATCAGCTCTGTCCTATGAGGCGCATGGGGCGCTGGAACGCGTGATTATGGATGTGCTCGACCATGTGACGTTGGAAAACGCCATGGACACCGCCGGCATGATGTGCGGCATCAATGGTGTGCCTATTGAAGCAAGATGGCATGCCGCGGAAGCATTCGGCGGACACGATAACCTGCTATGCAATATTTGCACAAATAAAGAGATACATAGTCGGCTGACCCATATTTTTTTGTCAAAATATATCGAGGATGGAAATGATGAAACACATGGTATCGGATGGAAGATATGGGGCGCACTGGGGGTAGGACCCGAGACCGGATATGCTGTTACAGAGCAGTCCGCAGCTTTGATTTTACAAAAGGAAACACAGGAAACGCTGAAACGCCTGTTTGCGAAGATGTTTGAAAACGACCGCGCTGTATGTGCCGAAATCCAGGCTTGCCTTGAACAATTATAATATATCAAATGTCCAAAATCACTTTTAGCTGGAGGTATCATATGATACCACTTGTGGCGGGAGTGCTTGTTTTGTGTCTGACTGCACCGGAGGAATTGGACCCATAGCCGACAGATTTGTGAGAAATCACAGTTTGGCGGCTCTTTTTATGTCTAAAAATAATAAGCCGTTTCCATTCTCTTTTTTGAATACCAAAAACAAGATAGATTTAGAGATAGCGGAATGATATAATCTGAATGTATATATTTCCTTATAATTTGTCAGATTCCGTTTAGAACTATACTGTCGGTAGAGGCAAAAAGCCCCGTTTGATCTAACTCTACCGTTGGTAGGTGTTCATTTTTATGCCGGATTTATATAATTTAGCGCAAGCAGGAGGGCTGGATAATGAATCAAATTAAGATTGGAGCTTTTATTTCCGAACGCAGGAGAGCAAAAGGCTGGACACAAAGCCAGTTAGCAGAAAAACTGGAAATAACCGATAAAGCAATTTCAAAATGGGAAACAGGACGTTCTATGCCGGATTTATCTTTGTTTATGCCTTTATGCACTCTTTTAGAGGTTACTTTGAATGAACTATTTGCGGGTGAGTGCATTGCAGAAGAAAAGTTGAAAGAAAAAGCAGATGAGGTACTTATGGACGTGATTACAAATTGGTTAGGACATGATAAATGGGAAGCAAAAGAATGTGATACAGCAACCCAAAATGTTTTGGAAGTTGAAAATGTTTCCAAGCTCTATGAAACGGAAAATAATTCTGTATTAGCTGTAAATGACGTAAGTTTTCAGATACCGCACGGCAGCTTTGTTGGAATTATGGGGGCTTCCGGTTCCGGGAAAACAACATTGCTTAATTTAATAGCCACAATAGACAAGCCAACAAATGGGACGATACGAATAAGCGGGCAGAATATAGTAGATATACCGGACGAAGATACCGCAGAATTCCGCCGCAGACATTTAGGCTTTGTTTTCCAAGAATACAATTTACTTGAAACTTTGACGATCTATGAAAATATTGCGCTTGCTTTGACAATTAAAGAGGTTTCCAAAGAGAGCATTCGTCCGATGATTCAAAGTTTATCTGAAAAGCTGGATATATCGGCAATATTAGATAAATTTCCATACGAGGTATCGGGAGGACAACGGCAACGCTGCGCCTGCGCCCGTGCTATTGTGGTAAATCCGGATATTATACTTGCGGACGAGCCTACCGGGGCTTTAGATTCCCATGCTGCCAGACAGCTTTTGGACACACTGGCTATGCTTTGCAGAGAGTATAACGCAACAATACTGATGGTTACGCATGACGTTATGGCAGCCAGCTATTGCGACAGCATTTTGTTTATGAAAGACGGCGAAATTAAAACAGCCTTAAACCGGGAACAGGAAAGCAAACATACTTTTTTCGCGGATATTTTGAAGAAAATAGAATGGATAGAGGGAGAAGGCCATGATGTACTTGAAGTTGTCAATCCGTAATGCCAGGCGGTCTTTTATAGATTATCTTTTATATGTTGCTGCCATGACCGTTCTTTTGGCAATTATAGAAGTATCTAATTGTATAACCATTATAGGAGAATTAGCCGGTTTTCAAGTAATATCTCTGCCATTGTTAATTGCGGCCATTCAAATAGTTTTAGTTGAATATATAGACACTTTCATGCTAAAGCAGCGGGCAAAAGAATTTGCAAGCTATTTGTTATTAGGTATGGGAAAAAAGAGATTAACCCGGCTGTTTTTATGCGAAGTCCTGTTGATTGGTTTTTGCTGCTATATAGCAGGAACAACAATGGGTTTTTCTGTATATGGATTTTGGTATTTCCGTGAGCCGCTGCATGAAATGAAACATTGCGGATTCCTTTATGGTAAAAGTATGTTCTATACGCTTCTGTTTTTTTGCTTTATTGAAACAGTGTGTTCTTTTCGGTTGAAACAACGCTTAGACAAGTTGCAAATAAGGGAGCTGATGTTTGAAAGAAACCGCAATCAAGGCGCAAAAAACATAGGAAACTATAAAAGATGGGGCATTATATTCTTTTTGTGTTTTGTGTGCTTAATTGGCTGCGTTTGCGGCATTGCTTTTTTGCCGGAAGTTTATATTGTTTATCCCGTATCTTTTGCAGCAATACCTTTGTTAATATCTGTCTTTGCCTTTTACAAATGGGTGTTTGGTTATTTATATGCGTACAGGCGAATGAAATCCGTTGGAATATATCAAAAAGACAGGCTATATATTATGGCAAATGTAACATCAAATTTCAAAACAGCTGCTATGGTTAATGCTATTTTCTGCATATGCTTTTTGTTTTCCGGATGTTCTTTTGTGACTGGAATATTGATGCTGCAGCCGGAATTTCAGCTTTTTGACACGGCTATGCGCCAGTGGATGGGAACTTCACAAATAAGTATCTGTATTGTGTTTTTGGTTATTTATTTTTCAATATTATCTTTGCGGCAGATTATAGAGCTCAGGCAAAATTCAAAAAGCTATCAGATAATGGGCTGTATGGGAAAAAGCAATCAGCAGATAGCAAAACTTGTGAATCAGCAGATAGCAATTAAATTGACCTCTCCAATGATAATGCCTTTGTTGATTATTTTATTCTGCATACCATTACTGAATGGAAAAATGAACTTAATATTGCCAGCTTCTTTGAATAATATTCTGCTTACATTAACTGGTGAGTTTGGGGCATGTATTGTAGTTTTCTATATTTGCTATTTTGGAATTGTAAGTGCTATGAGTAAACGATATATATATCCCGGGGAATCCTCTATGCCTTTTAGAAGCCTATAGAGAACACATCATGTATAATCTCCGCGGCTTTTGCAAAACAGTCATACGCTTTGTGGCTATCAATGCATGGCGTGACAGGAGCAGACGGCGGCAAAAAGATATAATCTGCGGTCAGACAGTTACCCTTACCAATGGAGAACTGGCCGCCGCCTTGTTATCTCTGCCGGAGAAAAGACTTGGTCTATCAATATTGGTATACAGATAACACTTTTGCGTGAGGTAAGGTAAAACAGTAAGTTGAAGAAAAGTGCCAAGAAGCCTGATACATCAAGGTTTAAAGGCTTATGAAAGGATAAATCCAAGATGATAAATACTATTTGTTTGCCGCAGTATCAGATTGGATAGCTGGGATTTGGCGGCACTTGTGGGGCAGAACGGGGCAAATCGCGGCAATGGGAGCGGTAGGGTACTACGGTTTTACTACGATTGAGGATATTTAAAACTGAAAGTATGGAAAACAAGACTCGAAGTGCAAGCATTGCATTTTTGGGTCTATTATTATTCCGAAAACAATAAAGTATTATTCCTTTTCGCTTGATAATATTCCGGAAATAAGATATACTATTGAAAAAAGGGAGATGCGATCTTTATGTATATAACGGTAAAGCAGGCAGCAGAAAAGTGGGGGATTTCTGACAGACGAGTGCGTATACTTTGCTCGGAAGGAAAAATTTCGGGAGCCACACGAGAAGGGCGCAGCTGGATGATACCATCAGATGCGAAAAAACCACAGGATGGACGTTTTAAAGCGACAGAAAGTTTACTGGCAGCCATAGACAGGAAGAAAAGAGAACTGGATACCAGACGCCCGTTGACTGAGGGTGAGCTGGAACGCTTGACTGAGGAATTCATTATTGAGTATACTTATAATTCAAATGCAATTGAGGGGAACACCCTAACCCTTCGTGAAACGGATATGGTTTTGCGTGGTCTGACGATTGACAGAAAGCCGTTAAAAGATCATATGGAAGCAGTCGGGCATAAAGAGGCATTTGATTTTGTTCGGGATTTAGTAAAAGAACAGATGCCTTTATCGGAGAGTATCATCAAGCAGATACACTATATTGTATTGGCGGATAAACGGGAGGACCGAGGTGTTTACAGGAGAGTTCCTGTCAGGATTATGGGTGCGAAGCATGAACCGGTTCAGCCCTATTTGATCCAGCCCAAGATGGAACGGTTGTTGGAGACTTATAGGAGCAGTACAGATCATATCATTCCACGGCTTGCACGGTTGCATATTGAATTCGAGGGGATTCATCCTTTTATAGATGATGGTGTTATAATTGGGACAAGGTTAGAGAAACCCAGTAAAATCAACGGGTTTGCACTCCTTAGTCCTATTTTTTTATCCCATGCGGGGTGGAGAGAGGACGGCGCCGTACATATCAATACCTACTATACTGAAAGTCAGATGGGACTCTGTGCATAGCGGAGGTACTGGCTTTAGAGAAGTGTGAGGTTATAAAAGAAATAACAAAGATAGGACTTTGATTCACCCTGGCCGGGAAACCGGAAGGTGATTTGAAGTCCTTTTTCTTTTCGCAGGACGGTCAAGTTCTGTAAGGCATGGTCTGTGGGCAGGGAAGCTGTCTGTCTACTCAATTTCAGGAGGAAAAGTTTTATGGCAAAAAAGGATGTTAGAAAATTTAAGGTATATGAGCAGAGCGGGCATAATTATAAGCCGACGCCTACAATCACATTAAAGGGGCTTTGGCTGGAAGAATTGGGCTTTGGGGCGGGGACGCTCCTGACGGTCCGGTGTGAGGAAGGGAAGCTGGTCATTGAGCCGAGAGAGTCAGCGGATTATATTGATGCGTTTGAGGAAATGCAGTTAAGCATGGTGGCAGAGAGGAAAGCGAGGTTTTGATATATGGGAAAGATTTATATGATTGGTTCGCAAAAAGGGGGTACGGCGAAGACTACCACTACGTTCAATCTGGCGTACTGTCTGCGGAAGATGGGGAAGCGGGTTCTGGCTGTGGATTTTGACAGTCAGGCAAATTTGACAACGTGTTTCGGAGTGGAGGATACGGGGGTTTTGGAGGATACCATTGGGCATCTGATGATGGCGCAGATTGAGGACATGAAGCTGCCGTCCCCGAAGAGGTACATACGGACGAAGGACGGGGTGGACTTCATCCCATCGTCTATTTATCTGTCGGTGGTGGATGCGAAGCTGCGGCTGGAGATGGGGGCGGAGAAGATGCTGTCCGGGATTTTGGAGCCGTTGCGGGAGAAGTATGATTATATTCTGATTGATACCTGTCCGTCCCTTGGGACTTTGACAATAAATGCTTTGGCGGCTGCCGATGAGGTGATTATCACGGTGAATCCCCAGCTTCTGGCCATGATGGGGATGCAGGACTTTCTGCGGACGGTGGTGAAGATAAGGAAGCGGCTCAATCCGGGGCTGGGGATTGCGGGTATTCTGATGACCATGTGTGAGTCCAGGACGAAGCTGTGCAGGGTTCTGACGGAGGAAGTGGCGGAGAATTTCCAGGAGCAGATTCGGGTGTTTGAGACGAGGATTCCCAGTACGGTGAAGGTGGGGGAGAGCATATATTACAGCCTGCCGGTGGCGGAGTACAGCCCGAAGGCGAGTGCGGGGATGGCTTATAGAAAGTTTGCAAAGGAGCTGGTTTCGTATGAAGGCTAATGGGACGAAGAGGAAGATTTTTAGTGACGCTGTGGACCTTCTGGCGGGGGCGGAAGAGGTTTCTGCTGTGGAGAACGGGGTCAGGATGCTGCCCATTGACAGTATCCGTCCGTTCCGGAAGCATCCTTTCCGGCTGTATGAGGGGGAGCGTCTGGAGGATATGGTGGAGAGCATTAAGGAGCATGGGGTCCTGAATCCGGTGATTGTTTGGCAGGAAGGGGACGGGTATGAGATGCTTGCGGGGCATAACCGGCAGATGGCGGGAAGGCTTGCAGGGCTGGCGGAGATTCCGGCGATTGTGAAGACGGATTTGACGGAAGAGGATGCTTATGTGTATGTGATTGAGACCAATGTGATACAGAGGGGCTTTGCGGAGCTTCTGCCGTCCGAGAAGGCGGCTGTGCTGGCGGAGCGGTATGAGAAGGTCAGCAGCCAGGGGAGGCGGAATGACATTCTGGAAGAGATCGCCAGGCTGAACGGGCAGGACACGGCGGGGACTTGTGGACATGATGTCCACAGGTTGAAGAGCCGGGATGCCATTGGGGAAGAGTATGGGATGACCGGGAGGAATATTGCCAGGTATATGCGGGTGCAGCAGTTGGAGGAACCTTTGAAGGAGCGGCTGGACAAGGGGACGCTGCCTTTAGTGGCGGCGGTGGATCTGTCTTATCTGTCGGGGAAGGAGCAGAAGGTGGTGTCCGGGCTGGCGGAGAAGGGGAAGATAAAGCTGGATGCGAAGACGGCGAAGTACGTCAGGGGCATGGCCGGAAATGTGACGGAGAAGAGGGTGCTGGAGGCACTTGGCGGCGGAAGAGGGAAGAAGGGTTCTGCCGGAAAGCCCATCAAGCTACCGGAGGATGTGTACGAGAGGTACTTTGCCGGTGTGAAGCCTGCGGATGTGGCTGGGATTGTGGAGGAAGCGCTGGCGGCATGGTTCGGGAAAGGGGGAGTGGCTGATGTTCCGGGCGGAAGAGATAGAGAAGCTGGATAGGTCCTATTTTAATATTATTCTGGCGGAGGAATATGATGTGACGATCCAGTCCAGGAATACGGGGCATATCTGGTATATCCATAATCCGGAGTATCCGGGAGAGGGGGAGTGTATTATTTTCCATAAGCACAGGGCTTCCCAGCCTTATCATCAGCATGGGAGGGCCAGGAGTCTGGGGCAGGCGGTGAAGAATATTATGGGGCATGATGTGTTCCAGATGAATGGGCGGAAGCAAGAATAGAGATAGTTGGATTAGGTATAAAAAGGTTCATTGGTAAAGGTAGCCAATGAACCTTTTTTACCGTTTAAAGTAGATATTTACTATGAAACACAACCTTCCGGGTAGCCAAAAAAGCGCAGACTGCCCCTCTCAAACTCAAAAAAGCTGATTTTAAACTTAACTGACAGGTTTATGCGGCAACTACTGGAGCTTCCCAACCAAGAGCTTTTAACTTTTTAAGGTATGCATTGATCTTGCGTTCCTTGTTGAACTGGTTGTAATAATCAGCTCCCAGATCCTTGAAAACAACACCATCCTTGAGGATGTGGTATATCGCAATGAGCATGGAATGGGCAACGGCCACATAGGCACGCCTTGTCCCTCGGTGGGCACTTATTCGCATAAATTGAGCATGGAAGTAAGACTTCTTGTTTTTTACAGCTGCATGCGCACAGGTGATTAATGTTGTCCGTAGTAGAGAGTTCCCTTTTCTGGTCTTTCCAGATTTTCTCTTTTTGGCGCTTTCATTGTCTCCAGGACACAGCCCTGCCCAGGATGAAATGTGTTTATCCGTTGGAAAACGCTCCATATCCGTACCAATGACAGAAATGATGGCCTGGGCACTGGTATTGCCTATGCCAGTCACGTCCTGGATCGCCTGGGAAGCTTGCTTTTCCTCCGGTTTCATGAAGTTGTCAATCTCATCATCCAGATTTCTGATGTGAATATTCAGTTCGTCCAAATGGATGAGAAGTTCCTTCATCATCCGGCGCTGGAGAGATGACATGACACCATTGAGATCATCAATGATCTGCTCCCTGGTGGCTTTGAGATTATGGGCAATGACCTTCTGATTATACATCTCATCGTATTTTGCCTCATCGATGGGTTCCCCGGTAAGGAGATACTCCAGGATGCTGCGGGCGCTTTTGCCATTGATGTCAGATACGGTCCCGGACAACTTGATGTTGGCTCCTTCCAGCATCTTCTGGAGCCTGTTCAATTCTCTGGTACGTTCACCTACAAGGCTTTTGCGATAACGGACTAATTCCCTCAGTTCCCGCTGGTCTTTGTCGGGAATGTAACTGGGCTGAAGCAGACCGTGCTGTAAAAGGTCAGCGATCCATTCCGCATCTTTTACGTCTGTTTTTCGACCTGGAACAGCTTTCATATGGCGGGCATTAACCACCATGGCATTCAAGTCAGAAGATTCAAGGATGTTATACTGTTGAACAGCGAATTCTGGTCGCCACCAACAGCACATTATTTTATCCACCCAAACAGAAACAGCGGCGGAATCGC
>ERZ808035.1472-NODE-1472-length-11384-cov-11.679402_pt1 | contig 11384 bp, 11 predicted proteins | sample MGYA00380189_ERZ808035 | MGnify/ENA primary metagenome ERZ808035 (study PRJEB31490, sample SAMN06133407) | mouse gut metagenome | isolation source: M5_1 | host: mice | place: China: Chengdu | collected 2015-05 ...
GTGTTCAAGAATATTTTGAAAAACAGGATTAACATATAACAACAGGCAGGTAGCACAAAACTACCTGCCTTAACTTTTGCATTACTTTAGATATAAAAAAGAAATCCGAATGTATCACCAACGATGATAAAATTCGGATTTCTACTCTTTGGCAGAGGTATAAGGATTCGAACCTTAAATAACGGAGTCAGAGCGGTAGGAGTGACCGAAATATGTGCCGTAATTAAGCCATATTTCAACACGTAGTGTCTGCCGAATGTCTGCAATGATTTTTGTTATGAGTTTCTATATAAATCAACCGCACCCACTACAGTATTTGAACCACCCCTACCTCAAATTCTTATTACAAACAATATAAAACTCAATATTAAGATAATTTATACAATTTCCCAAACAAATACAGCATCATCATGCAGTTCAATATCTTCAGGCTGAATTGATTTTGGTGCAAGCAATGGCATTGAATCATCAGGTGCTGCATTAAAAAGAATCCCTGTCGTACCGCCTATATCATTACTGTGATAGCTTGTCGGAGAAAGAATACTGATTTGATTCCAATTATAATTTACTGTAATCAGATTACCCAATTTTCCGCCTGCTGATTCGCAGAGAATTTCTGCTCTTCTTTTTGCATTTGCACCTGCTGATTTTAATAATTCATCCTTGACTGTTTCTTCATCTTTAACAGAAAATGTTATATTTAATCTTGGTTCAGCAACACAATCTGTTATTGTTTCAACAACCTTTGACAGCTTTTCATTATCAAAATCAAAAGCAAGCTTCATTCGGTTAACACAGGTAAAGCCTGTCTTAACCATTTCGTTTACACCTTTTAAATTCTTTTTATAACCTGTTGCAACATTTACTCTGAAATCTGTAGTTTTAAGATCATCTTTTTCAAAGCCTATATTGATAAGTTCGTTAGAAAGTTTATTAATTTTATCTGATGCTTCTTCAACAGCCTTTTCATATTTTTTATTTGTTGCATCAATAGTTAAATTGATTATAACATAATCAGGCTTTGCCGTTATATTGCCTATGCCTTTTACTGTAATTTTTCTGTCCATTTCTTCATCCTCCGATATTATTTATATTTTTATGTAATACCTAACCACAATAATAAAAAGAAAAATTTTACATATGCTGAATTTTTTAAAGGTTCTTGATATACTAATTTCCTGTCTACTTTATTCAAGATTATCTTTTATTTTTTCAATAATAAATTTGAATTTATAAATACCTGCAACGCAAATTAAATCGTTTGACGATAATTTATAAGGCCTATTAGATTCCAATTTTTCTCCGTTAAGCCACGTGCCATTCATAGAGCTCAAATCGACTATAAAATAATCAACAATTGGACCTAATCGATACATAAAAGAATAAATCTTAAAATGTTTTCTGCTGACATATTTATTTTCATAAGTAATATCACAATCATTATATGAACCAAAATACTTTGCTCTACCTAAAATCGCCTGACCTCCACGAACATCATCGCTTTCTATATATTCGAGTTCGGACAAATCTATTTGTTCGTGTTCTTCAAAAAGTTTATATTTCATTTTTAGATTTAAATCGTATAAAGACCATATAAAATCAGATTTTACTATGTAAGCGCAGTGTGGACATTGCTTATATTTAGCAGAATCATAAAAATGTCCGTTAATACATTGTACTAAATTCATAAAATTCCCTTAGATGTTTAATCATTTAAAAATTTCAATAAAGTATTTTCAGTTAATATTCTCTTACTTATCATACTGTTCTTTGAAATTTCTCCACATAATTCGCTTTTTGACGTTCCTCTTTATCTGATTTACTTTCATTTTGGATATCCTGACTCATTTCATTTTCTTAAACTGTCTTGGCGATTTTATATAGTTAATTAAATCAAATGATGACTTAATCAGTAATATAATACCGTCAATATGAACAACATTTCTGATAAAAAAACCATAATTTTTTCGATTTCATAGTATTATTTATTTTTTTGCTTAACTTTTACAACAACTTTTTTAGGGTGCTTTTTTTCTTGTTGGCTTTTTTCTTTTTTATCTGCAGAGTTGATTTTTTCAATAATATCATCTGTCACTTTATCAAAAACTTCTTTATTTGAATCATCATTCGATAATTCCTTATTTATAATTAAACTATCAAGATTAATATGAATCTCTTTAACCGTTTTGCCACATCTGGTACAAATGTTTTTTCATCTATAATACTTCCACAATAATAACAATACATTTTTTACTCCTTAATATTTTTAATCGTGCATATATATATACCATATTTCTTGTTAAGTTCTTCTAATAATTGTTGAGCAACTTCGTAATTGCAATCATCTTCCAAAACCTGCATTACACTGAATTCTACACAAATATATGTAATACTATTGAATGATCCTTCAGAATTCATTTTTTCAAGCTCATCAAAATATCCAAGTGCCTCTTGATAACTGATTTTAGAATTAATAATATCAAATATTTCATTAATTTTAATAGGTAAACCTGTTATATAATTTTTATCAACATCATCCCAATTACTGCGAATAATTCCCTCTTCTGTTATTTCTATATAACATGAACCGTATTTTTGTAATGGAATATTGTTATTTTCGTCAATTAAAATAGTACCGGAAATATCATGCAAATATTGAATGGCATCCGAAATATCATATATATTCTCATTATTACAAATATCATAATAAATTTCAGTCAAATAATCATCCAAAGTTTTTACAGCAACATTATATGTAGATTGTTCTTCCAATACTGAAATAACTTGTCTGCAATCTTTACTTTCTATTGCCTGGAGCATCTCTTTCTTTTCAAAATAATCACTGTTCAAAAAGTTTATCCCTACAATACCTATTATAATAAATACAATAAATGAAATTGTAGCAATGACCATAACATTCATTTGATTTATTTTAACACTTTTTTTACTTTTTGATTCAAATATATATCCACAAACTTCACATTGAATATTTTCATCAGGATTTTCACATCCACAGGTTGGACAAAACATAAAAAACACCTTCACTAAAAACAAATTTAATATACTTCTCGAGTTTCAACCTCTCGATTATTTGAACTGCTGACAGGCATTGTACTCCAGTCTGACCAATTTCCCCATCTATAAAAATAATAAGTAGTAATCTGCTTTCTGTCTCTATATCGATATTCCTGTCGAGAGGGCTGGCCGGTACCGCCCTGTCCGTCAGAATATCCATCTTTTTCAAACCACCATCGTTTACCGCCAATGGTTACATAATATTTATCAGGAACTGTCGACATCGTATGTTTACTCATCGAATTACCTTTAGTCGGATACCACATTTCTTCCCATTTAAAGTATTGAGATGTCTTACAATTATCACATGGAGTACTATATGGATCTCTGTTCCCACATTTTGTGCATCTGAATACACAAAATCGATATGTTGTTCGTGATTCAACCTGCCTTGAACTACTTTTAGAACAAGTACTTGTTGACCAATTGCTCCAGGAACCGTAATCGCTCCACTCTGTGTTTGAATCATAACACGTCCAACCATCCATACTGCTGTGAGTACTTGTGGTATAGGATTTCTCGCGATATCTGTATTCTTTGTGCATTGATTTTTTTGTTCCTTTTTCTGTTGTTTTTTCGGTTACGACACTATTATTGTTATCTTGATTTTTTCTTTCCGTTGTACCTTTAGTTGTTACAGTACCCTTCTTTGTATCTTTTAATGAATTTTGCTCATCAGTCTGTGCTGTCGTGGATTTCGTTGTTTCTTCTGTATTTTCAGATACAGTTTCTGCTACACTTGATTCTTTATAACTTTGCGTACTGCTGTTTGTCGTTTTTCTGCTGATAATCATATTTTCATTCAAATTCTTATTATCAGATTCGTTATGTATTACTATTCCGGCTACGACTGCTGCTAAAACGATAGCAACAATAGATAAAATTATTACGAAAATCTTTATTTTTTTCTTGCTATCGCCCACAGGTGGTTTACTGTTTTCTAATTCTGCTCCGCAATTGTCACATATTAAAACATTATCTTCATTTGTACATCCACAATTTTGACAATACATAATTATTTTCGCTCCTCACAACAGTTATTGTTTATAATAAAAGTATTGATGATGGTCATCATAAATTTCCAAAACATCATCATTTAAATCATAATTTACTATAAAACCATCGTAATTCCAGAATAATCCACCCATTGAACCGACCACTTTCAATTGGTCGTCAACTATTGACCACTCGCCGTTTTCAGGACTGCTTGTTCCATCAACTATACAGGTACCGTCACTCATAAAGGTAATTTCTGTTATTACACCATCAAGATTTGACAAAGCATCCCATCCTTCACCAAACTGACTTGTATCCATCTGCCATGTACCGACTAACTGCTTTTCATCTGATTGAAAATTTATAATATCATTTCCAGCAAATACTGCAACTACACCTATAACTAACAATAATATAAACAAAACATTACCAAAAATGGCTGCAAAAACTTTCTTTCCATTTTTTTCAGGCAATTCGGATAATTTTTCATTGGCCGAACTTTTAGAAGCGTTGGCTTCTAAATTATGTCCGCATATACTACAAATATTTTCATTTTCTTTAATTTCACATCCGCAATTAGGACAATTCATATGTTTTTCCTCCTGATGATTGTATAATGATTTTATTCCATTTCAATATTCAATTGGTCGCACAGAAAGCGACCTTTCATTTTAAATATGTTTTACAAGCATAACAATTGATTTGATATACCAATACGGAGATGTTATAACACTTATTAAATAATTCATTAACCATCTGCCAAGCATAAAGGCTATTGCAAATGAACAACCGTTTTCTTTATTTAGCATTGCACCGGCAGTCGCTGTCATTACTGCCTGTCCGCCACTCATTTTAAGTCCTTTAAGTCTCATTATTGATAACGGAAGCACTGAAACGAGATAAGAAATCAAAAGTGAAATCAAAAAATCCTGTGAAATAATAATAGTTAACATAAATCCGACAAGAAAAAATATTGTTGAAAACATAGTTATTTTTTTATACACACCTATATCTGCAGGTATTTCATTTTGAAAACTATCGTCATTGGGTGTTGGAACCAGTGTCGACGGTAAATCGCCATTGTTAAGTTCATTCATCACCTCAATTGCAACCGGTAAGCCCTGCTTTGCCGCCTCGCCTATCCAATATTTAGCAATATTATCATCTTGCGGAACTGCCCAACCCTTAGCATAAAACAATCCTAAATTATACTGTGCTTCGGCATTACCCTCCTTTGCGAATAAAGTCCAAAGCGGAAAAGCCTTAGCATACTCTTGCGTATTATTTGTATACATTAATGCAAGAGTCCATTTAGCATCCCTAACCAAAACATCAACCCCGCTGTCTAATACTTTATTATACCAATACTCAGCTGCCTTGTAATTAATTAGTCCGCCGTTTCCGTTTAAGTTCATTAATGCAAAATCATACTGAGATTGAGGCAAACCCTCTCTGGCACATTTTTCAAACAACATTCTTGCTCTTTTCATATCAACAGGCATCCCCTTGCCTTCATAGGCACAAATGCCTAAGTTCTCCATAGCATTGAGATTACCTTGTTGTGCGGCTCTTTCCAACAAATCAATTGCCAATTTTTCATCCTTAGGTGGACCAAACAATCCTTCAATCAGCAATCTGCCTAAATTATATTGTGCTTTTGAATGATCCTGCTCAACAGCAATTTTATAGTATTCAATAGCCTTATCAATATCCTGAGGCACCAAAAAGCCATCTTCATATATATGACCTAAATAATTAGCCGAAGTTACTTCATCGTGTTTTGCCGCCTCATTTAATAGATTAATACCTCTGTCCAAATCGTAAATACTATTTCTGCTATCACATAATTCTAAACCCAATTCGCATAATGAAGCAGAATAAAATAATTCGCCTATTTCAATACATCTTTCATGATATTCTTTTGCTTTAACTGCATCCTTTTCATATCCCTCAGTTGTTCCATAGGCATAAGCGTGCGCAAGAATATACAACGCCCATTCATCATTTAATTCCGCGGCTTTTTCTGTGAGTTCATTCGCTTTTTGGATATCCTTTCCAAGCGACTCGATATTACCTCTTGCATAAGCGGCAGAAATTGTAGTTATTGCACGCGGGCAATTTAATGAAACAGCCTGATTTAAATAATACATTGCCATATTTTCATCCTTCGGAACAATCTCCTCTTCGGTATATGTATCAAACAATCTAACCATCGCTAAAGCATTATTTTCTGCAGCAAGATTTCTCAAAAATTCAATATATTTAATGTTTGCGATATTTTTATCATATTTCTCACAATATGCATCATAAAGTGAATCGATTGCTTCCAACGAATTTAATTTTGAAGCTTTTTCATAATATTCGATAGCTTTATCAAAGTCAGTTTTATAGACAATACCGCACAAATAAAAGTGACCTAACATGGTAATACCAAATGGGTCGTTTTTTTCTGCTGATTTTTCATATAATTCAACACAATGCTGATAGTCTTTATTTTCCCTATAACAATCTGCTAAACCATTCATCGCTTTTAGGTTCTGAGAATCTATTTCCAAAGCCTTTTGATACCAATAAAACGCTTTGTCTCTATCAATAATTGTATTAGCACCTTTAAAATAAGAATTGGCAATGTCAAGCATTGCATTTAAATCTCCGTTTTGTGCTTTAATCAGCTTATCTTCACTAAACATAATTTTACTCCTCATTTTCTCAGCCATATCAAACTAACAAATAAAATAGTTGCAATCATAAATGACATCTTTTTACAATCAATATTATACAATACTGAAATCTGCAATATCTATACGCCGACAGCATATATGCTGAAATTTATTTTTCTCCGCTATATATTGATTTTTTCTGTCGTTTTCTGTAAAATTATAAATATGTGATTGAGAAGGAGAAATTGTATTGCCGAAGAATTGTAAAAACTGCGGAGCAGAAATGCCTGAGGAGGCTCACTTTTGTCTGTCCTGTTTAACTGAAACAGAAGAAAAAAACATTATAACCACAAATGACAGAAGTTCATTTTTTACAAATAAAAAAAGAGCCCTTGCGTTCATTACAATGGCACTCTTAATAATTGCACTTATACTTATCTGCATTTTCTACTTTGGAAACAAAAAACCCAACCCTGTCAATGATGAAGAAAAGAAAACTGCCATTTCAACCGTAACTCAGGATGACGGTTCTGTTATAACGGAATACGACGACGGCAGCGTGGAAACCGTAGAACCTGACGGTACAACTGTTGTTGAAGAAAAGGATGGTACCGTCATAACAAAACGAACCGACGAAACTGTGATTACCGAAACACCCGATAAAACAGTTATAACAAGTCAAATAGAAAAGACAACTATCACTGAAACAACCGCACAAAACATTAATGCAAAAATATCTTCTACTCATCCTGTACCGGCAAATTCATGGAGCGACTGGACAACAGAAAAGCCAAAAGAAGGAACTTACACTAACCTTGAGCAAAAAACACAATTCAGATATCGAGATAAAATTATATCAACCGGTTCATCAAACACAATGGATGGGTGGCAATTATATGATGTTTCATACTATTGGAGTGATTATGGAGATTGGAGCAACTGGTCTGTCAATTGTTATTCCTCAAATGATTCAAGACAAATTGAATCGAGAACCGTATATCGTTTTTGTGCATTCAAATGTACAAAATGTGGAAACCGTGATCCTTACAGAACACCATGTGATAATTGCAAAACATCTGAATATTTTGTATGGGAAGAATATTGGTATCCAACTAAAGGCTATTCTATGGACAAAAAAGAAATGTCTACTGTTCCCGATAAGTATTATGTAACTATTAACGGAAAACGTTGGTGGTTTGAAAAAGATGGCTATTCTGACGGACAAGGCGGTATCGGACAACCTTCACGACAGGAATATCGATATAGAGACAGAGAACAAATTGCAACATATTATTTCTATAAATGGAATGATTGGTCAGAATGGACAGAAAATCCCATTGACAATTCTGATACCAGAGAAGTTGAATCAAGAACGCTATATAGATATAAATAATCAAAAAGGACTAATATGAAAAAGAAAAACACTGATGATTTACTAAAAGAACTCAGAAAGAATTGTGAAATTGATAACTTTATAAAGACAAATGCAACATCATTTGTCTATCACAAAATCAATGATTTTTGGAAAAATGCCTGTGAAAAATCGGGCATGTCAAAATCAAATATCATCAACAAATCCGAATTCAACTACAGCTTTTTCTATGATGTTATTAACGGCAGAAAAATTCCTGCAAGAGATAAAATCATTCGTCTTGCATTAACTATGAATCTAAGTCTTGATGACTGCCAGCAGGCACTGCGTCTTTCGGATAAATCATTGCTTTATCCGAGAATTAAAAGGGACAGTATTATCATTTATGCACTTAACAATGGCCTTACAATATCTGGGTGTAATGAACTGCTTAACAAATTCAACGAGGAAATTCTGAAATGAGCAATAAAAACGAGTTAAAAGAATATATTGAAGAGAAACTGAAAGACAACTTCAATAAACTGATAACGATTAAAGACACAGATAAAAGCAAAATATACATTTTTGAACATAAAGATAGCGGTAAAAAAATTCTTCAGCGAATTTCTGCAAACAGAAACGATGATGTTTTCAGAGAGCTTATGCATATCAAAGGCGAAAATTTCGTGACAATTTTTGAAGTCTGCTCTGACGAAGATAATGTAATTGTTCTTGAAGAATACATTGACGGCACAAGTCTTTATGAGATACTGCAAAAGGACAAACTTAACAAGAAAACTGCTGTAAAATATGCATTAGATATCTGTGATGCACTGATTGTTTTGCACAAAACCGGAATTATTCACAGAGATATCAAACCTGAAAATGTTATCATCACAAAAGAAAATAATGCCGTTTTAATTGACTTTTCAATTGCAAGAAAAATCAGCAGTGATAATGAAAACGATACGGCGAATTTAGGTACTGTCGGCTATGCCGCGCCGGAACAATACGGCATAACACAATCAAATAAAACGACAGACATTTATTCACTCGGCGTACTGCTGAATCTTATGCTGATGGAAGAACATCCAACTGTGACATTACCTGAAGGCAATATAAAAAAGGTTATTATCAAAGCAACCGAAACGAATATTTCAAAGCGCTATCAATCTGCTGAACAAATGAAAAAGGATTTAATTTTGTTTTCGAATATTTAATAAATGGTTATTTGAACAAAGACCTATTCCTTTTATATTTGGAATAGGTCCTGATTTTTTATATTGACAGATATATAAAACTTTGTTAAATTAAATAGTGTTAGCAGAGAAAGCCAACATTATACATTACAATTGAATATTTTATTTTTTACTTATAATTTAACTCAATAGAAGTTAAAGCTAATTTTTTAAGTTTAATGAACGATACAGTTGGGCATTGAAACGAATACATATTTACACAGCAATTCCTCACACAAGGGAGTAGTCTGTGTAAAAGTATGTGTAGGTTTCAGTACCCGACTTTTTATTTTGTCATTTTGCATTTTGAAATCTATAAAAATCAAGAAAGGAGAATCGATATGCAGGATTATTTCAAATTACCTGATAAAATTTTCAATGAAGGACTTACACCAATTGAGTTTGTTGTGTACTCATTTTTGAACAGAGCCAAAGACAAGCGTGGACAGAGTTATTATTCTGTTCCCAATATTGCTAAGCATTGCAATATCGGTGAAACTTCATGCAGAAAAGCATTGACCAGTTTAAAAGAAAACGGCTACATTGAAATTTCAAAAAGATATATGGATAATATTCAGCTAAGTAATTTATATACTGTCAACAAATTATGAGCCACCCCTGCCTTACGATGTGATGACAAAGTAATAAAAACCTTGTCGCAAAACTGTCGGCAAAATTTGGAGAGTTCTGAAACAAATAGAATAACAAATCAAAATAAGTAAAAGAAGCAAATATACGGCATTTGTGACAACAGTTTTACAGACACAATTCAACCATATTTCAAGGTCGATTTTCAAGCAGGAGAAAGAGTAGGCGCTTTGGAAGCGCTCTACTCGCTCAACTTCGGCGTGCAATGCCCGCCGTTAAGCCAAATTTTGAAAATTCATCTTAGGGGTCGTAAAACGCCCCTAGGTGCTGCGCTAGGTGTTGAAAACTGCAAAATATGGCTTGATTAAGGGAAAGTTTACGGTGTCGTTGCAGGGGTTGTAACAATAAAGGAGAAATTATAAGTGAAAAAGACAACTAACGAATTAAAATCAATTGCAACTAAAGTTTCAGGTCAGTTTGGTTACTTTTTGAATGTAACCGAAGTCGGAAAAATATTTGGTATCAGCAGAGAATCTGCAAGGAAACTTGTTACTGATATACCTACTGCTGAGTTTACAGGCAACAAAAAATATTATCTTTATGATATTCTCAAAAAGGTTTACAAATAGGCTGGATATTCAAACACAAATAGTGTATTGTGTGTCTTGCAAAAAGGAGTTGATAAATTATGTATGAAGAAAAACGACCTGACGGTTCACTACTCTACAGAATGACCCGTCAGGTTACAGACAACGATGGCAACAAGATTCGATTGACTGCTCGTGGTAAAAGCGAACGGCAAGTCAAAAAGAATATGGAACAAAAGCTGTTAGAATGGCAAAAGGAACAAGATGAATTAAAAAATAAAACTATGTTTCCTGAAGTTAATTTCAAAGTATTCGCTGATAACTGGTATGAGTTAAATATTAAAGATGCTAATATAAGTTCAACCACAAAGAATGATTACAAGTATTATCTTTATAGTAACATCATTCCATACTTTGAAAAATTCAAATTATGTGATATTACTGAAGATGATTGTCAAAGGTTCTTAAATAAATATGTTGGCTACAGTAAGGCTAATGTGTCAAAAATACGAATGACATTAAGACGAGTGTTACGAAAAGCACAGAAGCAAAAATTGATTGGTGAAAATCCTGCTGAAGATATTGTTCTGCCGCAAGTCACTGAAGGCAAACGCAGACCTATTACAGATGAAGAACGAGCATTGATTTTGAAACAAGTTCCAAATCACTATGCAGGAGCTATGGTGCTGACGATGTTATGCTGTGGACTCAGACCTGCTGAGATCAGGCGAACGGAATGGGATTGGGTTGACTTTGATAATGCAATCTTAACTGTAGGCAAAAGCAAAACGAAAGCAGGTACAGGACGAAAAATTCCAATGCCACCGCAATTAGTAAAAGCCTTGCGTGAACACAAGGCTAAAAACTTAAACGAACAGTATGTATTTGT
>ERZ808035.1486-NODE-1486-length-11331-cov-3.442509_pt1 | contig 11331 bp, 10 predicted proteins | sample MGYA00380189_ERZ808035 | MGnify/ENA primary metagenome ERZ808035 (study PRJEB31490, sample SAMN06133407) | mouse gut metagenome | isolation source: M5_1 | host: mice | place: China: Chengdu | collected 2015-05 ...
GCGGGTACTCTCCCCTTCCAGCTCGGCCAGAAATCTCCCTTCTTCCTCCCGTGTCAGAGGGGCCGGCAGGGTATCGCTGCCGCCAATGTAGTGGATCGAACCGTAAAGCGAGATGCCAAGCCGGGCCAGCATACGGCATAGCCGCAGATATGTATCGGTCAAAAGCACGCTAAATTCCTCCAATCAACGCCTGATACCCACCGCCGTCGTCCAGCGGTGTCGGGGAAAGCGCCACCAGCAGCCTGCCCAGCGGCCTCCCATCCACTGTCACCTGTCTGGAACGCAGGGCCAGCAGCATCCCGCACTCCACCCCTACCGCCCGGTAGGGAATGAGACGGGCCTGTCGTGAGCCGGCGGCATGGCACCGCTCCACCGACCCAATGGGGTCTGTGGGATCTGCCCAGACAGGCACAGCTTCCGCCAGAGTCTCACAATACGCCACCACCACCGGCCGGTTGTCAGCGGGATCAGTCAGGCTATGGCCGGTGTCGCGCAGAGCAGTCACATCTACCGTCTTTCCCTCCAAATCGATGTTCATTCGAACCAGCTCTCCCCCATGCCTCCCCACCCGGCGGAAAAACAGGGAGAGAACAAAATAGCACATAACAAAAGACAGCAGCAGCAGCCGGACATCAATGGGCGTATAGAGCACCCCATTCTCCAGCGTCAGCGAGGTGCTGCCCAGCAGCTCCAATCCCAGCACCGCCCCCGCCAGGGCGGCGGACGAACCGAAAAACAGCACGGTCACCCGCAGAAGGTGCCGCTCTCCGCCGTAGGCTGCAAGAGCCATCAGTACCCCGGCGGCCAGTTTGCACGGCCACGACGCCAGCCAAACCATACCGGGCAAAAAGATGAGCGCCGCATACAGCGCCCCCGCAGCCGCCCCCAGTCCGATGCGCCAGCGCACCAGCGCGGCCCCTGCCATCCGGCCCGCCGCCAACAGCAGCAAATAGTTGGCGATCAGATTCAGCAGAAACAGCAGTGTCTGATATGAATATTGCAATGGTTACAGATTCCGGTGATATTACCGATCAAAGTTTTAACCAGACAACCTATGAATCCTGCAAAAGTTGGGCAGAGACTAATAATGTGCCATTCACATATTATAAGCCAGACAGTGATTCTGACGAGGCACGAAATGCCAGCATTGATCAGGCTGTGGCAGGAGGGGCGAATGTCATTGTCTTGCCAGGATATATGTTTGCAGCAGCAGTTGTTGCTCAGCCAGAATTGTATCCAGATGTCAAGTTTGTAGCGTTGGATGTCAGTGCAGGTGATATCTGTGAAAAAGGAGTAGGTGAAGGTTATACTTATAATCCAGCAGACTATAATGTTACAGATTATTACAATGAGGAGAACGTTTACTGCTGTACGTATCAGGAAGAACTTTCAGGATATATGGCAGGATATGCGGCTGTAAAGTCTGGTTATAAGCATCTAGGATTTTTGGGTGGTATGTCTGTTCCAGCAGTTACTCGTTTTGGATATGGTTATGTGCAGGGAATTGATGCGGCAGCGACAGAACTTGGCATTGCAAGTGATGTGGAAGTAGAGTATGTTTGTGGCGGACAGTTCTATGGCGATGCCGATATCACAAGTGCTATGGACACATGGTACGGAACGAAGAACGTGGAAGTTGTGTTTGCATGTGGAGGCGGTATCTATACTTCAGCGGCAGAGGCAGCAGGAAAAGTGGACGGAAAAGTGATTGGTGTTGACTCTGATCAGCAACCGATTATTGATGGAAAGTATGGAGAGGGTATGACAGTTACATCTGCAATGAAAGGACTTTCAGCAACTGTTAACAGTGTTCTTACAGATATCAGAGACGGAAATTGGAGTCAATATGCAGGAAAGATTGAGAATCTTGGGCTTGTCTCAGAAAATCCAGAGGAAAATTATGTACAGTTACCACTTAGCACAACACAGTGGAGCGATACCTTTACCGAAGATGATTATCGTGCACTTGTCAAGGCAATGTATAACGGAGAGATTACAGTGTCTAGCGATATTTCAGCAATGCCATCAACAACAGTAAAAGTGACAGACTATGGCAGCATTAAGTAATAAAGGGAATTATTTTTCATAAAAGGGAGCATAAAAACTCCCTTTTTTTGTAATAGATACTTAGAATTTTTTGATTTGATATTACAAAAAATTATTGTAATAGATTAGTATCATATGGAGGGAGGTATTACAGATGGCGGAGTATGCGATTGAAATGTTGAATATCACCAAGAAATTTCCGGGCATCATAGCAAATGACAATATTACATTACAGTTAAAAAAAGGTGAGATTCATGCATTGCTTGGCGAGAATGGCGCAGGGAAATCGACGCTTATGAGTGTGCTTTTTGGTCTATACCAGCCAGAAGAAGGTGAGATACACAAAGATGGAAAGCGTGTTACAATCAGTGATCCAAATGATGCCAATGCACTGGGAATTGGTATGGTTCATCAGCATTTCAAGCTTGTGGAATGTTTCTCAGTTCTCGATAATATTATTTTGGGAGTGGAGACCACAAAGGGCGGATTGCTTCAAAAGGAAGAAGCGCGCAGAAAAGTGGTTGCGCTATCCGAAAAATATGGTCTCTCTGTGGACCCAGATGCAATTGTGGAAGATATTACAGTGGGAATGCAGCAAAGAACAGAAATTTTAAAAATGCTTTATCGGGATAATGATATTCTGATTTTTGATGAGCCAACTGCTGTGTTAACACCACAAGAGATTAGAGAGCTTTTGACTATTATGAAAAATCTTGCGGCAGAGGGAAAGAGTATTTTGTTTATCACACACAAGCTTGCTGAGATTATGCAGGTGGCAGACCGATGTAGTGTACTCAGAAAAGGAAAATATATTGGTACAGTTTCCGTAAAAGATACTACGCCTGAGAAGCTGTCCGCAATGATGGTGGGGCGCGATGTCAATTTTGTTGTGGAGAAAAGACCTGCGACCCCGAAAGAGGTTGTCCTTGATATTAAAAATATGACAGTGGCCTCTAAGCATCATAAGAACAACGCTGTTAACAATGTGTCATTTCAGGTGTATAGAGGAGAGATTGTCTGCATTGCAGGCATTGATGGAAACGGGCAGACAGAATTTGTCTATGGTTTATCAGGATTGGAACCATTAAAGAGCGGAACCATTACAATGAATGGCACAGATATTACACATTTGCCAATTCGCAGACGTTTGACAATGGGTATGAGCCATATTCCAGAGGATAGACATAAGCATGGACTTGTTTTGGATTACTCCCTTGAGGATAATATTGTCTTGCAACGGTATTTTGAGCCGCAATTTACGAATAAATTTGGATTTCTAAAAAGAAAGGAAATCCGAAAGTACGCGAATCGATTAATTGAGCAGTATGATGTGCGTTCTGGTCAAGGGGCAGTGACAAAGGCGCGCTCCATGTCTGGTGGTAATCAGCAGAAGGCAATTATTGCGCGTGAAATTGATAAAAATCCGGAACTTTTGATTGCCGTCCAGCCAACAAGAGGACTTGATGTAGGTGCAATCGAATATATTCATAAGCAGTTGGTAGCACAAAGAGACGCCGGAAAAGGTGTTTTGCTAGTTAGTCTGGAACTTGACGAGGTTATGAATGTATCTGATAGAATTCTTGTGATGTATGAGGGGGAAATTGTGGGAGAATTTGATCCAAAAAAAGTTACAGTTGAGGAACTGGGACTTTATATGGCAGGATCGAAACGAAAGGAGGCGGTGAAATGAGCACAGAACAGAAAAAGGAAAACAGCCTTCTAAAAAAGTGTATTAGAAATAACGGATTTCAGACCATTATCGGTTCACTGCTTTGCATAGTGATAGGTCTTTTGATTGGCTATATTGTGCTTTTAATGATTAATCCACAAGGCGCAGGAAAGGCAATCACCGCGATTTTAAAGAATTTTCTCTATTATCCAAGTGCAGCCGCAGCAAAAAAGTACTTTGGCACAACACTGGTAAAGGCATCTGCATTGCTGATGTGTTCGCTGTCTGTGCTGTTTGCATGGAAGGTAGGTTTGTTTAACATTGGGGCAGCAGGACAGTATGTAATTGGCGCAGGTGCCTGCCTGTACTGTGGTTTAAAATTTGGCATGCCATGGTATGTATGCTTGCTTGCCGCAATTATTGCAGCGGCGCTTGTCGGAGCGATTTCTGGAGCGCTCAAGGCATATTTTAACGTCAATGAAGTTATTTCTTGTATTATGTTAAATTGGATTGGACTATATGTGGTAAATATGTTGCTGTCAAATGTAAAAGAACAGACCACCCCATATACTAGACCACTCTCTAGTGTGAATAAGAGTGCATTGCTACCCAATATGGGACTGGACAAGCTGTTTTCTAAGAATGAGTTTGTCACAATTGGGCTTTTGCTTGCAGTAGTTGTTGCCATTGCCATATGGATTCTGTTGGAAAAAACAAAGTTTGGCTATGAGTTAAAGGCGACAGGACTCAATAAAAATGCAGCAAAATACTGTGGTATGCGCGAGAAAACAAACATTATTCTCACAATGATGATCGCTGGAGGATTGGCGGGACTTGGTGCGGGCATTTTTTATCTGACAGGAATTGAACAGTGGATGGTACAACAGACTTCTGTTCCAGCAATGGGATTTAATGGGATTGCGGCAGCCTTCCTTGGAGGTTCCAATCCGATAGGAGCGATTTTTTCTTCTTATTTTATTCAGCACATTACCAGTGGTGGTACTTATGTTGACAAGACAATGTACTGTTCGCAGATTTCAGATTTGATTTCGGCATTTATTATTTATCTATGTGGTTTTGTATTTTTCTTTAAAATCCGTTTGAACAGATATTTGGATAAAAGGGATGAGAAGAAAGGGGGCGCGAAGTAATGTTGTTATTGGTGCAATACACATTAATATTTGCTTCAGTTTTAATACTTGTGGCGCTTGGCGGATGCTTTTCAGAACATAGCGGCGTTATCAATATTGGTCTGGAGGGCATTATGGTTATTGGTGCACTTGGAGGTGCACTGACAATGCGGTATCTTGCGGCTGGAATGCCTGCTTTTGCTGTCATTTTACTTGTCGTGCTGGCGAGTGTCATCAGCGGTATGATTTTTTCTCTTTTGTTGGGTGTCGCTGCAATTAAGTTCAATGCTGACCAAACGCTTGTTGGAACAGCGCTCAACCTTCTTGGTCCTGCAATTGCAGTTGTTCTTGTGCGGGCAGTAAATACTGCTGAGAGCGTAGATAATGTTTCTTCTACAGTAGTCTATGGACAGGCAAAGAAAGCGTTTCTGGTCAATATAGGCAGTTTTGAATTTAATTGGTTTATGTTGATTGCTCTGCTGGTGTTAATTGCCTCGTATATTGTATTGTATAAAACCCGATTTGGTCTGCGGCTTTGTGCTTGTGGCGAGCACCCACAGGCAGCGGATTCGGTTGGAATTAATGTTTACAAAATGCGTTATGCAGGCGTGCTGATTTCAGGTGCGCTTGGCGGGTTAGGCGGTCTTGTTTACATTACTGCTGGTGTGAGTGAGTGGAAGTTTGAAAATGGCGTTGCGGGATTTGGTTTTCTTGCGCTTGCAGTAATGATTTTTGGACAGTGGCGACCTGTCAATATTGGACTTACAGCACTGTTGTTTGGAATGTTCCGTGCACTTTCCAATGTCTATATGGGCTTTGACGCGCTGGTAGCGCTTAAGCTTCCTAGTACGATTTACAATATGCTTCCATATATTATTTCTCTGATTGTTCTTGTGTTTGTCTCCAAAAAGTCAAGGGCGCCCAAAGCAGAGGGAATACCTTATGATAAGGGATTAAGATAAGGATAAAAGTTTAGAAAGGATAGGAAAATATAGTATGGGATTTTTAAATCACCGAAAGAAAAACAAAGAACCAAAGCGTGTGGAAAAGTATGGTCTTTTATTTTGCTTAGAAGGCAATTACACAAAAATAATCGACCAGATTGAAATGTTATTTAACAGTAAGTCTGACGAAGAAACGAATGTCAGTGAGACAGATAGCATTGAAAAAGAAAACAGTGAGACAAATTATTATACCCTGCATAATGGTGATATGGAGATTGTTTTTGTTTCTGGACTGAAAGAGGAAAAGGAAGGAAAAGATTATACCAAAGACCAGCTTGGAGGCGTACAGGGATTTGTGTATTCTATTCAAACAGAACATGTAGATATCAAGCGTAATTTATTTTATCATCTGCGTCAATGTAAGGGAATTGTACAGGTTATTTTTCGTTTTGACAGTGTAAGTGCGCAGGAAACAGAAGAGAAACTGCAGAAGATGGTTACACCTGTTCTAATGGTTACAGAAAAATTACAGGGAGTTTTGACTTTTGGAGATGGAACGGCGTTTCTGAACAGTGAAGGGCAGCTGATTCTGGACCAAAAAGGAAATACAAAATTAGATTACTATATGCCGGCAGAGATTCAGCCAGATGAAGACTGGGGAAAAGATATGCCGCAGGAGACATTAGACCGAAAGGAACGTTCTATGGCATGGCTGAAAGAGAGAAGAATTTATGTCTCGCCATGGCTGCCTTTTCTCTCTGAGATAGAAGCAAATGGACCTGCACGCACCACAAGAGAAATCTGCGGCAGAGCGGCTGCACTGTTAGCCATTTCCCTATACTCGGAATGTCGTCTTGGAGAAGGAATGGATTATGAACAGGCGAAAGAATTTATCGCTCCTGTCATGGAACGTTTTATGGTAGAGGAGTTTCTTTCTCCGAAAGAAAAAACTTATCTGGAAAATCCAGAGTCTGCTAGAGAAGAGCAAATTCAATATTCATGGCAATATGAAAATTTGTTGGTTATGGAGTGGGCACTTGGTCTTGTCGATGAACTTCCGTATCCTGATAATATTTGTGATGTTGGCAAGACGGTTCGTATACTGCACCCATTTGATTCTCTTGAGGAGTTTGAGCAAGACGTATCAGTACGTCCATATAGGGAACTGCTTGATGCAGCGGATTTAATTTATCGGATAGACTGGGCTTGTGTCGATGCGCGTGTGATGGGCATGAAAGCACCTGCTGAATTGGATGCAGGTGTTGTTGTAGAGAGGCACCGCTCCTTGTTTTGGCTTGCAGGGATAGACGAGCGCTGTGCATGGGATGACATTGATCTATCCACTTAATTTTTATGCACACGCCGATGCAGAGGAACTGTGCCATTATATGGCGCATCGGCAGTGCGGGAATAGAAGAAGATAAATTTCCCCTACTTGATTGACAGATGCATTTTGCGATATTCGCTGGGAGTCATTCCTGTATATTTTTTAAATTGTCTCATAAAATGTAATTCATTGTCATATCCGCAGAAGGCAGACAATGCCTGGATAGACATGTCGGTCGTCCGCAAATAGAATTGTGCGTTTTTAATGCGGGACTGAATAATATCTTGAATACAAGTGGTATCAAAGAAACTTTTGTAGAGACGCTGAAAATGGGTCGGGCTGAGATTCACTTCCCGTGCAATCGAAGTAACGTCCCATTTTTTGTGTGGGGCATTCTGAATATTCATACGAATCTGGTTTAAGCGCTGAAAATATTTGTTTTTCAGCCGTTCGTCCTTGCTGGTATGGAATTGTCCTGCAAGAGAGTACAAAAGGGCATGCATTAGGGCATCAATAATTTGCTCTTTGTATAAATGAGAGGATAAGTTTTTAGAAACAATTATTTTGACGTATTCTGTCAGTAAGGTTGTATCTGTCAGTGGGAATGGATGGTTCAGTGGAAGGGCTAGTTGTTCCATTAGATGTTCTTCCTCTGAAAGGTCAAAATGAATCCAATCATCACTGTAAGACTGCGCATAACAACCATAATGAATATAAGCATTTTTATCGTATAAAATGGCTGTGTTGGGAGTAGTACCAATAAGTTTTCCATCAATCTCAAAGAATGCCTCTGTTTTTATAAACATAAGTGTATAGACACCATTTCCGTTTGGACGTCGTATATCAAAACCAGTGCGATGTCTGGAATCAAATCCACAGTTGCTTACAATAATCATTATTATACCTCCAAAGTAGAACGTCATCAGTGCTGTAACATACAGTGTAACGGTTTTTCTTTTCCATGTCAATAAAAATAGATGGTAAAAAAGTGTAAAAAGTCAGTTTTTGGTTGATTTGGCAATTGTTTCTTTTGCTGTATACATGTATTCTATTTTCCGTGGATAAAATTCAAATCTGAAATAATAGAGGAGGTGAATCTATATGATAAGCAGAAACATATTTTTAACAGACATCGATGAAGTTATGGAGTTTGTCAATCAGGTAGAGAAATGTTCCTATAATGTGGACATCGCTGTAGATGACTCTGTGATTAATGCAAAATCTGTTCTCGGGATGCTAAGCAAGGGATTCCGCCGTATGATGCGAATGGATATCCACGCAGACCATGCAGATGAATTGCTCGAAAAGATTGCAAGATTCTGCATTTAGAGAATGAAGAAGGTCCAAGACAACAGATACAATAGAAAAATAACAGAAGTCCTCCAATTGCGGTTGGAGGATTTTTGTTATGTGCAGAGGACTTTTACGACTCGATTGGAAGAATACGGAGAAGCATATGAATTATGATTTGACACAGGGAAATATTATGAAAAATTTGTTGAAGTTTTCATTTCCAATTATGGTTGGCAATATCCTTCAGCAACTTTATAATGTGGTAGATACATTGATTGTTGGGCGGTATCTAGGTAAAAATGCACTAGCGGCAGTAGGGTCTTCCTACACACTGATGGTTTTTGTGACGTCGATTATCTTAGGACTTTGCATGGGCAGCAGTGCCTTTTTTTCTATGCAGTTTGGCAGACGAGATCAGAAACGACTAGAACAGGGAATTTATATGGCATTTTTGATGATAGGAACGGTCACTTTAGTATTAAACATTTTTGTCTATATAGGAATTTATGGGATTCTTGCCTTTCTTCGTGTGCCAGAGGAAGTCATTCCATATATGAAGGCGTATTTGTTGTGGATTTTTGCAGGGATTGCGGCAACTTTTTTGTATAACTTTGCGGCGAATTTTATGCGTGCTCTTGGCAACTCACTTATACCACTATGTTTCCTAGGGATTTCGGCTGTGCTAAATATTTTTTTAGACTTATTTTTTATCAGGGTATTAATGTGGGGTGTCAGCGGGGCAGCGGCAGCGACTGTGATTTCGCAGTATATTGCAGGTGTTGGCATTCTGTTATATTGTTTAAAAAAATATCCTGAAGTACATATTAAAAAGGAAAACAGGAATTGGAATCCTGGTATTTTAAAGGAACTGCTTAGTCTGTCGTCACTGACATGTCTACAACAGTCCGTCATGAATTTTGGAATCTTGATGGTACAAGGGTTAGTTAACAGTTTTGGTTCTGTTGTGATGGCAGCTTTTGCGGCGGCCGTGAAGATTGATTCTTTTGCCTACGCACCAGTACAGGATTTTGGCAATGCGTTTTCGACGTATGTAGCACAGAACTTTGGTGCGGGAAAAAGGGAACGAATCCGAAAGGGAATGCGAGATGCAGTGCTTGGAGCGTTTGTGTTCTGTGCAGTGATTTCTATTTTTGTGGTGGGATTTGCGAAACCGCTTATGTCGCTGTTTTTAGATGAGAGCAGCGCAGATGCAGTACTGGTTGGTGTGGGTTATCTTCACATTGAGGCGTCTTTTTACTTTGGTATTGGTCTGTTGTTTCTGTTTTATGGATATTTCCGTGCGATGAACAAACCAGGAATTTCGGTTATTCTCACTGTGATATCACTTGGAATGCGTGTGCTGTTGGCATATATTTTGTCATCTATCGAGGCGATTGGTGTGACTGGTATTTGGATGTCTGTGCCAATTGGGTGGATTCTTGCTGATACCGTTGGGGTGTATTTTTATAGGCGTGGGAGTAACAAGGAGGTAAATAAAAAATAAAAGAGTAGTCATTTTGAGAGAAAGCATGTATAATTGATTAACGTATAAAAATGTGTGCAAGAGATGAGAAAACAGGGAGGCATAAATAAAGTGAAAATTAAGGATTTTAATAAACAGGATTCTATGTTATTAAATTGGGGAGATATGGAGTTGCAATATTCTTTTTAGTTTCTGGTTATGGATTGGTAAAATCCACAAAGGGGAAAGAGCTGAATTATCTTTTTTTATTGCGAAGAGTACAAACAGTTTATGTGCCATTTATCTGTATGCAATTCTTGGCGCTTATATTTATAGGGATTCCGCATAATGAAATGACAGTAAAAGATTGGATTCTCTATTTTGTAGGTATTGATTATTGGTATATAATAGTGATATTTTCACTCTATTTTTTATTTTATATTTCTATGAGATATATTAAACAATATCAACAAATAGGTTTATTTATATTAGTCACTGGATTAAATATTTTGTTCGCTTTGATGGGATGTGAGGAATGGTGGTATCTGACAAACTATGTTTTTTGTATAGGAGTTTATTTTGCATTTCATGAGAAAAGTGAACAGAAAAGAGTTGGAACACAAACTCTTTTCTGTTTTGTTGGATTTGTTCTTACTTCTATTATTTATCCCAAGTTAGAGGGAGAATATTACATGACTTATTTAAAATAGCAGCTGCATTATGCTTTTCAGGATTCGTATGGTTTGCATATGCTGTATTTCCTTTTCATATAAATTTAAGACCTATAGTTAAAATAGGAGAATGTTCTTTATACATATACATTCTACATGTGCAGGCTCTTACTTTTTTGAAAGTACACAATTTAACCTCTTGTGTAGCGATATTCTTGTCGCTGATTATAGTTATAACAATATCGTTAATCCTTGAAAGAATAGCTGCAAAAATAAGTCATATAAAAGGAACATGAAGTTTTTTTATGCTAATTTTTGTGCTGTTTTTGTATGAGTCTCTTTGTCCACAGTTGACAGCTTTCTTGCAATATAGACAGCCGGTGTATCCAAGAGACTTGTAAAGATAAAGATTACATAGCTTGAGAACACTATATTCATCAAAGTCTTTATTTCGTAAACGCCCCAGAATGCAGCGAAGGTGTACAAAAAAGTATTGAAGAATTGAGAAATTAGTGTGGAGCCGTTATTTCTCAGCCACAAAAATTTCTTAGAATCATTGCACAATTTAGTTGTCTTAGTCCAAATTGCGTGGTATGCAAAAACATCGAATGCCTGTACGATTGCATAGACAATGATACTGCTGAGCATTAGCCGTGGAGTGTTGGCAAAGACGGAAGCAATCGCAGGCGAAGCCCAATCGTTTGCATTCGGCGTGTAAAGCATCCATGATTGTGAGATTAAGATAAAAATCCCTGAAGTGAGAATGCCAATTAGGACAGCTTTATTTGC
>ERZ808035.1487-NODE-1487-length-11320-cov-3.208218_pt1 | contig 11320 bp, 9 predicted proteins | sample MGYA00380189_ERZ808035 | MGnify/ENA primary metagenome ERZ808035 (study PRJEB31490, sample SAMN06133407) | mouse gut metagenome | isolation source: M5_1 | host: mice | place: China: Chengdu | collected 2015-05 ...
TCTATGCCTGGTGTTTTTATATTCCCTTGTTTTGCTGGACTATGATCCTGCTGATGAGCGAGAAGCCAAAGACGTGGAAGGACACGGTATTTGTCGTTGCTGTGATGTTGTATCTGGGTTTAAATTCAGCATATTATGCGTTTTTTGCGCTGATCATCCTGGCATTGGCTGGATTGTACAGCCTGGTCCGTCTCAAAAGTGTGGAGAATGTCATGCTGGTCTTTGTCTCCTATGTGGCAGTCGTGTTTGGCATCGCAGTCTACACGATGCCAGATATTCTGCGCAAGATTCTTGGCAATACAGATTTATGGGATTCGGGATTTTATTATCCGATCTGTGTGGCTGTTGGAGGATTGCTTTGTCTGCTGGGTGTTTGGGCCTACCAAAAATGGTACAGCCGCATCACGATCAAAACAGTATATGTGCTGCTGGCAGTGGCGGCTGTGTTGCTGCTGGGCGGCTATGTACTGCTCAAGAGGTTCACTACCTTTATCGGGGCGTATGACGGCAGAACGTACCTGGCTGTTGAGATGGGTGCACTCAATGTAGGCTATCTGATTCTGCCAGTGGTGAATACGATATGGAGGGGGCTGAATGAGGAACTTGCAGTGATGGTGGACCTCGATGCCGGAGATTTTACGATGCTGGGTGTGCTTTCTGGGATAGGGTTTCTCTATTCGGTATTGTCACTTTTCCAATATGATGACAAGAAAAAGGATGAAGTGCTGCATCTGTGCGGACTGTGCAACTGCTTTATGGCGCTGGTCGCGGTAAAGGGCGGCGCAGCATCGCTCATTGCTGTCTTTGTGACGACAGGTATCCGAAATTATAACCGAATCTGTGTTTATATTGCCTGTTTCTCCATGGTTTCCTTCGGGATACTGGTCGAGAAGAGCTATCGAAAGGTGCGCAGGATGAGACGAGAAACGCTGCGCAGGGGATGCACGGCAGTGCTTGTATGTGTGGTAGCGCTGCTTGTGAGCATGTCTATCCCAACAGATTTTCTGTATAACAAGAACTATGGTATAGAGGAGTACGCAGTGCGTAAGCGGGAGTATGACGAGTGGCATGAATTGGTCGGGGCGATCGAGAGCCAGCTTGACGAGGGGGATATGATCTTACAGCTTCCGCTGCGGGCAACAGACATTCGAATTGGTGAGCTGATGGATATAGGAAGGGCATATGACAATGCAATTCCGGCAATTGTATCCCAAAAGACCATGTGGAGCTATGGCGGTAACTGGAAGTTTCAGGAGGATATTGCCCAAAAGATCGATGCGTTTATCGCGGCAGCCCAAGAGAGCGGATTTGCGGGGATTTATGTGGACACATTGCTCTACAGTGACACGTCGTATGAGATTCATCTTGCAAAGCTTGAGGAGCGTCTGGGCGCACCGACGGTCAGTGACGGGAGCAGACGCTATTATTTCATGCTGCCGTGACAGGTTTGGACAATGACTTTGGATCATAGAAAGACATGGGGATTCTATATGAAAAAAATACAAAAAAATAGGATAGTGCAATATCTTTTGGTGATGTTCCTGACAGCGGCTGCGTTTTTGATCTATTTTATGCTGCATCATTTTAGCCTAAGAGACCTATGGTCGTATGATGCCAATAAGGCGGTGGATGATTTTGTCCGCGGCATGGTGGAGGAAGGCGGCGGACAGCAGGCGGCATTCTTTGGATTCAATCTGCAAAATTTTGTGATCTTTGTTCTTGGCAGACTTTTTGGAGATGCCATTCTTGGCATCAACGTGTACTATATACTGACCTTTTTCCTGATCGCGGGAGCATCGTACTGGTGTATGAAGACGATGGGCATATCTGGTAAGCCAGCGCTGTTTATCTCGGTACTTCTCTCATTTATTCCGTTTCACATTGACAGGGGACAAGGGCAGATCATTACATCCTCATTTTTTCTGGTGCCTATATTTTTAGGACTCCTATATCAGATTTTTTTCCAAATGGATTCTACAAAGTTTCGTGTCAGCACAGTGGTGTGGATGGCAGCCGCGCCATTCATAGACTGGCGTTTGGCGGTGATGTTCGTGATACTGCTGGCTGTGTTGACAGTGCATCGCAATGATGGCAGGGTGTATCGCACGGCGGGGATTTACGGTGCAGTTTTGCTGGCGTTTACACTGCTTGCGGGGATTGCTTCGGGTGTATTTCGGCAAGTGGATGTCGCGGAGAATATCCGTCTTGCAAGGGAGGAGGGACTTCGCATACTCGACATGATTCTGCCGCTGCGGTATCATGTGTCTGACCGGCTTTGGAATATACGATATGAGTATGACGTATCCTTTTCCGTGCATGGTGAGTGCGGGCTGAATGCGCAGGGAATATTGATCTCAGCGGCGTTTTTGTACGGGCTGCTGGCACTGTTTTTTGGCAAGAGAAAGGATAAGCGCATTCAATGGCTGGCGTGGATTAATGTGATTGTCATCTTGGTATCTGTGATCGGCGGTTTTCATCTGATTCTGGAATATTTAGGAATCAATCTGGTATACTGGAATCGGATGGGAATCATCATCATCGTCAGCTCGGCAGCCACATTGGGGATTTTGGCAGACCAGGTGAGATCGAAGCTGTCAAAGGGTATTCCGCGCCCGGCAGTCGATGCAGTGACAGCCCTGATTGCCATCGCAGGACTGGCAGAATTGATTCTGCGCCAGAATATGTAAAGCGAGGTGAATCAATGCTTTCTGTATCGCGGAGAGAACTCAAATTTTTGATGGGATGTGACAGGGCGGCAGCGTTGCAGGCGGAGCTTGGCAGTCTGCTTGGCACAGACATCTATTCCCAAGGAGGATATTATACAGTCAGAAGCCTGTATTTTGATTCGTGGAAGGATAAGGACTTCACACAAAAGTATGACGGGGTGGAAAACAGGCGAAAGATTCGCCTGAGAGTCTACGCGGCAGCGCAGGAGTCTGCAAAGTTTGAAATCAAAGAGAAGGTCGGTGCCTGTCAGAAAAAGGATAGTCTCCTGGTGGACAAAAAACATGCGCAAGCGTTTATCAGAGGGGAGTATGCGGGGCTTCTCGACTACGAGGAGCCTGTGGCGCACAGGCTCTTTGGATTGATGACCTTAGGGGCGTACCGGCCGGCAGCAGTCATAGAATACGAGCGCAGGGCATACATGTACGACTCATTCAGCACCAGGATCACATTTGACCAAAATGTGAAAAGCTGTGAGTATTTTTATGACATTTTCAGTGAGGAGATGCCATTTGTGCCAGTGCTTTCGGGACAGGTCATTTTGGAAGTGAAATTCAGCGGTGTGCTGTTGGAATCCATAAAGAGCATTCTTGGCAAATACCACTTGACAAATGTTTCGGTGAGCAAGTACGGAATCGGCAGACCGATCGGTGCGCACTATATATTGTAAGCCGCTTATGGTTTTCGAAGTTTTAACATAATTTTTATACGGAGGATAAAGAGATGACCAAAAGTGATATCTTAGACTGGTTTTCAGTGAACAATGCATCGTTGGATGCAAACAGGATTCTGTTTGTGCTCGGAATGGGAATTTTGCTGGGAGCGGTAATATTTGCGACATACCGCATTACATACGCAGGGGTGAGCTACAATGCAAAGTTTAATGTAGGAAATGTTGTCATGCTGCTTATTGCCTCCGTCATTATGCTGATGATAAGCAGCAACATCGCAATCTCACTCGGCATGGTCGGTGCGCTGTCCATTGTTAGATTTCGTACAGCGATCAAGGACCCGCAGGATACGATTTACATATTCTGGTCGATTGTCGAGGGCTTGTGTGTGGGGGCACAGATGTACAAGCTCGCATTTTTATCTGTGATTGTGATCGCGGTAGTGCTTGTGTCCGCAAGCATGTATTACCATGCAGGCAAAAAATATCTGATCATCATTCGCGGCGGGCAGTCCCTATGTACAAATGAGATTTTGAGAATCATTGGAGACAGATACAAGAGGGCGGTGTTAAAGGCGGCAAATTATAGCGTCGGACACTGCGAGTTGATCGTGGAGGTGGCGGCGAAGGGAACGCTTGACGACAGCGTGATCGATGCGCTTCGGCAGACGGCGGATGTGATGAGTGTGAACTGGCTTTTGGAGATGGGAGAACATATTGGATGAGATGGATAAAGGCGTGTAGCAAGCAGCTCTGCCTGTGTGCTCTGATCCTGTTGTTCGGCGTCATCTATGTTCTGTGCAGAGTGGGAGAGGCGTCCAAATTTGGCGGATTGGATATTGTATCCGTGGAAGCGCTTGAGGAGCTTACAGCAGGGAGGCGGTATATTGAAGAGCCCGAGCACGTGGATAGTTTTCTTTCCTTGCAGGGGCAGAAGGCAGCGTATGATAAAAAGACGCATACATTTTATGTGAGCCAGCCAGTCCATGAGGAGCAGATTGCCTCTTTGTTTGAGGTGCCCGCCGGCAACATCAGTCTGTGTGTAGCGCAGGATACGTATGTTGGTGACGTAGAAGGCGCCATGCAGGCGGGGCACAGATTTCAGCTCTGGATGATTGGCGAGCAGGAGTATACGGTATTTGGATTGATATTTACTGGGGCGCCTGTCTTGGCTGTCAACAGTGCCGATGTGTTAAAGAGTGACTATCAAAAGGGCGGGATTGTTCTGTTTGACCCAGATGATGAGGACGTGAACGGCGTGAGCGTAAAGTCCTCTCAGGCTTATCTAAAATACAATGCCAACGCTGGCACTTATTCAATTAAGTTGATGAAAAAGGATTTTGCTGAGGATAAGAGGCTGTCTTTACTGGGCATCGGAAAAAATAAAACATGGAAGCTTTATGAAGTGTCAAAAAGCGATAGAAGCCTTACAAGGGCAAAGCTTGCGGCAGATGTCTGGAATGCCATGAATGCCGGCACGGCGCTTGTGCGGGGGTATGAATTTGTCGAAGTGGTTGAAAATAACGTCTATAAAGGTCTTTATCTGTTAGCGCCCAAGTGGAACAGATCGATGCTCACCCTCTCTGAACAGGAGTGCGTTGTGAGCAGGGAGGAGCTGACACCAGAGCAGATACCGGCATATCTGGATTTGATCTCGGACAAGGATTTAAGCAGATACTATCTGTTTTTGCAGATGACATATGCCTACAAAAACGGCACTGAGGACTATGTGGTGATAGAGACAGTGCAGGATAATGGGGAGAAGCGCTGTGTGCTGGCACCTGATAAACTAAAACATGTATTTGGCAGCTTTGAGAAAGCGCTTCAGTATCTGGCATGGGAGGGCGATGAGCAAGACAATGATACGAGCCGCATGCTCATTGCCACAGAGGAGGTTGAGGCTGCCAAAGGGCGGCAGGAAAGAGAGATCTTACGGTTGAGCACTGTGGAGTGGAAGCAGCTGCGCGCAACTGTGCTGGGCGATGAAATGATACGCAGACAGCTTGCTTTATATAAGCAGTACCTGATAGACAGCGGTCTGGCGGTGCGCTGTGTGGAGGAGGATGCTTTTGGATATTATTATGGATTGTTTGAGGATTATTTGAGAGACAGATTGGCGTATATGGATGAATTTTTTGAATATTCGGGTGGGACTGTATCATGAAAGGTAAGAGTAATATCATCATATGGGGACTGGTGCTAGCGGCTGCGGTCTACTGTGGCATATACTGGTATCTAAACCGGGAAAGCATGGAGGAGTTCCGGGAGACGACAGTACTTGTGGAAGAGGACAGTCATTCGGTCGCTGAGGATGTTGAGGAGGCAGAAAGCGCTTTAGATCAGGAAGGCTTTCTGGATATCTATGCAGAGGTATCCTCCGAGGGAGATGTGGATGTAAAGAAAATCAAATTGTTTGTCACAGGGAGAAATGCCTATTTCTTTCTTCCTTCGTATTGTGTCACGGATTCGGTTGTGCTGCGCTATGACGAGCAGCAGTTTGTGTTATCAATGGATGCCCAGATCCTGCCAAGCGGGACAGCGTTCCACGCAGATCGTGGAGATTCCCATACATTGATGATTGCAAAAGAGGATGGTACAGAAAAGAGTTATGAGTTTGGCGTGATGCAGTCTGAGAACCTGGCATCTATATTTATTACGACTGCAAATCATTCATTGGATTATATTCATGATGTCAAAGGAAATTATGAGCCTGGTCATCTGGTCTGTGTCGATGCGTCTGGAAATACAGATTGTGACACTGCGCTCGAAAAAGTCAAATTACACGGCTTTACAAGCCTGAGTGTACCCAAAAAGACATATCAGGTGGATTTTAGCCAGGCGCAGGACCTCTTAGGCATGGGCAGCGCGCTGCGCTGGATTTTTCAGGCAAATGCATACGATAAATCCTACATGAGAAATAAACTGGCTTATGACTTATTCCAGGGTATGACATCCGGCTATGCGGTCGAATGCGTGTACGCAGATGTTTATTTCAACGAAGAATATGCAGGAAATTATTTGATCTGCGAGAAAGTTGAAGCAGGGGTGAATCGTATTGAGCTCACAGACAACCCATCAGAATATACAGCGGATCGGACAAAAGGACAGGTTATCGAGGAGGATGACATGCGGTATGTAGACGTGCAGGATGAGGACATCAGCGGTGGATACTTAATAGAGACACAAAGTCTGCTGGTGTCCTCAGATCTGCTGCGCATGTCTGAGGAGGACTGTCTGTTTGTGTCGGATTCCGGCAGATATGAGATCCGATGGCCCAAGGAAATATCAAAGCAGCAGATAGTATATCTTCGCCGTTATTTGCAGCAGATAGAGACGCAGATCGCGCAGTGTGATACAGAGGAGGCGTACAGGGAATTATCAGAGCTTATTGACGTGGATTCCTTTGCAGTCATGTATCTGATGGACATGATAACAAATGATGTGGATGCCAATGCCTACAGTACTTTTTATTATAAGCTTCCAGTAGCGCAGGGTGGAAAACTGTATGCCGGACCTGTGTGGGACTATGACAGAGGATTTGGCAATGAGGAGAGAAACGTTCAGGTGAACGTCAATGGATACCGCAACGGTTTGTGTGAAGCATTGTATCAAAACACGTTCTTTCGAAAACGGGTGCAGGAGTTGTACCATGAAGTCTTTCTGCCATTGTCAGAAAATAGCCTGCGCACCTTTTTTGAGGATACATCTGCCATGCTTGCAGCATCCGTAAGCATGGATGCTGCGCGCTGGCAGAACAATCTTGACAGACTCAATTATTCCTATGATTCCTTTGAGGACGAGATCGCTTATCTGCGGTATTATTATCAGGAGCGCGCACAGATCGCCGGGGAGCAGGTCAATGAGACAGGGGCATATCATGTGGTTACGTTTATGGCGCCGGACGGCAGCAGCAAAAGTTGTTTTATCAAGGACGGGGAGCTTTTGACCTCGTCAATCGTCTCGCTCATGACCAGCGCACTTGGCTGTGATGTATGGACGCACGAGAATGGCAATGTCTATCAGTTAGGGCGGCCTGTATGGGGAGATATGACGCTGTATGGCAGCGTGGAGGTATTGGAATAAACAGAAAATTTATGTGTTATTTGAGATAAAATCGTATACAGGAATCAACAGTTCCTAATTGTGTATGGATATTTTTGGCAAAATAGTATATAGTAATGAAGTAGGAAGATGTGATTTGGCGGGAGGTGAGGATGAGTAGAACGGTTGTTTTTATTCATGCTATTTTCAAAATCTCGCGGAGTGGGCTGAGGTAGGCGGTCAGCAATGAACAACCAGATAATCAAGCCTAATGCTGCATCATTTACAAGGGATTGCAGAAAAATAGAGTATGAGGAACGAGATCGAGACGGGAAGGGGCGTACAGCTTATTATGACAGAGACGCAGAAAAAAATATATTTTTTTATAGGCACGGAGGCAGAGCTCATCAAGGTATTTCCTGTGATCATAGCGTGTCAGAAGGCAGGGAATCAATGCCATTTGATTGCATCTGGTCAAAATGATCTGCATAAAAGCCGGATATTAGATTTTATACAGTTAAACGGAAAATATGTTGAGTTATCAAAGGAAGAATCGATTCAGAAAAGCGCTGTCGGCTTGTTGAGATGGTTTCTGGCAGTCAAGAAAAAGGCACCCAAGATCATCCGAGAGCAATTTGGCGCGGAGGCATTGACCGGTGCGAGTCTGGTCGTGCATGGAGACACAGTGTCTACAATGATGGGGGCATTTATCGCCAAGAAGCTGCGGATGCGTGTCTGCCATGTGGAGGCAGGGCTGCGCTCACACAATCTGCTCAATCCGTTTCCAGAGGAGATTGACCGCCTGATCACAAGCAGATTGCCGAGTGTACATTTTGCGCCGGGAAATCTGCCGGCAAAAAATCTTGAAAAGGCAAAAGGAAAAGTGATCAATACGAAATATAATACGATTCTGGACAGCCTGTCATTTTCGCGGACAGTGGAGGTGATGACAGAGGAAGTGCAGAGGATACAGGGGGAAGATTATTTTGTCTTTGTCATGCACCGACAGGAAAATTTGATGAATAAAGAGTTTTTTGTGCAGGTACTCTCGCAGGTAAAGCAGTTTTCAAGGCAGAGAAAGTGTGTGCTCATCCTTCACAAAATTACGGAAAATAAGCTTAGAGAGTTGAATCTTCTGGAAGAGTTGAGAGCAGATGAACATTTCTTACTGCTGTCGCGTGTGGACTACTTTGATTTTATGAAGCTGCTTGACGGAGCACAGTATGTGATTACAGATGGCGGCAGTAATCAGGAAGAGCTGCATTATATGGGAAAACCCTGCTTGATTATGCGAAAGACGACAGAACGGCAGGAGGGCATCGGTGAAAATGCAGTGATGTACGCTGGAAAGATTGAAAATATGAGGAAGTTTGTAGCGCAGTATCACAACTATCAAAAGGAATGTCTGCTGGGAAAATACAGCCCCAGCAAAAGGATTTGTGAGGTATTGAGCAGACTGTAAAGGGGAATCCTATGATGGAAAAAGAAATTTTTTTCACAATCATAATGCCGACTTATAATTCTGAGAGAACGATTGAAAAAGCATTAAAATCGATCAGAGACCAGAAATTTGATCAGAATCAAATAGAAATCTTAGTCATTGATGGCGGCTCGACGGACCGGACAATAGAGATTGCAGAGCGATTTGGCGCAGTGATTATACCAAATGAGGAACGTGTTCCAGAGGCAGCAAAGAGGCTGGGATATCAGTATGCAAAAGGGACATGGATTATTAAGCAGGATTCAGACGAAGTCTATGTGACGGACAGTCAGCTTATGCGGAAGAAAAGGTTTATAGAGAAAAATCCTGATGTTTATTGTCTTTTGTCAGACAAGCTTCTGGCAGGGAAGAAGTGTGGTATTAGCTGTGCTTATCTAAACTATTGTGGAGATCCATTCAGCTATATTGTATATAATCTTCGCGGCTCTATCGTTTCTCAGAACAAACGATATTTACTTCGCAAAAGTAAATATGGCAATGTCTATCGTTATCAGAAGGGAGATCCGTATCCGATTGGCGACGGAGGATGTACGGCGTTTCATATCAAAAAGTATAGAGAATGGTTCAAAGAACGATATGACAGTCAGGAATATGTGAATCTTTCGACGCAAAAGATCATTGATCAGACAGGGCTGGCGGGATGTATTCCAGACGATAATATCTATCATTATTCCAAAGCAGATCTGAAAACATATCTGAGAAAGGTCCGATTTAAGATTCACTTTAATCTGAATGGGACAAACGCACTTGGATATGCTGCAAAGGCTGAGTGTGACACAAGCTATAGCAGGAGAAAATGGGTGTTTGTACTGTATGCCTTATCCATTGTTTTCCCTGCTGTGGATGCTGTCAGGATGGCACGCCACAACAAGGATTGTTCGTTTTTGCTTCATTTTATGTATACGTATTATGTGTTGATCGTCACCGCAGTGGAAGTGCTTCGGAAAGTGTTCAAGAAAGACAAGGGTAATTATTCATATGGCTGAGAATCAAAGACGTAAAGTGAGTGTCATCATTCCGGTCTACAACGATGAGAAATACATCAGACAGTGTGTGGATTCGATAATCGGACAGACATATCGTGATTTGGAGATTATACTGGTGGATGATGCCTCGTCGGATACTTCGCTGGCAATCTGTGAAGCATATGCGGCAGACGATGACAGAATCAAAGTGATTCATCACAAGCAAAACTGTGGCTTGTCCAAAAGCCGTGAGACAGGATTCAAGCAGGCGACAGGTGAATGGATTTGTTTTATGGATCATGATGACGGTATGAATCCCCGTGCGATTGCGCACTTGATGGATTATGCAGATGAATCTGTGGACATTGTTGCAGCCAGATACAAAAATATTTTAAATAAAGATTTTGAACAGTATGTATGGGAGGATATGCCGCATACGAAGGTTTGTGAACTATCCCATGACCGGGCAGTGAATATGCTCGGTTCTTTTGGTCAGTATGAAGTACCAGAATGTCTGTGGGGCAAGATTTATAGAAAGACGTTGTTTGAACAGATTGAAATCAGCAAGTATGAGAAAACATTTCCTTTGGTCTATTTTGAGGATGTACTGTTGACGTCTGCACTGGTCAAGCAATGCAGAAGAATGAAAATATTGAACCAATATGCTTACATTCACCGCGTGGATTTTGGCAGTGTATCGATGAGTCCCCATGCACTTGAATTTAACTTAGAGACGGCTAGAACAGCGGATGTTGTCATTGCGAGAGTGAGAGAGCCGTATGCGCCAAAAGCCTATATGAAGGTTTTACAGAATTATCTGTTAGTCTTTTCCAAAAATTGGTATCTGGTGTGGTGGTATCACAAAAAAGAGAAAAAGCTGCTTGACGAGATGGAGGGACTGTTTGGCAAATATTATGACAGTTACAGGATGTTGAAAGTGAAAAAGCCCCTCGTGCCAGATCTATGCATCAGATTATTTCGGCTGAACAAGGTCCTCTTTTGCATGATTGTGTGCAGAGTGTGGTTTGAGTGTGTATCGAAGATCAGATATTGCATAAAATCAAGATGACAGGTGTATGGTGCAGTGTTAGTTGTCTTGAATTACAAGTTGTTCGTGCGCTGGTTTGGGAGATGTGTATATGATAAATATCATAATGTGTACTTATAACGGGGAACGATATATAAGCGAACAGATACAATCCATTGTGGACAGTTCGGTGAAGGATTGGAGACTCATGATATTTGATGACCAGTCAACAGACCATACCATAGAAATCATTGAGAAGTATCAAGAGAAGTACTCTGGTCAAATATACTATAAAGTCAACCAGAAGAAACAAGGAGTGGTCTTGAATTTCCTCAAAGGCATTTATGAGGTAGGAGCTCAGATGAATGAGCATGATCTTATTATGCTGTGTG
>ERZ808035.1489-NODE-1489-length-11293-cov-2.553495_pt1 | contig 11293 bp, 10 predicted proteins | sample MGYA00380189_ERZ808035 | MGnify/ENA primary metagenome ERZ808035 (study PRJEB31490, sample SAMN06133407) | mouse gut metagenome | isolation source: M5_1 | host: mice | place: China: Chengdu | collected 2015-05 ...
TTCGGCGGTGGTGGGCAGGAATGTGCCCGGTCTGGAGGAAAGCAGCATCGAGGCGGCGGCCATGGACAGCTTCCTGGAGCGCCTGCGGACCGCGACGGTGCAGGAGGCGGCCCGTATTCTGGACATACCGGAGGAAAATGAGCCGTTACTGTTCATATCCGGCGTGCTGCTCAATCGGATCACCAAGGTGATGGATGCCAGACTGATCTGGGCGCCGGGCGTAAGTCTCTGTGACGGCATCGCCTATGAATACGGGGAAAAGAACAAGATCCTCAAGGAAAGCCATGATTTTGAGCAGGATATCGTGGCCTGTGCGCAGAACATCAGCAAGCGCTATATGGGCAGTAAGCGCAGAGGCGAGACATTGGAGCAGATCGCGCTCACCATCTTCGACAGCATGAAGAAGATACACGGACTGGGCAGGCGGGAGCGGCTTCTTCTGCGGATCGCCACGCTGTTGCATGACTGCGGCAAGTATATCAGTCTGGTCAATCTGGGAGAGTGTTCCTATAATATCATCATGTCCACGGAGATCATCGGCCTGTCCCATATGGAGCGGGAGATCGTGGCCAATGTGGTCAAGTACAACCATCTGGAATTCGATTATTATGACCTGATGGGCCGGGACAGCGCATTTAACAGCAGGGACTATCTCACGATCGCCAAGCTGACAGCCATTTTACGCGTGGCCAACGGGCTGGACAGGAGCCACAAGCAGAAGTTCAAGAATGTCAAGACGGTATTAAAGGATGAGAAGCTGATCATCACGGTGGACGCCTCACAGGATATTACGCTGGAAAAAGGACTGCTTGCGCGTCGGGCGCACTTTTTCGAAGAAGTGTTCAGCGTTCAGCCGGTGATCAGACAGAGAGGGTAGCAGAATAGAAAGGAATTGTGTATCAACAGAAAACGGGGGAATGGAAATGGACTTTTCGAAGGACGAATTTTATACAAACAGGGAGCTGAGCTGGCTCCTTTTTAACAAAAGGGTATTGAGTGAGGCGAAGGATAAGAAGAATCCGCTCTTTGAACGGCTGAAATTCCTGAGCATCACGGCCTCCAATCTGGATGAGTTTTTTATGGTGCGGGTGGCCTCCCTGAAAGATATGGTACATGCGGGATATAAGAAGAAGGATATCGCGGGTATGACCGTGGATGTGCAGCTGTCCTGCGTGAATGAGGAGACACACAGACTGGTAGAGCAGCAGTATTCGGTCTATAACCGTTCACTGCTTCCCAGACTGCTGGAGGAGGGACTGCACATTGTCAGACATCATGAGGAGCTGGATAAAGAGGACGGCGTCTATGTGGACCGGTATTTCGCGGACAATGTCTATCCGGTGCTGACACCCATGGCGGTGGACTCTTCCAGGCCTTTCCCGCTGATCCGCAATAAATCCCTGAATCTGGGTGCGCTGGTGAAGAAGAAAAACGGCGAGGGGGAGACGGAGTTCGCCATGGTGCAGGTGCCCAGCGTCCTGTCGCGGATCGTGACGATTCCGGGCGGTAAGCAGACACGTGTTATTCTTCTCGAAGAAGTGATCGAGCGCAATATCCAGAAGCTGTTTCTCAATTATGATATTATCTGCTCCTTCCCCTTCCGCATCATGAGAAATGCGGATCTGGGCATCGAGGAGGAGGGCGCCGAAGATCTGCTGCAGGAGATCGAGAAACAGTTAAAGAAGCGGAAATGGGGGCAGGTCATCCGTCTGGAAGTGGAGGACGGCATTGATAAGAAGCTGTTAAAGCTGATCCAGAATGAGCTTTCCATTGAGAAGGAGGATATCTATTCGATAAACGGGCCTCTTGATCTTACTTTTTTGATGAAAATGTATGGGATGAAAGGCTTCGACCACCTGAAAGAGGACAGCTATTCCAGGCCCCAGCCGGTGCCGGAGCTGCCGGAGGAGGCGGACGTGTTCGAGAAGATCCGGGAAGGCGATATTCTGATGCACCATCCTTACCAGACCTTTGAGCCGGTGGTGCGCTTCGTCAGACAGGCGGCCAAGGATCCGGATGTGCTGGCCATCAAACAGACACTCTACCGTGTCAGCGGCAATTCTCCCATCGTCGCGGCGCTGGAGCAGGCGGCAGAGAACGGGAAGCAGGTGTCCGTGCTGGTGGAGCTTAAGGCAAGGTTTGACGAGGAGAACAATATCGTCTGGGCGAAGAAGCTGGAGAAGGCAGGCTGCCATGTGATCTACGGTCTGGTGGGGTTAAAGACGCACAGCAAGATCACGCTGGTGGTGCGGCGGGAAGAGAATGGTATCCGCAGGTATGTGCATCTGGGAACGGGCAACTATAATGATTCCACCGCGAAATTATATACGGATGTAGGCCTTTTCACCTGCTCGGAGGCGATCGGGGAGGATGCCACGGCCGTGTTCAACATGCTCTCCGGCTATTCCGAGCCGCGCAGCTGGAATAAGCTGTCAGTGGCGCCTCTCTGGCTCAAAGACCGGTTCCTGCGGCTGATCGACAGGGAGAAGGCCTATGCACAGCAGGGGCGGGAGGCACATATCATCGCAAAGATGAATTCTCTGTGTGATAAGGTGATCATAGAGTCTTTGTATGCGGCCAGTGCAGCGGGTGTGAAGATCGATCTGATCATTCGGGGTATCTGCTGTCTGAAAGTGGGCATTCCCGGTGTCAGTGAGAATATTACGGTGCGCTCCATCGTGGGCAATTATCTGGAGCATGCCCGGATCTTCTACTTTGAGAATGACGGTAAGCCGGAGTACTACTGTGCCAGCGCGGACTGGATGCCGCGGAATCTGGACCGTCGTGTGGAGATTCTTTTTCCGGTGGAGAAACCCTGTCTGCAGGAGAAACTGCAGGATATACTGGACTGCCAGATGCGGGATAACGTGAAAGCGTCGATGCTGCAGCCGGACGGCAGCTATGAGAAGGTGGATATGCGGGGCCGGGAGGCATTCAATGCGCAGCTGCATTTCTGCCATCAGGCGAAAGCGGCGGCCAAAGCCGAAAAGGAAGTGGGAAACCAGAGAGTGTTCATTCCGGAGATGCATCACGAAGAAGTGGAGGAATGATGCAGAAGAGCGCGTTGAGATCATGCGCCAGGTGCCGTGCCTGCACGGGTATTTGGCGCATGCCGCGAAGGGTGAATACCCGGCAGCCTGCTGTTTGATATATCTCTCATAGTTGCGTCCGGCAAGAGAGTCATGATAAGATAAGGGCAGGTAAAAGCGGATAGAAACAGGGGAATAATCTGTGAAATGGAAAGGGGCTGTAGAATGGCCAGAAGATTTAATGTGACGGGTATCTGCGTGCCTGAAAAACATTATATGGTAGATCTGTCAGAGCGGATTAACAGGATACGTGATATGGTTGATGATGGCTCCTATTTTATGATCAACTGTGCCAGACAATATGGAAAGACAACGACTCTGACGGCGCTGGCAAAGAATCTGCAGCAGGATTATCTGGTGATCAGCCTTGATTTTCAGATGCTTGGCAGCGCATGCTTTCAGAGCGAAAATATATTTTCCCTGTCATTCCTGCGCATTCTGCTCAGGGAATTGAGGCGGCATTGCGCGGAACAGATGGCCGGCGTCTCCGGGATCATGCGGCAAATGCAGGAAAAAGTGGAAGAGAATGAGGAAAAATTTAACCTTTTAGAATTATTTGAGTGTCTGGTGAATCTGTGTGGATGCAGTCAAAAACCAGTTGTTTTAATCATAGACGAAGTGGACAGCGCTTCCAATGATCAAGTGTTTCTTGATTTCCTTGCCCAGCTGCGAAATTATTATCTTGAAAGGGAAGCAAAGGGAACGACCACTTTTCAGTCCGTTATCCTTGCCGGCGTCTATGATATCAAGAATCTGAAAAGAAAAATACGTCCGGAGGATGATCATAAGACGAACAGTCCGTGGAATATTGCGGCAGATTTTGATATTAACATGAGTCTGTCCCGGAAGGGGATCGAGGGGATGCTGCGGGAATATGAAGCGGATCATGCTGTGGGAATGGATCCGGAAGAGATGGCAGGGCTTCTTTATCGTTATACATCCGGCTATCCTTTTCTTGTATCACGTCTGTGTAAGTTGATGGACGAAAAGACAGACCCGGAAACCGCATGGACAAAAGAAGGATTTCTGGAAGCAGTGCGCATGCTCCTTCTGGAAACAAATCCTCTGTTTGAGTCTCTGATCGGGAAACTGACAGATTATCCGGAGCTGGAACAGATGCTTGGGGAATTACTGTTCTTCGGGAAAACAATCACCTATAATCCGATGAATCCGGCGATCAGTCTCGCGATGATGTTTGGCTTTGTCAAAAATGCAGATGGAAAAGTGATACCGGCAAACCGTATTTTTGATACACTCCTGTATAATCACTTCCTGTCACTGGATGAACTGCATGCCTCTGATATGTACAGGGCATCGCTGCAGGACCGGGATATGTTTGTGAAGGATGGACATCTGGATATGCGATGGGTATTGACAAAGTTTGTGCAGCATTTTCAGGAGCTGTATGGCGAGTGCAGAGAGACATTTCTGGAGGAAGAAGGACGGCGGTATTTCCTGCTCTATCTGCGCCCGATCATCAACGGTACCGGCAACTATTATGTTGAAGCGCGAACCCGCAGTCTCGGAAGGACAGATATTGTTGTGGATTACCGTGGAGAACAGTTTGTGATAGAGACCAAGATATGGAGGGGTAATGAGTACAACCTGCGCGGAGAACACCAGCTTATGAATTATCTTGAAGATTATGGACTGGATACCGGATATATGCTCAGCTTCAATTTTAATCAGAAAAAGCAGGTTGGCGTTCATGAGATGAAGGTGGACGGAAAGACATTGATCGAAGCGGTCGTATAGCATTTGCGCATAGGAAAACAGACTGCGGTACAAGATAACAGTGATCGATCTTTAAGAGAAAGGAAATAAACCTATGAAAATATATCTGGCATCGGCATCGCCGCGCAGGAAGGAACTGCTGCGGCAGGTGGGCATTTCTTTTAAGACCATGCCAAGCACGGTGGAAGAGAAGAGCACGAAGAAGGAGCCGCATGAGGTGGTGGAGGAACTGTCTTACCAGAAAGCGGTGGATGTGTGCGGGAAGCTGGCTGCGGAGGGCAGGGAGGATTTCGTGGTGATCGGGGCAGATACGGTGGTATCCTGCTGGGGTGAGATCCTGGGCAAGCCGGCGGATCAGGCGGATGCAGTCAGGATGCTTGAGAAGCTGCAGGGCGGCAGCCATCAGGTCTATACAGGTGTGACACTGGCCTGGAAGTATAAGGATATGTCGGCCATGTATGCCACTTTCAGCGAGTGTACGGATGTGACGATGTACTCCATGTCGGCGGAGGACATCAAGAAGTATGTGGACAGCGGAGAGCCGATGGACAAGGCCGGGGCGTATGCGATTCAGGGGCTGTGCGCGGCCTATGTGCAGGGCATTTGCGGTGATTACAACAACGTGGTGGGACTGCCTGTGGGAAGGGTCTGTCAGGAGCTAAAGAAACGGGGCCTGTGGCAGTAAGGAAGCAATCATTGGCCGGGGGAACCGGGAAAGGAGAAACTTATGTTTGATGAGAAGGTACTGCAGTGTTTTTTGGATAACCAGTCGCAGCTTTATCCGGAGCCGGTAGCGGAGACGCCGGAGGAGGCGGAAGCGTTTCTGGAAGACTGTATGGCGGTGGTGGTGGATTCCGTCAGGGAGGTGTGGGAGTTCTTCGACGAGGAAGGTGTGGATCTTGAAGGTGTCGATGAGGACAGCATTCTGGAATCGGAGGAAGTATTCGAGATCGGTGACGGAAGATACCTGATCGTGGAGGGATAATGCGAAGAGAATGCCAAAACAATGCATTCTGTCCTGCGGAGAACAGGAGCGTGTTTATCCTGGAGATGTATCATGCGGAAGTGGAAGAATGATGTGGAAGCGTGTGCTGTGACATGAGGCGGTGCAGCTGTAAAGACTGTGGATTGTGACCGGGGTCTTTACAGCTGCATTTTACTTTGGGGATTATTTTTTGTGCAGGGTCTTTCCGGCCAGATGCCGCTTTGCTATATAGTAAGCGTAATAAAAGGCATAATAAATACATTGCCCTGGAATGGCTAAAATGGGAAATCTTCATTTTTGCCATTCCAGGGCAATGTATTTATACAGGAACGGCATGCCGCTGTTATTGGTTACGGCGCGGCCTGGCCATTCACTCGGCTGTCCTGGCAGGTAAAACACGGAATATCGACAATATAAATCGCAGAATAGACCCATCTGCGAAAAACAGGGCGAACAACCTGCCCATTGACGATAATATTATACGCTGTTCATGGGGGAAATTGCAACAAAGAAAAGAACTTTTTGCTATTTAATACGTAAAGCAGTATACCATGGAGAAAGTCAGCCGGAAATGTCAGCGGAGAAAAAATATTTTAGGGTCAATTTTGTGGTAAAAACAGCAGTCAGGTAACAGGAGGAGATCAGAAATGGCAAGGCACGGACCGGCTGCTGAAAGGCAAAACTGATCCCCATATTGGCCCGCTCCGTGATCGAAAGGTCCGTAATGTCCACGCCGTCGAGCAGGATCCGCCCCGCCGTGGGCTTAAGAATCCCCGCCACGATCCTGGCCAGCGTGGACTTCCCGCTGCCGTTCGGGCCTGTCACGGCGACGAACCTGTCGTCGATCGTCACGTCGATATCTTTCAAAATTTCCGTCTCTCTGCTCTCATCTTCCGCAGAATAACAGATACCCTTTAATTCTAACATGCTGTCACTCCTTATCTCAATCCATTAGAGTATCCTATCACAAAATCGAATCTATAGCAAGCCTCTCACTGCTTTCGCCGCATCCAATGCAAAGTCCTGGACCGAACTGTTACCATCCCTCAGCTGCACCAGACCATAAAAACAGACAGGCCAATGCGATACCACATCAACCCGTCCGCTCTTCCTTCTATAGGATTCAGCAGGTCCGCCTTTATCAGATGCATCCCACAACGCCGTATCCAGCCGGCCGTCATCTCCGGCAGCATAACAATCCATACTGCGCCGATGCACCTTAACGGATCACCACCACATTCACCGAATGCGGCAGGAACACAACATCCATTTCATTCCCCGAAAGTGCAAGCTGCCGCTCTGCGATCTTCACCTCTTCATGGTCCACATCATTATAGGATTCCGTCGTATTACCGCTGACGGTATAGAGGACGGCCTGCATCTGCCCTTTTGACAGTTGTGAAAGCGCAGTCAGATCCAGCGTCACCGTCTGCTCTTTCTCCGGATCCTTATTTACAACCGCAACGGCAATCCCCTCCTGATCCGACCAGCCCGTCGCCAGCACATCCAGCGCGTCCACTGTAAGATCCGCCCCGTTCTTGTGTTTCACAGAAAGCTGCGGCATCTCCTCCGACCATGCATCCAGCACCACATCTCCCATATAATTTACATACAGATCGAACACGTGATACGTGGAGCGGAGCACGATTCCCTCCTGCCATGTATAGATACAACCCCTGGTATTCACGATCGGCGCATAATTAGCCATCCCCACAATATCGCAGTTCCGGTTTAATGCATTCAGGAAGCAGGCCGTAAACACCGCGTCCGCCATGGTATATCGGGTATTGTCGTCATTCAGGTCTCTCGGGTACAGATATTCTTCCTTCGTCCTGCCCTGCCTGATCGTATGGACATTGGGATGATACCATCCCCGCAGGTTCCACTCGTCGAAAGCGATCTTGATCTTCCGGTCCAGCTTCATGGCCGTGAGCAGACCTCTCACCTCATCAATAGAATGTCCGATCCGGTCAGTATAAGCCATCACCTGTCCATAATCCGCATAATCATTGGTCTGGTTGATACCGTCCCAATATTCATGGATCGAAATCCAGTCCAGAAATTCGCCGCAGTTCTCCAGAAGCTCCAGATTCCAGTGAATGTCTGTGAGCGCGGCCGCGGTAAGCTCCGTATCAGGATCCACATGCCTGATCATTTTAGCGGACTCCTTCACCAGTCTGCCCCATTCTTCGGCACCCTTGGCGCCGATTTCCCAGAAACCGTAATTTTCATTCCCGATGCTCCAGTATTTGACGCCATAAGGTTCTCTGTGCCCGTTGGCGATCCGCTCTCTGGCATACCTGCCCTCTGTCTCCAGATTGCAGTACTCCACCCAGTCACTCATTTCCTCCGCAGTCCCGGTTCCGGCATTTGTACAGATATAGGGCTGGCAGCCGACCTTACGGCACAGTTTCACATATTCATCCGTACCAAAAGTACCGGGATCCTCCACCCGCCACGCCTTATCAAAGAATGGCTGTCTGACCGGCCCCACCGCATCCTTCCAATGGTAAGAAGACACGAAACACCCGCCCGGCCAGCGCAGAATAGGTACTTTGATCTTCCGCATGGCTTCCAGCACATCCGTCCGCATTCCGTCCTCATCTGCAAAAGGGGAATCCGGATCATAGATCCCGCCGTAGATCTGCCTGTGAAAATGCTCAATAAAGTGCCCGTAAAGCATGGGACTGCGCGTCCCGACCTCCCGTTTCCTGTTAACATACAGCTTCATGGATCCCGTCCTCCTCTTTCGTTGTTTTATTGCGCATGAAAAGATTAAAAAGCAGTCAGATACCCACCCGCAAAAAGTTTCTTCTTTACCGGCTCTCAATAACCGGCGCGACAGCGGCGGTGACGCAGCAAAAGCTGCCTGTATACGATCCCTCATATACCGACAGCTCTCTTCCCGCCTCTGACATCCACCCGGATTCCGCTATTCCTTTGCTATGTAAGGCGCGATCGCCGCCTCGATGGCCGACAGCTTCTCGTGAGTCTCCAGAACTCTGAATTCTACAGGCTTCGACAGATCCATGGAAAAAATACCCATGATCGACTTGGCATCGATCACGTATCTGCCTGTCGCCAGATCGAAATACCCGTCAAACACTTCGATCGCCTTGACAAATCCTTTCACCCTGTCGATAGAATTTAAATCCAGCATATAACTCTTCATCTTCTCCACACCCTTCCTTACTGTCTGCTGCGGTAAGTCCTGCAGCTCAGACCGGACTGCCGCAGACCGATGGCTCATTTTGTCCATACACTCAATTTTATGCCATTTCCCGGTATTTGTACAGTCCCAAGTTTTCACGGCGCAAACACGTTGCGGAAGGCCCGGTATGTCCTGCCCATTCCTTCCGCCAGCGTCATATATGAAAGTCCCAGCTCCCGCCGGCTTTTCTCATTGGAACACAGCTCTGTCTCCTGTTCCTTCGCCGGAAAAGGCACCGGAACCTGCTGCGCCATGGCGCTGTCTACCGTGATGGGGATCTCCTGCAGCCCTTCCAGCACCGCCGGTTCTGCCGCCTCCCGCAGCGCCTGAAAAAAGCTGTCGTAAGTTACGATCTCATCCTGACAGAGATTGTAAGCCTGTCTGTACGCCTTTTCATTCCCCAGCACGCGCAGTACAGCCTGTGCCGCGTCTTTTACATAGACGAACTGGAACCTGCCGTCCGCATCCACAAACCTGGGCAGCGCCCTGTTCTGCAGCAGCATCTGAATATAGGCCGCTTCTCTTGGCGCGTAATTGTAAGGGCCGTAGAGGATTGCCGGCCGCAGCACCGTCCACGGGATCTGACGCTCCCCGCAGCTGCACACGATCTCCTCCTCCAGCGCCACCTTGCCGGCGATATAGGCTCCCGCCTCGCCCGGAAAGGCTCTGTGCTCCAGCGCATGTTCCTCCGTCTTCACAACGCCGCTTCCGCGCTCGTAGGCATCCACCGTACTGATCAGCACGTACTGGCCGATCTGCCCGGTGATCTTACGCACGGCCAGTTCCACGTCTCCGGCTTCGTAGGCGCAGAAATCTATGACCGCATCATAGGCCTCACTGCACTGCGCAAGTACAGCCCCATCATGCCTGTCGCCCCGGATCTCCTTCACCCCAAACTCCTGCATCGAATAGGTCCCGCGGTTTAAAACCGTCACCGTATGCTCCTTCACCGCCTCCATCACGAAAACTCTTCCGTAGAAATAACTGCCACCGATCACCAGCAAATTCATCCCTGTCACCCTCTGCTTTCTCTGCCTGCCGCCTTTTATTCTTATCTCTTTCAAAAGATTTCATACCGTCCGCACAAAATAACGCATGCTATACAAACGGATTATAGAACCTGTTACCGTCCCAGAAGGTCACTACCATATCAACGACCAGCACCGTCAGCACAAACCCGATCGCCAGCCAGTCATTCCTCTGCATTTTCCTTTTGGCATACCAGGTACGCTTTTTGTTCTTGCCGAATCCCCGCAGCTCCATCGCGTTGCTCACCGTCTCGATGCGGTTTAGGCTGGACAGAACAAGCGGGAGCAGGATCGCCACGGAGTTTTTCAGTCTGGTAAACACCTTGTCCTTGCCGGACAGGTCGATGCCCCGGGCCTGCTGCGCCTGGCTGATATTGTGGTATTCTCTCTGTACATCCGGTATGTAACGCAGCGCCAGGCTGACGGAATAGCCGATCCGGTAGCTGACACCGATACTCGACAGCGACGCCGCAAACTCGCTGGGATCCGTACAGGCGATGAACAGAAGCGCCACCGGCACCACACAGATTACCTTCATGGTCATATTCAAATGATAAAATAACTGCTGTAATGTAATTGTATAAGGCCCCGCTATGGTCAAAAGCACTGTCCGGCTCTCATACAGCTCCACGCCGTATTCCGGTGCAAACAGATACACGAACAGGTTGTTCAGCAGCAGAAAGACCGCCGCCAGGCCAAGCACGACGCTGATATCCCGCACCCGGATCCTGCTGATCTTAAAGACCACGGCGCTGACCAACAGCATACAGACCAGCACCCGCGTATCATAGGTCACCATGGACGCCACACTCCATGCCAGGAAAAAGATCAGCTTCGTCGTACCCGTCAGCTCATGCACGAGACTGTTCCGCTTAATATAACTTAAGATCGCAATCTTCGCCATTCTAACGCACCTCCTTCTGCTCATACCCGATGAAGCACTCCGTAAACACCTGCGGCTCCTCGATCCCACATGCCAGACTCAACGTGTAAAGGCTTGTTTCTTTTAAATTCGCCTCCTGTACCAGCTGCGGGTCATTCAGCACATGGGCCGCCGTCGTGTCCGCCAGCATCCTGCCTTCGCTGAACACGATCGCCCGCTTCGTATACTCCAGCATCAGGTGCATGTCGTGGGTGATCATCAGGATCGTATAGCCCTTCCCGTTAAGCTCTTTTAAGAAATCCATGATCTCCGTGTAGTGATGATAATCCTGTCCCGCCGTAGGCTCGTCCAGTATGATGACCT
>ERZ808035.1491-NODE-1491-length-11291-cov-2.930801_pt1 | contig 11291 bp, 9 predicted proteins | sample MGYA00380189_ERZ808035 | MGnify/ENA primary metagenome ERZ808035 (study PRJEB31490, sample SAMN06133407) | mouse gut metagenome | isolation source: M5_1 | host: mice | place: China: Chengdu | collected 2015-05 ...
TCGACACAGGATTTGCGAATATGGCGGAGATGCAGATGGCAGCGTCAGTAAACAAGTCAGCAGGGGAGTACTATAATAATGCTGTTGTGGAAACACCCGGAATTGAAGAAGCAACTCCTGTAGCACAGGGAGGCAATCTGGTTGTGAACGGTGTTGTTACCAATATGACTGCGATCGTGAATAAAGTGGATATAGCATTTGTAGATTCTGTTCGTGCAGTAGCAGATGGAACAGTATTGAATGTAGTAGACATCTGGTTCCCGGCATCTGAGGCAGATATTAATTTCTATATGCCTGGTGTTGCGGCAGATGCACAGATTACCGCATTGCAGTATACGGATGGCGTATGGACAGATGTGGAAGTAAAAGAGATCAGAGAAGACCACGTGGTGTTGAATCTGAAGAAGAATGGTAAGGTTGCATTTATTGCCAAGTAGGAACCGGTAGATTAAAACATTTGAATATTATGTGAGTGTGGGAAAAATTCGCGGCTGTAAATGCTACAGCCGCGAATTTTGGTTTTTCGTAACGTCAGGAGTTTCAGAATTGACAGTTTATACTGATATGTTGGAATAGTTATAGTAATTCTTTATTTTTAAAGTAGGCTTCTTTGATCACGTCCTGTACGAGGACACCGATGCGGCGTTTATCTTTTTTATCCAGTTCATTCATATAAATGGGCTTGCAGTATTCAAGGACAACATGGGTCTTGCGGATCCACGGGATATGATCCTCGAAGATATGGCCGGCATTGTTGATGCTCATAGGAACGATGGCGCATCCGCTCTTCTCGGCGACTTTAAAGCTGCCGTTGTGGAATTCCAGAAAAGTATCTTCCGTTCGGTTGCGCGTCCCTTCCGGGAAAATGCAGATGGAGATACCGGCCTTGATCTTGTCGATGGCCGTCAGGATGGACTGCATACCGGCCTTGATATCAGAGCGGTCGAGAAAAACGCAGTGCAGGTATTTCATCCAGGTATTCAGGGACGGAATGCGCAGAATCTCTATTTTGGACATATAGCCGGTAAGCCGCGGTACACGGACGTAGGTGATGAGGATATCAAAATAGCTTCTATGATTCCCGACATACAGCACTGGCTCGTCTTTTGGAACATTTTCCTCACCGATCACGGTCACAGTGATGCCGGAAAGGAAGAGAACAACACGGAAGGCCCACTTGACGATCGCCAGAGAGCTGCGGTCTTTCAGGCCCGGATTGTATTTGCCGATGATGTATTCCGCCAGCTGGATCGGCAGGCTGACGATCAGGAAGATAACAACGAAGAGAAGAACCAAAATTAATCGAATCATGGGAGTGCCTTTCTGGAATTTTGTAGATTTTGGGACTGTCCTGTCTTTTGTGTACGGCTGAGAGGACTTCTTTAATATTATATAGGGAATGGTGGCATTAATCAATAGGAATACACTCGGCAGTTTCGTAATAAATTAGATAATAAGAGTTTATTGTCGGAGTGGAAGCATATGAGCAGATTCTATGAATATCAGAAGAGGATTGTGAGCGTTTTTCTGATCTGTCTGATGTGTATGAGTGTATATGCGTGCGGGAAGAAACAGGATGCCATGGAGAAGATCAAGGATTTGGACTGCACGGTGATCGCGGAAGATAAGATTCCGGAGGAACTGCTTACTAAGATCGCGCAGAAGAAGACAGAGGCATTCAGACTTACCTTCGAGGACAGGGGCTTTCTCTATATCTGTGTGGGCTACGGGACGCAGGAGACGGGCGGTTACAGTATTGCCGTGAATGCGCTGTACGAGACGGCCAACGCTATCTATGTGGATACGAACCTGATCGGACCGGCGCCGGAGGAGAAGAGCAATCAGGTGGAAAGTTACCCTTATGTGGTGATCAAGACAGAGTTTGTTGATAAACCGGTGGTGTTTGATTAACGGGGAAGATATGGTATACTATCATAAAAAAGCAGGAAGATAAAGCACAAAAGGGGGCGGCAGTATTATGTTGTATTTAAAGAACGGTTATTTGATCGATCCGGCATCGGGTACGGAAGGACATCGGGATATTCTGATAAAAGACGGAAAAATCGCGGGTATTCTGCCGCAGGGAACGGATCCTGGGAAGAAGGAAAATGTGGAAGTGATTGACTTAAAAGGTCAATACATAATTCCCGGACTGGTAGATGTTCACGTGCATTTTCGCGATCCCGGGTTTACCTATAAGGAGGATATCTGTTCAGGCGCGGAGGCTGCGGCCCGGGGCGGCTTTACGTCGGTGGTGCTGATGGCGAATACGAAACCGGCGGTGGACAATGCGGAGACCCTTTCTTATGTGTTGGAAAAAGGCCGGGAGACGGGAATCCATGTATATACCTGCGCCAACGTGACGAAGGGAATGCAGGGGCGGGAACTGACGGATATGGAGACGTTGAGCAGGCTGGGAGCGGCAGGGTTTACCGATGACGGCATCCCGCTGCTGGACGAGGAGCTGCTGCGCAGTGCCCTGCAGTGCGCGGCGAGGCTGCAGCGGCCGGTCAGTCTGCATGAAGAGGATCCCGCCCTGATCCAGAATAACGGCGTGAATGCCGGCAGGACGGCGGCGCATTTCGGGATAGGAGGTTCCCCCAGAGAAGCGGAGATTTCCATGGTGGAGCGGGATCTGAGGATTGCGGTGACGCAGGAAGCCGATTTGTCCATCCAACATATCAGTACGCGGGAAGCGGTGGAGCTGGTACGGCAGGCGAAGCGCCTGAGCAGCCATATTTATGCGGAGGCCACACCGCATCATTTTACATTGACGCAGGAGGCGGTGATCAGACACGGCACGCTGGCGAAGATGAACCCGCCGCTGCGGGAGGAGGCGGACAGGATGGCGATCATAGAGGGGCTGCGGGACGGCACGATTGATATGATCGCCACCGACCATGCACCCCACAGCACAGAAGAGAAAGCAAAGCCGCTGACGGAAGCGCCAAGCGGCATCATCGGACTGGAGACGGCGCTGTCTTTGGGAATCCGGGAGCTGGTGCGTAAGGGATACCTGTCTATGTCCGAACTGGTGCGGAAGATGAGCTATGTGCCGGCGCAGCTGTACCGCCTCGATGCGGGCTATGTGGCAGAGGGCGGCCCGGCAGATCTGGTAGTGCTTGATCCGGACGGGCAGTGGGTGGTGGGCGGTTTTGCCTCCAGGGCGGTGAATTCTCCCTTCATCGGGGAGACGATGCCCGGCGTGATCAGTTATACGATCTGTCAGGGGAAAATTGTATATCGGGGAAACAGGAACTAAGGAAACAGAAAACGAAAGAAACAGGAAATTAAGGAAACAGGAAACCATAGAAACAGCAAACCAGAGAAATACAGGAAGGGCACAGCAGGATGGCACAAAAAAAGAAAACAACAGTGACAGTAGTGTCACAAAAACAGATTGCGGCACAGATCTATGATCTGTGGGTGGAAACGGAGCTGGCAGAAGAGGCCCGTGCAGGGCAGTTTGTGGCGGTATATCCGCACAATGCGGCGACGCTGCTGCCGCGGCCGATCAGCATCTGCGAGGTGGATCGGGACAGGAGCAGGCTGCGGCTGGTATATCGCATCGCGGGCAAAGGGACGGCGGAATTCTCGGCCTGCAGCGCAGGGGAGAGCCTGGAGGTGCTGGGCGTGCTCGGCAATGGCTTTCCGGTCGAGAAAGCCGTCGGCAGGAAGGTACTGCTGATGGGCGGTGGTATCGGTATCCCGCCGATGCTGCAGCTGGCCAGGGAGCTGGAAGCAGAGAAACATATTCTGCTGGGATACCGGGATCAGGACCTTTTTCTGCAGGAAGATCTGGGGCAGTATGGGCAGGTCTATATCGCTACGGAGGATGGCAGTGTCGGCGTGCAGGGCAATGTGATGGATATAATCAGAGTCAATGCGCTGGAGGCTGATATGATCATGGCCTGCGGGCCGATGCCCATGCTGCGGGCGATCAAAAAATATGCCGCGGAGCAGGGGATTGCCGCCTATATCTCTCTGGAGGAGCGGATGGCCTGCGGCGTGGGCGCCTGTCTGGGGTGCGTGTGCAGGACGAAGGAGATTGATGCGCATTCTCATGTGCATAATGCGCGGATCTGTACGGACGGGCCTGTATTTGAAGCGGAAGAAGTGGAGATATGATCAGAAGATAAAGCCTGACCGGAGAAGATAAAAAGGAATCTCCGGAAAGGAAATGGCAGAATCAGCGTTGAGGGAAGGAAAATCTGATGAATACAAAAGTGACAATAGCAGGCGTAACCTTAAACAATCCGGTGATGACGGCGTCCGGGACTTTCGGGTCCGGGATGGAGTACAGCGATTTTGTGGATTTAAGCCGTCTGGGAGCCGTGGTGACCAAAGGCGTGGCGAATGTGCCGTGGCCGGGCAACCCGACGCCCCGGGTAGCAGAGACCTACGGCGGTATGCTGAATGCCATCGGTTTGCAGAATCCGGGTATTGATGTTTTCGTGGAGCGGGATATCCCTTTCTTGCAGAAATATGATACGAAGATCATAGTCAATGTCTGTGGCAAAACGGTGGAGGATTATCTGGCGGTGGTGGAGCGGCTGGGGGATCAGCCGGTAGACATGCTGGAGATCAATGTTTCCTGTCCGAATGTGAAGGAAGGGGCCATCGCTTTTGGACAGAAACCGGACAGCCTGTATGACATCACCTCACAGGTGAAAAAGAAGGCAAAACAGCCCGTGATCATGAAGCTCAGTCCCAACGTGACGGATATTACGGAGATGGCGAAAGCTGCGGAGGCGGCAGGAGCAGATGCCCTCTCCATGATCAATACGATCACCGGCATGAAGATTGATATCCACAAAAGAAAGTTTGCGCTGGCCAATAAGACGGGCGGGCTGTCGGGGCCGGCCATCAAACCGGTGGCGGTGCGTATGGTCTATCAGGCGGCCCACGCGGTGAAGATCCCAATCATCGGCATGGGCGGTATCGCAAATGCAGAGGATGCGATAGAGTTTCTGCTGGCGGGCGCCAGTGCGGTGGCCGTGGGAGCCATGAACTTTGTGAATCCTTATACGACGGTGGAAGTGGCGGAAGGGATCGAGGCCTATATGGAGCGGTACGGAATCGGGAATGTGACGGAGCTGATCGGCGCGGTGGAATCGTGAGGGAAAAGGAAAACCCCGCAGGCACAATGGCTGCTGTACACCGGCATACAGACGGATAAGAAAGTAATATTCATATACAACCTTCATGCGGCATATACTTTTACTAAGTATACGCATGGAGGTTTATTTTTGTGGAATTAGTAAAAAAGAAGATACATATGGATCGGATCAGCAGCAGAGCCGGCACCCAGATGGTATTGGAAGAAGATGTGAATATTTCAGATAACAAGCCCGACGCCAGTCACCTGCTTAACAGCAAGGGAGAGGTCATCATGGAGGAGATCCGTGCCGGAGAAAATGTGGTGAATCTGAGAGGCAGGCTGGTGGTATCGATCCTGTATCTGACGGATACGGAGGGAATGTGCGCCAGTATGGAGGCGGTTCTTCCCTTTGAGGAACGGGTCAATATGGAAGGGGTATCGAACGGGGATATCATCCTGACAGACTGGGCGATCGAGGATCTGACGGTGGGTCTGATCAACTCCAGGAAGATCAGCGTGCAGGCGATGGCCTCTTTCGGGCTGGAGCTGGAGGAGCATGTGGAGCAGGACACGGCGGTGGATATCTATCATGAGGAGCCGGTGGAATACCGTAAGCGTACTTATCCGATGGTGGAGCTTGTGCTGCAGAAGAAAGATATTTTCCGGTTAAAAGAGGAGATGGAGCTGTCGGGAAATCTGCCGAATGTATTCCAGACAATATGGCATCATATCACGTTTGACCACGTGGAGTTTAAGGCGCTGGACGAGAAGATATCCATTCAGGGTGAGATGCGGGCCTTTTTCCTGTATGAGGGGGAAGGGGATAACGACAGAACCCTCTGGTATGAGAATACGGTGCCGTTCAGCGGAATCATAGAGTGCCACGGGTGCAGAGAAAATATGATACCGGATATCCGCTACAGCCTGGGACAGTGTAATGTGGAGGTGCGGCAGGATTTCGACGGAGAAGAGAGGGTCTTCTGTGTGGAGCCGGTGCTGGATCTGGATATCCATCTGTACGAAGAGGAAAACATGGAAGTACTGTCGGATATTTACGGCGTGGAGAAAGAGATCGAGGCGCTGACTACGGAAGTACAGATTAAGAGCCTGCTGCTGTGCGGCAGCGGCAAATGTAAGATCGCGGAACACGCGAAGATCCAGAATCCGGAGATGCCCATGTACCAGCTGATTAACTCGGAAGGGGAGATCCAGATCGAGGAACAGGCGATCGTGGAGAACGGGATCGCCATTACGGGGACACTGACGGTAGTTACGTTGTATCTGTGCGGCAACGGGTCGAAATCTATTTATTCCACGAGAAATGTACTGCCGTTCCAGTATGTAGTGGAAGCCGACAACATCACGCCGACCAGTATCATCAAGCTGCGCTGCAGCATCGAGCAGCTGACGGTGACAATGCTTGACAGCGACGAGCTGGATGTGAAGGCGGCGCTGCTGTTTAAGGTGATCGTGTTTGCGGTGCAGAAGAGTAATCTGATCACGGATATCAAAGTGGAAGAGCTGGATTTGAATAAACTCAGTGAGCTGCCGGGCATGGTCATCTATATTGCCGGTCCGAATGATACGCTGTGGGATATCGGCAAGCGGTATTATGTGACGATCTCGCAGTTAAAAGAAGTCAATGAGCTGGTGACGGAAGAGATCAGTGCAGGGGATAAGATCCTGGTGGTGAAGGGGAGCGTGTAGACGTTCCGGTATTGTCACATGCTGCCGCCTGTGCTGATAATTGGAAAATTTTATAAATTTTTTCGTGGAAAAGGGATCAGAAATTGTATATACTGAAAGACGGGGCTTGTGGAGTGGCATGGCCCCGTTTTCGGGGTGTCTGAAAGATACAGGGTTTTGGGATCTACAGAAGGGTGAGACTTGCGGCGGAACCGGGCTATGGAGGGGATTCTGGATTTGCAGGAGAACAAAATTTACAGCGGGATGGCCTTTTAGGGCGTGCAGGATGGAGAGGGCATGCCGGAAAGAATACACAGGAGTAAGGAAGGGATATAGAGGGAATGAATACGACAAAAACAACGCCTGTATTGAGCAATAAATTATTTCTTTACCTGACGGAATTCTTCGCGGGGATGTCGGTGATGGCGGTGGAGCTGGGAGCCAGCAGGCTGCTTGCTCCATATTTCAGTTCTTCGCAGATCGTGTGGACGATCATTATCGGAACGATCATGATCGCCATGGCGCTGGGGAATATATACGGCGGGCGCAGTGCGGACAAAAACCCCGACCCGGACAGGCTGTATGGCAGGATATTGATCGCCGCTGTCTGGATTGCGGCCATTCCGGTGGTGGGAAAATATATCATCCTGGGGATTTCGGCACTGCTGATCTTTACGGTGAACACGAATTTCCTGATCTGGGCGGCGTTTGCGGCCTGTATGGCAGTCTTTGTGTTTCCGTTGTTTCTGCTGGGGACGGTGACGCCGTCGCTGGCCAAGTATTCCGTGGACAGCCTGGCGGACAGCGGTAAGACGGTGGGGATGCTGAACGCATCCAACACGATCGGCAGTATCATCGGAACCTTTGTGCCGACTTTCATCTCCATTCCGGCGGTGGGCACGTCGATCACGTTCCTGATTTTTGCGGGAATCCTGCTCACGCTTTCGCTGGTCTATTTTGTGAGTGGCAAAAGAGGTGCGGCCAAAAGTGCAGTGGCAGCGGTTCTGTTCGTGCTGTGCTGCTTTCTGGGGAAATCCAACAGCTTTGCTTTCTGGGAGAGCGATCTGACCTATGAGGGAGAATCTATCTATAACTATCTGCAGGTGAAGGAGAATGACAGAGCTGTCATATTATCGACGAATGTGCTGTTTGGGGTACAGTCTTTGCTGGTAAAAGAGGAAGGGCTGACGGGCATGTACTATGACTATGCCATGGCGGCTCCGCTGATGACAGAGCTGGAGAATCCGGGAGACTGCAGGGTGCTGATCCTGGGCATGGGAACGGGAACTTATGCCGTGCAGTGCCGGAATTATTTCGGAGATATGGAGATTGAAGGGGTGGAGATCGACGAGAAGATTACCGCGCTGGCCAGAGAATACTTCGAGCTGCCGGCGGATGTGCCGGTGACGACCTATGACGGCAGAGCCTATTTAAATGCTGTCGACGGTAAGTATGATGTGATCATGGTAGACGCCTATCAGGATATCACCATTCCGTTTCAGATGTCTTCCGTGGAATTTTTTACGCTGGTGAAGGAACATTTGACAGAGGACGGCGTGATGGTAGTGAACATGAATATGCGCGGCAGCAACGAGGGCAGCATTAACGAACATCTGGCGGATACCATCGGCTGTGTGTTCGGCGAGGTATATACGGTGGACGTGAAAGGCTCTACCAACAGGGAGCTTTTTGCATCCGACAATCCGCAGATGCTGGAGAATCTGTCGGCGCATCGTGAAAAGATCGTGGAGGAAGATCTGGCGGCGATGATGGAGACGGTTGAGGGGCAGCTGACGGCTTATGAAGCGGGGGATCATATTATGACTGACGATAAGGCGCCGGTGGAGCTTCTGGGGATGCAGGTCATTGACGAACTGATCCGGGATGAGGTCGCGCTTTATAAGCAGATTTATGAGGAAAAAGGAATCCGGGGTGTACTGGATGCATTATAAGTCGCAGCACAATGACGGTAAACCGTTCATCTGGTTTTGTAGAAAAATCTGGTCTGTTGTCCGGGCAGAAGACAGAGTATATACAAGATAATGTATAACCTGTCTCAAATCAAACGATGACTGTACAAGATTTTGTGTTGTGCAGAATGACGATTGTCAATTTTCCGTTCAAATTATTACACGTGACAAACCTGATATCCGGTGCTATACTCTAATCAAAGCATTTATTTCATAATTCTATTACATTTCTAACCGTAAAAACAAAAACGGTTACTGAATCCCATTGGGTGTCGAACGAAATCATGCTTTTATTCCAGAAAAAATGAATAAGGCGGGAGATTTTGTAAAGACAAAGACAACGTTATGCATGATTACTATGCATGCGGTGGAGGGTAACGGTAACCGTGACGGAACAGCTGGAGCCCCGGATCTGCAGTTTGGAAGCACAAATCTCCTGCGAAGGAGGTATGGTGGGAAAGAAAGATATCGGATTGAAAACTTATCTGCGGGATACTGCGCGGTATGCGGATCTGTGGAACGGCGGCGTGTTTCAGGGCAGACAGATCGTTAAGGCGGAAGAACTGCGGGAGGCGTCGCCTGTACACGTCAGATCAGAACATGACGAGGCGATGGAGAGGCAGGGTGATCTGGTCATGAAGCAGTATTGTAACGGGCAGAGATTTGTGGTTCTGGCGCTGGAAAATCAGGAGAAAACAGACTATGCGATGCCGGCCCGTGTCATGATACAGGAGGCCCTTGAATATGACCGCCAGCTCAGGGAGATCAGGCGTGAAAACGAACGGCGGTACAAGGCATACCAGGAAGGAAACGACAGCACAGCCTGCAGGGAGTTTTACCAGGATGAGGGAGAATTTCTGTATAAGGTGAGAAGCGCAGACTGGCTTTTGCCGGTAGTGACGCTTGTTGTGTACTGGGGTGAGCAGCCATGGAAAGGACCTAAAAGTCTGCATGAGATGATCTGTTTTGATGATATGAATACAGAGATGGAGCAGGCATTGAAGAAGCTGCTGCCGGAGTATCCGCTCCATTTTCTGGATGTGTCGTCATTTTGCCATTTTGAGTATTTCAGGACAGAGTTGGGTCCGCTCCTTGAAATATTTCAGAAGCGCAACAGCAGGGAAAGTGTCCGCAGATATTTTGAGGCTGGGGACCGGCACAGACAGATGGATGATGAAAGCTGGTCGCTTTTGGAACAGCTGACTGGGTCTAAGAGCCTGGAAAAGCAGTTCCGGCAGAGAAGTGAAAGAAAAAGAGAAGAGAAAGGGGAGGAAGAAGAGATGGGGTGTGTGATTGATGAAGTATTGGAAGAAATGGCAGAAGAAAGAGCTGCGATCATGGCAGAAGAAAGGGCTGTAGTCATGGCAGAAGAAAGAGCTGTAATCATGGCGGAAAAAATGGCGGAAGAAAGAGTAGCAAAGCTGTCGGAAGAAGCCGGCATGAAAATAACACTGACGGCAACTGCCGAGTGTGTATTCAACCTGCTTGAAGAATACGGTCCGATTCCTTCTGAGCTGAGAAATATGGTCTTAGCGCAGAAGGAGCTGCAGACTTTGAAGAACTGGCAGAAGCTGGCGGCGCGTGTGAGAAGCGTGGAGGAATTTGCGCAGCAGGCCGGTCTACAGATGCAGCGGGGATGAGGAAATTCCAATGATTGAAATCTGCAATGTAACCAAACGATTCGGAAAATTCGTCTGTCTGGATCAGGTCTCTCTTGAGATTTCGGACGGTATGGTATATGGACTGGTGGGGGAGAACGGTGCCGGTAAGAGCACGCTTCTTCGTCTGATCGCCGGGGTCTACCGTGCGGATGCGGGAGAGATCAGGATAGACGGGCGAAGAGCGTCCGCTGTGGCGGCGAAAGAGGAGATCTTTTACATGCCGGACAGGCAGTATTACGACAGGAATGCAACACCGCTGACTGTCGGGAATTTTTACAGGAACTTTTATGCGGGCTTTTCGATGCAAGACTATCGGGGCCTTCTGGAGATGTTCGGGCTGGAGGAGAATGCACTGCTGGATTCTTTTTCCAAGGGGATGAAGAAGCAGGTGTTTATTGCGGCGGCACTCTGCACCAATACCAGATATCTGTTGTGCGATGAGGTTTTTGACGGGCTGGATCCCCAGATCCGCAAAGTAGTGAATGACCTGCTGCTTGGTGCGGTGGAGGGGAGAAAACTGACGATCCTGATCGTATCACATTATCTGGAAGAACTGAATAAGATCTGCGGGTGTAAGGGCTATCTGCATCGGGGCAGGATCCTGACGGAACAGGAGTGGCAGGAACTTCTGTAACCGGTATCAGGTCGGCGTATGTTGATGGTCGGTAATTTTGGCAGCTCTGTGCCGGTATGCTTTCAGGATGAAACAAGGGAATCAGATGAACAGGTGTAACAGGGAAGGTTAAAGCCGGGCTGCTGTGGCTGGGTACGGAAATAGAGATGAACGGAATGAAACGATTTACCGGTCTTCTGCGGGAAGACTTAAAACGTAAACTGGGAATGATCGCGGCGGCATGGTACAGCATGGGTATG
>ERZ808035.1498-NODE-1498-length-11202-cov-6.782742_pt1 | contig 11202 bp, 13 predicted proteins | sample MGYA00380189_ERZ808035 | MGnify/ENA primary metagenome ERZ808035 (study PRJEB31490, sample SAMN06133407) | mouse gut metagenome | isolation source: M5_1 | host: mice | place: China: Chengdu | collected 2015-05 ...
CTGGCTCTGCCCGTTCGTAACTATTCACTTATCTTATATCAGATTTTGGGTTTACACAAAACTTGAAACTCTCTCGGCGAATCTTCCACAATCTTCCCAGCCCTTTTGCGCCTGATATTCAGAACAATTAACAGTTTATAATAACCCTTACGGGATATTACCAATATATATTTATGGAATCACTACTTTATCCAAGTATGATTCCAAACGATTTGCGTCATCTTCGCACAGGCACACATATCCATTTTTAAAGCGCGATAATACATCTGTTGTAACGCCCGTTTTATTCGATATTGCCTTGGCAACAAGACCAGAAGCAATAACATGGTTCAATTTTTCTCTAAGTGAATCTTGGTTCATGTTACCTCCTCAATAATTATGGATTTCTTTTGTAACAATTATTGTAATTATGTCTTTTTCCCTTCCCTATTAAATATTGACGTTTTATTATACATGTCCGCAAAACACTGATAAAATCTAGCTTTACGGACACAGCAAACATTTTCTAAAAAAAATGAAATTTCTATGCGCTACATTTACTGCTATTTCTTTTTCTGTACTCGCTGCGACATATCCCATTACTGCAAGTCGCCATATTCTTTATCTTAACAAATTTCTTGCCGCATATAATACACCGTACCACTGTTTTTTCCTCTTTATACTCATAAAATTCTGGGAGCGGATTTCTTTGTGTAACTGAAAATGCAACATCCCGATTTTCAGTTTTAGGAATCAACACTTCTATCTCATAATATTTACGCGCGACAGTCTGTATGGATATAACACCCATTTTCTGTAAACGGCTCAACCCCTTTTTGCAAATACAGACATCATCCCCTATCCATTTGTCTATTGTTTTACAAGTAAGCTGTTTCTTCTGATTGATGTAAATTCTTACCTTCCCGCCATACCGCTTCTGTAAAACTAATAGTATATATAACAATTCCCTGTCCAAGCCACAATTACGCCTATATACTTTATCACCGATCCATTCTATCTCATCTTTTGACATTCCCACTGTATTACCGGGAATACTATCCAATATTTTTAGGCTCTTTTCTTCTATCATCAGCATTTTAGCTGCGCTTGTCTCGTAGTGCTTTCTACGCTGCTTCATACTGTTATAACACAAATTATTACATATGTTTTTATAGATTAGATCCCCAAAACAATTCCATAAAATATTCTTACTTTTATTTTCGTTTTCCCTGCGCAAATATTCCATATCTAATAAATATTCAACAGCTTCTTCCCTGCTGTCAAATATGTTAATGATAATTTTTTCACACATATGGTAAAACACTTTGTATCTGCCAATTTTCTCTTTCCATCCATCCGACCTGCTCAATTCCTTTACAGCTTCTTTTACGATAGAAACAAATAACTGCTCCTTGGTTCTAAGGAAAAACATTACGTTCTCTAAAGCCTGATATTTTTCATCCTCAATCTTAACAGGGTTTTCGTTATTAAACAAAATTGATGGATTAAATTTTTTCTCCCGGTCTTTCCATTTATATTTCTTGTTCCCTGTCTGTTTATGGATATAATCACATACCCTGTCTGCATTGCTTTGACCTATTGGCTTGCATACATCCACATCTTTCCCTTTTGCGTATATGAAAAAATAAGGATTTTGTTCATCTTTTAAACCATTATATTTTTCCTCATGCTGCCCAAGTTTGATAATATTCTGTGTCTTAGGATAATCAATGGAAAGATTATTATAGCAGCACATGATCTTGTTAAATTCCATGTCAGTATCCGCATTATTATAATTCTTTGTCATCACATTGGAGATATCCCCTATCTGTGTATTTCCCATACATGAAACTATCGCTTGATATATAGAGTCCGTATTGATCTCTGATTTTACAGGCTCAAACGGGACATAATACAAAGGCACAATATTATCTGGTATACACTCTATAATCGTCTTGTTTGGAGTCAGTAGAACCTCATCACCGTCCACGTCGAACATCAATAACCTGCATAGCAGATCGTGGCTGCTCACAACCGTATCCAAATCATTAAACCACTCTTTACACTTCTCCAACACACTGCCTTTTATCAGCTTGCGAATTCCATGCTCCACATACAAATGCGGGCTTCTGAGGCAGTCCACAACCTCATACGGCTTATCATTATAGAAACTGTTATATACATAATTTCGCGGGATAATACCTTGCGGATTTTTTACGCCACAAAAAAGCCATGTACAGAATGCATATAGGTCAGGGCAGATATAACTATACAGTGAATCCTTTAAAATTAATTTATTCCCCCTTGCATCATTGCGCTCACTCTTAAATTTTGTCTCCAATCTTTCCTGGATATATTTATCATATACCAGTTCCTTATGTACTTCTAAAGCCATTGATACATAATCATCGTCTTTGCTGACAATCTTTACCATGGTATCAAGGTCAGTTTTCATCTTATTCAGATATTCTATCGTGTCGGCACATAATTCAGCCAGCTTTTCATCCGTCAGTTTTTCAGAGGATAATGTCTGTATAAACTGATAACTTGTCTTTGCATACCCTTTAGGTTCTGTATCCGCAAATTTGTTGATCGAAATCTTCATCCCGTTATCATGGAATGCTTTTTTATACTCTTCCCATGAATTATAATATTTCCACATCTTCAACTGGGAAGCCGTAAAAATAACCTGAATATCCTCTTTCACAGCATCATGTGTACCTTTCCATACATCCTTGATCACAGGATCAGGCTTTACCCCCTCCACCTCATCTTGTTCCAAAAACTTACGGAAATCGAATGGAAAGATCGCGCCTTTAAGATGGCTGCATCTGATCTGAGCCGATGCTGGCAATATTCCCGGCAGGAACATTCCTGCCCCGTCAGTCTGGGGGATTTCAATATCCTCTTTTCTTCTTTCTATACCTGTAATCTCCCGCTTTTCATGGTCTATATCTATACACTCTACTTCTTCATTGACTACTGTTTTAAAATCAGGAACAACGATACATTTATCTATATCAATCTCGTATCCTTCAGGATTGATGGAAGATGATAGTGAAAGTCCCTTATATGCCAGATACTTGCCGCTGTTGCATCCACCCTTTTGATTAATAATGTCATCCGTTAATCCGCACATAAATTTGTTTTTGTTCTTATCATAGAAAACATCACGCACCAGAACAAACTCGCTGTCCTTCATCTGGCTCGTTGTTGAAGTAAAAAAGACATATTTTTCCCCATCAATCAACAACCCTCTTTCTAATATCTGATTGAAAACTATAGTCTGGTATGCAATCTTCATATATACAATTTCCATGATAAGGGGAAATTCTTCTAAATTGCATTCAGAATAACGAACCATTTCACTTTCAAATAATTCTATCTGCTTATTTACATTTTCTGTTTCAATCACGTTGCCGTTTTTATCACACTTGTATGTATACAGTTTTTTCCTGTCAATCTTCCTGATACCTTCATAAGATGCTATCTTGTCATCCCTAATTTTCTTTAAAGTAGCTTTTTCCTTTATTCCTGCCTTTTTGTATGCTTCGTTTAATGCACGTTCTTCCTCCGTAAAAGTGTCAAATGTACTTAATTTATAAATCCTTATTCTTCTTGGGTTATTCAATAGTACTTACCTCCACAAATTTTTATCCACAATAACAACGTTCCACTTATTATTTCTCTTTTTAAAATTAGATTTAGTAGAAAATTAACCTTGCTACTCAATTTAATTATTTAAAAAGAGTGTACAAAAGAAAGCTTAAAGCAATCTCATTTTGAAATTGCCTAAGTTTTCATATTACTTATTCATTATCTATTCTGTTTTACAATATTATGGAATTTTTATTGAATCTGTATTTGTGTGCTACTAATCAAGAATAAAAATACTCGTCACTATTTTGTTTGTGACTGAAATTTTAATTAATTTGAACAGACCTCAAATTATAATTGGATGGCTCTATAATAATCTTATAAACAGGAATCTTCTTTTGAGAATATTTTTCTATAATCTTCTCTACCTTCTCTTTATGACAATCAAAGCTTTTCAAGCCCAAATGAATGCCTGATATTCCTTCATGAAAATCCGCATAATATTCCCCATCCGTTACTATACCTTCTGGAATCACCATTCGCCATTCTTTTTCATACTCCCAATATGATGACTTAAAATAAAATGGATTTGATACCAAATTCCCGTTTCTGGAAATAACAGCTCTAATTGCATCATATCTTTCATCGGAATATATAACCGGAAGAACACCATATCTATAACCTTCTGGAATTTTAGTCAAATCATATTCCATGCAAAAGCCTTTATGGCTATCAGAATAATGCGCCCACATTAATGGTGAATCACTATTCTCTGTAAAACATGCGATTCTAAATTGAGACTTCATATAATACAAGTATTCATCCAATTTTTCAGTAATTGATGCCTTTGTTGTCTCTTCAAGTAATTTCCTATCTGTCTGTGGGAAAATTTTGCAAACTATTTGAAACATATGCTTTGTAAAAGTTTCATGATTGACATATATCAAACAATCGAATGGATCATTTAATTTATTTGCTTCACCCAGATATACTTGCCCGCCAAAAATATTCTTCTCCCCAAAATCATCAAAACGCATATACCTATAAATTCTCTTTGGACGATATTGATCCATTATCTTTCCCATTTCAATCTCTGATAAATTCTCATCATCCAAATAATTTCTATAATCCTTTTCCCATTTTCTATCCATAATACAGTCCTCTTTAAGGTATTCTTTATTTTCAAACGCTATCAGAGTCTATATCATTTTCATATTGAAATACTTTACATCCAAGTACATTCCCACATTCACCACAAAACCACATACCACCAATAGCAATATCTATGGCCTCTCCCCGTACATCTTTCTTATACACTTTTTGCCCCAAATAAATATTATTGCCTTGGCAGCTTGGGCAAGGGCTAGGATCTTCAAATGTAAACATAAATATAATTCCTTTTAAAAATTTTTTAGTAATTATACCATGTCAATTATCAATTTTTTCATTATATAAGCCATAACACCCATTAAAAAATTCCAAAAATTATTTACTTAACATCAACAATAGATTATGGAAGAAATTCAAAACTTTCTATACTGGCAATTGCAGATGTTACAGTTTGTAAATTATAACCTTGATATTCCTCTTTATCAGGATTTTTTACTAAAAAATTATGTATTTCTAACAATTTATTCTTCTGATCCTGCATTTCAATTGCATCTTTTTGAATTCCTATTGGAGAATATCCCATATATCTCACCTTCTTTCACTTGTTATAGAAAATAATATCATAATTGCCATTCATTTTCAATTTTTAATATATCAGATTATATAAGGTTCATTTATATATTTTTTGCATATACTGCTTATCTATTTATATCACACTACAAAAAACCAAATCACATCGAAAATCATAGAAACAGCTTATAATCAGCACTTATATGTACAAAATCGTCCAACTCTTAAAAGAGTGATTTCATTGACAAATGCTTTTATCCTTGTAATCCTTTAATTTTATTTGTAATTATGCTATAATTCTAAAAACACTTTATATAACAAAGGATGACTTGTAATGAAAAGAAAAATTAGTACCATTATTAAAAATATCTTTGGAACGCAAAATAATATCTTATTGAAATTTAATATAGCACTTTTTATTTCTGCAATTTTGTTTTACATAATTGCAATAATAATTAAGGATCAAAGTAATCCAGAGCCATATAATACTTTTGTATCTATATCATCCTTATTATTTTTTATTTGGATGCTTTTTGCTCAAAACAATAACTCTATTCGCGAATTTATGTTTGAAACAGTTAGGTTAATAGTATTTTTCTGTATAATAATCTTCTCCTTAAATTTTTGTATTAATACAAGTATCAGTTTATCAGGCGTTCGTCTTATATGTGGATCTATATTATCATGTATTGGTATAATCGGCTGCTCATTTTACTTAACATCAAAATTTATTGATATTTTTACTTTAATCAAAAAAATACTTACACAAATCAAGCAAAAATTATTTGATTCCGACCAACCATCTACTTCTAAAATCAAGTCATTGATTGAAAATATCACCGCCTTCTTAGTCGCAATTACTGGTCTTGGCGTAGCAATAAAAACAATTATTGAACCGTTAATAAGCCTATTTATGTAAAAAATCTATATTTACATATATAATTAATTTTCAGTGCCTTTGACCTCCCACACTCAAAGGCACTATTTATTTAATTTTGCATTTTTGTCCACCGCCTTACATATTATTTCTTATTTGACACATACTAACACAAATAATTACAGAAAGGACAATCACAATCCATGACGCGAAAAGAACAAATTGAACTCCGTCTATATCTACTCGATCACATGATTAATCTCTATCAAGGAATGCCTCACCAAAATGGTACGCCAAAATCCGAAATAAATGATGTACTTGCTGCTTTAATTACATGGAAAGAAGAAACTCTATTGTTACAAAAAGCATGTGAAAATGAATAATTCTATCAATAATTATCCAAGTGAGCAATCGTCAGATTGCGAACTAATCAGTCACCGCCGCTTTTTGCGGTGGCTGCCTACTGTCAGAGACTACACCAACTCATAATCATTCTTCTCTATCAATCCAATCACTTCTAATACTTCTTTCTGTGTTGCTTTATCTTTACAGCTTTTTGTCATTTGTATAATCATCTTCATTGAATATATAGGCAGCAATATAGAACGCAATTTCTCCTTATATCCCATCCAAATCAAACGTGTTGCTTGATATCCACCATAACCTGTATAGTCATGACACCATTTCTTTTCTAAATAAGCATTTTTACTTATTACTGGCTCACAAGCTGCTAAACATGATATCAATAATGAATCTGTTAGTTTTCTATTCTGTAAATTCTCTTTATCCTGCTTTCTCATTAAACGTTTTCTCTCCTTTTATGTCGTCTCCGACGGTGGACACAGCCTAAATCCATCAAAGTCCAGCAAAGCTGTCCTTTGCTGAATTTAGTCCGTGATTATTTTTGGAGCATCCTGCCAAATGGCTTCGCCATTTTGTCAGTCTGTCCAAAAATCTTATATATTTTTATTCCCTATTTCCTTTTAAGACTTACCCCTCTCAACCCCTTGATTTTACTGGCCTTTTTCTAAATTTTAGGAAGGTCAACTTCCTAAAACATCTAACTAGCTTCTCTATGCTGATACTCTAAATTCATTTTCATCCACGAATTTAAAAGATTTCTCATTCTCATTGATGGTATGTATATATTAATAGGTTCACCTTTACGAATTCGACTTCTCCATATCCATTGGATCATTTCTGACAATCCATATAAATCTTCATCAATGTTAATTCCTCTTTGCTTGAAGAATTGTGTAATTCCAGGATGTAAATATACATTTACACAATATGCAAGGTTAGATCTATCATCATAATCATTTGTGGATCTGCAATTATAACTCACAAATTGGTTAGAATACCCTTTACCTTTCAGCTTATTTTTATAATCTTTAAATGTTGTCCACATTATAGTTTCTGCTTTTGCATCGAGAATGTTAGAAAAATAGTTATAAAGATTTCTTTTAATTTGTTTGATATTATTCTGATTAATCTTTGCTCTAAACCATGTTACCGACAATCCATTTACTTTTTGATATATATTTTCATTTAATTTACCATCATAAATATTAATTTTATCAATATAAATAGATGTATCTGGCACGCAAAAATCGGTAATATAATATTCTCCATCCTGTACTGAAATACTTTTTTGCTCATATTCAATTTGGTACAATTCAAAATAATTCTTTAATATACTGGATTCAAACAGATATGTAAGAATATATATCTTATCAAATAAAGTAAATATCTCAGGTGGGTATCTCCATAGTAAAAGTTTTTGATTGATATAGATCAAACTCCTATTATCTGCTAATAGCTTTATCTCATTATATTTTGTATCATAGTCCATTTTGTCTTTATTCCATATGACAAATCCATCATCATCGACCGTGACACAACCACTCTCTTTTAACAATTTCATATCATCATTTCTGATATTATCATATGGTTCTATAACGTTTAGCACTTCATCCAATATCAGTGTATAATGACCATTCTTTACATTTTCTCTGCTTTCCTCATCCAAATGCTTAAACAACTCGTGTGTAGATGCAATGTCTGACTGGCAAGCTAATAATTCATTGATTGATTCAAGTTTCCCGTTTCCCCTGTTTATTGGTTGCTTAAAATCTCTGTCCGAGTTTTTTATAATTCTGTTTACTTCATCTAAAAAAGGGGTAATATACAAGAAATTATCAAATGTACTTCTGTTAATATGCTGTATACTCCAACTGGTCTTTCCAGATCCCATTATAGAATCAATAACTGTAATTTTGCTAATAATACATTCCTCCAATCATTTTCATTATTTCTTTTTAATTTCATATACTTTCTACTCATAATAAATGTTCTCCTTCTAAAGGGCGTGAAGACAGCATTTACATTGCAACGCTGTCTTATCGTTTACAGTTACAATATCTATTTCTACATTTGATATTTATTTATATAGCAATTTTCTTCCTATGTTGATTACGTCTTATCCCTCCCGTTCCTCAAATAATAATGTTCTCTCTACATCTTCTTTACTCACACCTCCACAAACATCCAAATAAACCGTGATAATAATCTCAGAATCCGGATTCATCCTTCCAACTTCACATATGTAACCATTTGTCTTGAAATCTCTCTCATAATGTCATCCAAGAGCATCAGCAAAGATTCCAGAGTTACACAAGAAACCGAAATTCCCTTTGAATGAATCGCTATCCATGATTTCTGTTTTTCTGGAAGTCTTGTGATAAACCTCAGCTTTTGCAACTTTTAACATTCCTTCACTGAGTGCAATCTTGATTTTACTTGTAGTAGTTACTTTCCTCATAATCTCATATTCTCCTTATCTCTAGGCGGCATATTGTGAAATACACTGCCTTTTGGTTTATAGTTACATTAACTTACTTCTACAGTTGCTATACTCTTTTTATTCGTCCACCACATGGACAGTTTGCATCTTTCAAATACCCTTTATTATCTAACAGTGTTTCGTCTTCTGCATATCCAAGGTCTCCACACTTTTTACACTTACACAAAATTCCACCAGTTCCGAAATATTTTTTACGTTCTTCTTGTAATGCGTCCATTGATTGATCTCTTGTTAAATTTCTCTTAAGTTTTCTAAGTCCCATAACTAAAAATCTCCTTTTATTTGATAAAATATTTTTTATGTACCGTTAGTAATGGTACGAGTTACCCTGATTATTATTTCTACATTCCAACTTTCATTAACATATCAGAAATCCTGTCCCTTATTGATGGCTTGATATATTCTTCTCCATCAATGAATCTGTTGAAATAAAAATTCCACTCTCTGACCTCATCTGGATCAAGATTCATATTGTTTATTTCTTCAAGGTAGCCAAATATAATATCTTTTACCGTAATATCATTGAATAGCACTCTTGCGACTTCATCCAGATCATATTGTTTTTTACTCTGTAATACTAATAACCCCCTATCTTCTGCTACTTTTCTAAGTTTCCATCCCGTTTTCCATTCTGGTGAATCCATCGGAACCATTGCCCCATACCACACATCGGTCAGTAAACTTCTAATCTGCCATATAACCTTATCTTTATATGACATATGCTTTAATTTTGTATATGGATTAAATTTCTGATCATTCCAATCGGTAGTTGCCAAACTGATTGCTTCTTTTTTACTTAACGCATGAAACTTACCTCCAGATATGGAATATCCAAAAAATGTATCATACTGGATTGTAGCAGTTCCACAGTCGGCGCATTCCACATAATATTTATCAATATCTTTTTCTATGAATTTGACAGATGCCTTTTTAAGTTTTGGAGTTCCACTACAATATGGACATAATTTCAAATTTGTCATAGATTCATTTCTCCAATCTTTTGGTTTATAGTGGATGAGCAGTCCACTCACCCACCATATATTTCTGTTTTTCAAATTACCTTCCTACTCTTCATTCCCTTTTTCGGTCTCATTCCTGATTATACTGATCTTGATATCACCACGTATGACGCAAACTACCACAAATACCGTACACAACACCATGAAGGCAAGTCCAACTATCATGCTTAACTTGAATAGTGTCTGTAATATTGCTAATAACATATAAATCCTCCTCTCGTTTTGTTGCTGGGTGAGATTATCCATCCCACCCATTACCTACTTCTACTACAATATATTTATGGTTAATACCCCTTACAGCCAGTAAGGAATTACCCATCTTGTTGCTTAAGCTGTTAGAATGAGTAAGGCAATAGGTCTGGCCTCCTCCTTTCAGGACTTAACGTCCGTAAAGTAGTCAGCCAACCAGCCCTCATTCGCAGCATTCGTTTTACGCAGGTTGAACCCAAAGGCGTTCGTGTGATACCCAGTAGATTGAGTAGGCAATGGGAAAACTGGTATTGGCCATTGCTAATACATTACAAAGGAGTATCTGTTATGAACGCTGTTGGTATTGATGTTTCCAATGGCAAGAGCACTGTCACCATCCGCAGACCGGGCGATATTGTCATCATGTCTCCCCGCGACATCCCCCACACACAGTCCGCAATCAATGACTTGATCAATCTGATACGTGGGCTTGACGGGGAAACGAAAGTCTGCATGGAGCACACCGGGAGATATTATGAGCCGGTTGCTACATGGCTTTCTGATGCCGGCATCTTTGTCAGCGCAGTAAATCCCATGCTCATCAAAGACTTCGGGGATGATTCCCTGCGCTCCCCCAAGACCGACAAGGCTGATTCCAAAAAAGTCGCCCGTTACACCCTTGACCGATGGGCAAAACTGAAGCAGTATGGAAGCATGGATAAAACACGCAACCAATTAAAAACCATGAACCGCCAGTTCGGTTTCTATATGGCACACAAAACTGCCATGAAAAACAACCTCATTGCCCTGCTCGACCAGACCTTTCCGGGTGCTAATGACTTTTTTGACAGCCCTGCCCGCAGCGACGGCAGCCAGAAATGGGTGGACTTTGCCTATACCTACTGGCATGTGGACTGTGTGCGCTCCAAGTCCCTGGATGCCTTTACGGAGCATTACCAGCGCTGGTGCAGGCGGAAAGGCTATAACTTCAGTGCCGC